>Ga0115567_10000913_pt1 | contig 29314 bp, 20 predicted proteins | sample COGITO_mtgs_1204_2_FD_88679 | JGI IMG/M metagenome (GOLD analysis project Ga0115567, IMG submission 88679) | Pelagic marine microbial communities from North Sea - COGITO_mtgs_120412 | ecosystem: Environmental > Aquatic > Marine > Epipelagic | place: Germany:Helgoland, sampling site Kabeltonne... | reverse complement strand
GATGAGACCTACCATGAGCTTAAGCCGCGAATTTCTCGAAGACTTGGAACTTCTTAACCTGTTCAACCTGGATAGTTCACAGGGAGGAATCAAGATTCATCATGAGGCGGCTCCCGAGCGTATCGCCGCTGCAAAGCGACTGTTCCAAAAAAACTTTATTACGCTTGAAGACGGCGGGTATCTTACTACGCTAGGTATGGAAGCTGCCGGACACACTCAGGCACTGGTGACAATGCTACAGGTTAAGCCGTAGCGTTTGTTTCACCGTATCTGAATTCGGAGTGTGCTATGGGTCTGGCCCCACTAGTTCGTCTTACCATTCTTGGCGCTGCATTTACTGTTTTGGGTCTTCCAGCCTACGCGCAGGACTACCAGCCCCCCATGACCGAGTACGGCCAGCCCGATCTTCGCGGCGTATGGAATTTCTCTTCACGAACACCCTTAGAACGCCCGGAGAGGTTTGGCGAGATAGAATTCCTACGTGATGTCGATGCAGCCACTCTTAATGCCAGGCCAAGCCGTGTCGTGGCCACCGGTGGCAATCAGGCTCCCAGCACGACCCGTGTTATCGGTGCCTACAATGGCTATTGGAATGACAGGATGGCGCTACAAGAAAACAGCCGCACATCGTTGATCGTGCATCCACTCAACGGAAGAATTCCTTCAGTACAGGATGGTGTTCATGTGCAGTTAGGTGGCGACATCACTACCGATGTGGACTTCGGTGAGACGCGCCCGGTGCGTTATACCCACGGCGGCATAGGCAGGACTGGTCCGGAGGATCGAGGCCTCTCTGAGCGTTGCCTGGTCTTCGTTTCGGGTCCGCCTCTATTAACTGGTGGCTACAATAACCACATTCAAATATTTCAAGACGCGGGTCACGTGGTGTTATTGGTGGAGATGGGTTGGGATGCCCGTATCGTAATCCTGGGTGACAAGCCTCATATCGATAGTGCTATAGAGCAGTGGTCTGGCGACTCACGTGGTTATTGGGAGGGCAACACCTTGGTCGTTGAGACTCGAAACTTCAGCGACAAGGTTGGCAGCCTCAGTCTCCGCGGCGTCGCCTATGGCACGGCGAAGAATCGTCTTCTCGTCGAACGCTTCACGCCTACCGCGGCGGGTGTTCTGGATTATGAGTTTACCGTGGATGACCCAGTGACGTTTACCGATAAGATCATTGGGATCTCTTCGATGACCAGCGTGGATGACAGTATCTATGAATTTTCCTGCCACTCTGGAAACTATGCCATGACAGGAATCCTGCGTGCCGGGCGCACCGAAGAGGCTGATGCGGCTGTTGCAGAAAACTAGTCTTCGGCTGAAATTTTTCTGGTTTCGCCTGGGATGGTGAAGAGGTCGAAGCCGCGAAGTTCTGCCGGTCTTCGTATTGGGTCAGAAGAAATTGTTACCGGCACATGCACGCCCACACTGCGTTTTGCCTTAATCCTATTGCTTAAAATATCGCGCCCGCTTGCGGAGCTGAAGAACCAATAGGGAGGGAATGCCATATGCGGGTTGTTACGATTCCAGTACTGCGCATCCCGAGCAAAATGCACATCGTTCGGATCGGCATCTCCCATATGCAGGACAGTCGTGTCCTCATTCAGCGTTACTCGCCACACAATATTCTCGACATCCAGGCGACCGGTTGGCCAGCCGGAGTGTGGAATACGTACCGCCTCGATCTGCAGGCCTTCCATGCTCAGTGCGACCGGCGCGTCCTTATATTCCAGACTGACCCCAATGACTCGATCGAACAGGTCGGCATCGCTATTGCTGCTTTCGCTACGCATAGCGATCACCGCTTGATTCGGCGCATATAGTTTGATGTTTGGTTGTTCCCTCAACAGCCGCACCATATCTCCAGGAGAGAAATGATCCCCATGGTGATGGCTGACGAAGATGGCATCGACTCCATCGTAGGGAGCTACTCCGGCAAACAAGGCCTGTTCCATTTCTTCAGGTAGCAGCAAGTATTGTCCGTAACTATTTCTGAACAGTGGATCGAAGAGAATCTTGGTGTCACCGTGTTCTACCATCAAGCCTTCGTTGGCCATGTAGTGCGCCGTCGAGTCATGGCCGAGTGCGCTCATGCCAAATGTGCAGCAAGCGAGGCCCGCTAGGGTCTGAAGCAGTTTTTGGTGCATGATCTCTTTACTCGACAATAGTCATTTCATCCAGAAGATTCGTGGCGCCGTCCATGTATTCCATTACCCACAGCATATAGCGGGCATCGACGGAGATGGCGCGGTTCTTGGAGTCGTCGAAGTCCCAGTCGCCAATGATGCTCTCGTAGACTCCGTCGAACAACAGGCCAACGAGCTGGGCTTTACTGTTCATTGCTGCAGTGCCGGAATTACCGCCTGTGATATCCAGAGTGCTCAAGAAGTTCACGGGCACTGTGCCCAAGGAAGGCAATACATAGTCGCCATATTGCTTCGCGCGAATCAGGTCCAATTGCTTTGCGGGTGCATTGAATGGGTCCAGGCCCGTGTCTTTACCCAGGATACCCTCCAGTGAGGTGAATGGCTGATTGACCAGGCCATCTTTGGGTTGGTTGCCTCTTACCTGACCGAATGTAACGCGCAATGAACTATTGGCATCGGCATAGATAGGCTGGCCCAAGCTGCGATTAAAGGCGATCACCGCTTCCATATATTCGGGGCGCCAGCGCTGTAACTGTCCGCTCAGCTCTTTGCGCTCTAGTTCGAGCGCCATGCGCTCGGCATAGGAGGCCACAGCATAACGAATCAGAGGATCATCACTGTTCTCAAAATCCTCGACAGAGCTTTCCAGCCATGCCAACCGTGTCGCTTCCTCATCTAATGATGTCCGCGCATAGCTATCTTCGATAATCTGATCTACTTGACCCTGATCGATGCTGCCGGAAATTCCAAAGAAGGAATCGGTAGCTTGCGAGCGATGCTGCTCGGGAAGTTCGGCATATCTAGCGAGTAAGTAACTCAGAGTTGCCTTATCGACAGTCTCGTCATAGCGTCGGCTAATGGCTTGCATAGATTGGCTTAGACGACGCAGGTCTCGCTCCTGATAACCCGGTTCGCGATCTGCGTCGGGTTTTTGTTTCTCCTTGGCTAATCTGTAAAGGCGATGGGCGGCAGATGGCAGAGTGGCATAGCCCATATAGCTGCGCACCAGGTCGCGTTCGCGAGTTTCATGATTCGTCTCTATTAAGTTCTGCAGACGTCCTATGGCTTGCGCATATTGCTGGCGTCTTGCGCTGTCGCTGTTGATCCATTCAACCAGATCGGTTTCAGCCTGTCGGCGTCTATCTATGAAGTCACTCTTGTCATAGCTCTCCACCATGGACTGGAAATTCTTGGCATAGTTATTAAGGCTGGCGAGAGTTCCTTCGTAGGCGATGCGCGCTGCGCTGCCATCGGCGGAGTTGTCATTGATGATGCTGATTATGTCCGCTCGAAAACCGCGTGCCTGGGGGTAGTACCATTCGAACTCATTTTCAACCTCTGCAGTTGTGCGGTAGCGGTTCGTGCTGCCGGGATAGCCAACGCCCATGACGAAGTCACCTTCTTCAACACCCTTCGCGCTTACTTCCAGGAAGCTATCCGAGGTATAGGGCACGTTGTCTTCACTGTATTCGGCGGGGCGCCCATCTGTGCCTACGTAGGCGCGGTAAAAACCGAAATCACCGGTGTGTCGGGGCCATTGCCAGTTATCGATGTCGCCACCGTATTTACCGATACTGGTTGCAGGCGCATAGACAAGACGTACGTCGCGAACTTCGAGACGCTTGATTAGGAAATACTCCAGACCCTGATGAAACGAAGAAACACCGCAGCGATGGTTGCCGGAAGATTCACAATCCGCAATGAGGGATTTTCTATTCGCCTCGATCATGTTGTAGCGATCTAGCCCGGATGTTGATGCGGTTACTCCCGACAATACACCGGCGGTCACATCGCTCACTTCTTCGGTGACATAGACTCGCGTACCCGGTGCTGTTGGAATTTCTTGGTCCAATTGTTTAGCCAGAAAACCATCCGTCAGTAAATTATTCTCCGGGGTGCTGTTGTATTGCACAGAGCCATAGATACAGTGATGGTTGGTTACGACCAGACCCTGAGGAGAGACAAAGGAAGCGCTACAGCCGCCCAGACTGACGACTGCGTTCATTGGGAATTGATCCAGTCTGCTGAGGTTTTCAGGATTGATCTCGAGCCCGAGACGTAGCAACTGTTCGCTCAGATCGGGTAGTTGATGGGGTTGCCACATGCCTTCGTCGGCGACTGCATGGCCAGCAATAGTCGCAAAACAGGCGATCGGGATTAAGGCTAGTCTATTGAGCAGTGCCGGCATTAATTGAAGTGCTGTAGTAAACATTGTTAAACCACCTGAGTATAGGTAATAGTTAATTGCGAAGACGGTTGTTAAGTTCGATAAATGGCCTGTAGCTAGAGCTCCGTTAGCTTCCCTGATTCAACTCACGATATGCTGCACATGATACGGATTTCCCATGGGATTTCGCAAGATATATACACAGCTTTCACTCCAGATCTTGGAAATCGTGCCTTTCATAGGCTACCGTGGCGATCGGACTTCGCAGTCATAGACTTCGGGCGCGATAGCTTTTAGTCTAGAGTCCGGTCAAGCAGAATTTCAATCAATAGACCGGCAAGCTCACTTCTTCTGCCATTTTAGATAAGGCTGCGGAAGCGCTAAGCCGGCGCTCTCATAGGATCTTAGCTGATGCACAGTATGTTCAGAGTCTTGAAACCTCACTCGCTCCTCTTATCACTTATGGCCTTGCTGTTATCCAGCCAAGCCTCGGCGCAGGGCATGCCCGGCACCGAGAATGGGGAATGGCGCTACCTGGGCGGCGATTCAGGCAATACACGCTACTCTCCCCTAAATCAGATTAATGCCGCGAATTTCTCGGATCTCGAACAGGCCTGGATCTGGCGCAGTGATAATTTTGGGCCGAATCTGGATTATTTCTCCCGCTCAACGCCTGTCTATGTAGATGGAATGCTGTACACGGTGGCGACTCCACGCAGGCAGGTTATAGCGATGGATCCCGCAACGGGAGAGAATATCTGGACCTTTAGAGAGCCGGCCACGGTAAGGCATCAGCGCTCGCCACGGCAGGCCTATGGCAAGGGTGTGGCCTATGCCGAGGTAGATGGCAGAGGCGTTGTCTATATTACTACGCCGGGTTTCTTTCTCTGGGCTTTGGACGCGAAAACAGGCAAGCCGCTAGAGAATTGGGGAGAACCGATTCCGCTGGATGGCTTTGAGCAATCCGGTGGAATAGACCTTATTCCCAAACTGGTAGAAGACTGGGGTCCCTGGCAGGATTATCTGGTCGCCGGAGGCAGTTACGATCCGGACTACGGTATCCCGCGAGAGTTAGGCATGGTGACTGCCTCGGCTCCACCCATTGTCGTGAATGGTGTCGTGGTTGTACTAGTGGGGCATCAGCCCAGCTATGGTCAGACCCGCATCGAGAATGTGCCTGGGGACATCATGGGCTTCGATGCCGCTACTGGCGAATTCCTCTGGAAGTTTCATTCTATTCCCAGACCTGGCGAAGTCGGGCATGAGACCTGGGAGAATGACGCCTGGCAGTGGTCCGGCGATATCTCAACCTGGGCGCCGGCGTCGGCAGACCCGGAGTTAGGTCTGGTCTATATGGTGACCAATGCGTCTACCGTTCAGGCCTATGCTGGTCATCGGCCTGGCTACAATCTATTTGGTGGCAGTGTGTTGGCCCTGGATGTCCAAACCGGTGAGCGTCGCTGGCACTATCAGATTCATCGCAGCGATCAGTGGAACTACGATTTGCCCACGCCACCGATGTTGATGGATCTGACCATAGACGGGCAGACTATTCCCGCACTCATTCAGAACACCAAGCAGGGCTTGGTGTTTGCATTCAATCGCGAGACCGGTGAACCGATCTGGCCGATCGAGGATCGCGAAGTATTCCAGACTCAGGTGCCGGGAAATTACACCGCGCCGACCCAGCCCTTTCCTACCTGGCCAGAACCGGTTGATCCGATAGTCACCGACGGCCTGACCGAAGAGTTTGTTATCGATTACACGCCCGAGTTAAAAGAGCAGGCGATGGTAATTCTCAATGGCTATCGCGTCGGTGGCCTCTATGTTCCGGCTCTGCCCCAGGGGCACGATAACGACTACATCAATAATATTGGCTGCATAGGCTGTGGCAATGTTATTCCTCATCAACCTGTAGGTGACCCAAGCAGCGGTTTGATGTTTGCCTCCCATGCGCGCAACTGTTTTGCTCCCGGCTTCATGCGGCCAACGAATGGTGTCGACAGAGACAATCCTAACTATCCGATACCTGGCGAAGGTGGTGCGACTCCAAACAGTACACCAACTACCGGTAAGACTGTTGCAGCTTGGTTGCCCGGCGGTGGTGGTGGCTTGCCCACTATAGATGGTCTGCGTGTCTTCAAGCCGATGGATAATCAGCTAACCGCGTATCAGATGAACAGTGGCGAGAAGGCTTGGTCGATGGCAGTAGGTCCTACTCCCGATGCAATCAAGAACCATCCTCTCCTGGAAGGAGTCGATGTGCCGGATACCGGAGGCGTAGGCTGGTCGATTCAGATGGTGATGGACGATCTTCTGGTGCAGACCCGGGCGATGAGTGAGGGCATGGTGCAATTTGTTCCCGATGCGCCAATGACCTTGAATGCACGAGATAAATACAGCGGAGAGATAGTCGGCAGTGTGCCGTTACCCGCGCCAGGCCAGTATGGAATGATGACCTATATGCATCAGGGCAAGCAGTACATCGTCGTGCAGATTGGTAGCTCGCGTACAGACTTTCCTGGTGCCCTGGTTGCCTACAGACTGCCTAATCAAAGGTGAGCATATACGAGGGTAATCGAGCCATGAAGTTGGAAGTCGGTTTTAGTTTTGCCTGTATGAGTGCGATGGCTGGCTCGTTCGCCGCCGAGGCTTTACCCGAAGCTTTGGTCGATCCTATTCCTGCGAAGATTGAGAAGGGCGAGATCAGTGTTATCGCCCAGGAATTTCTGCGGCTACCGCAGACCCTGGACTCAAATGATGTCCCTCTCACTAACAATGCCTATGCTCGCCTGCAGTATATGCAGCCAATTCCGGATAACTCCGGACGCCTTGTGATCAATGAGCTGCGCGGCGTGTTGTATATCTATGATGAGCAGGCGAACACCCTCGATGCGTTTCTGGATATTCGAGGCGGCGAAGTAGGCTTCGATGACTCCATGTACCCCAACGAAACCGGACTAGCGGGTTTTGCGTTCCACCCTCAGTTCGGACAAGTTGGCAGGCCGGGCTACGGCAAGTTCTACACAGCTTTCAGTACGAGTTCACAAAGCGGGCTTGCCAATTATCTGGATGACAATTCCGAGAACCATGAGAGTGTGATTCGTGAGTGGACGGCGACGGATGCGAGCGCTAATGTCTTCTCCGGTACATCGAGAGAAATATTTCGCATAGGACAGTTCGCACAAAATCATAACATTGGTACCTTGGCATTTAATTATGCCGCTACGAATGCCGATTCAGACTATGGTTTGCTATTTGCCAGCCTGGGAGATGGAGGTGGGGCGAATGATCCTAATGAGAACGGGCAGTCTCTCGACTCGCCAATGTCATCCATCATTAGAATCGACCCCCTGAATTCTGAGTACCCTTCAAGCTATGGAATACCCGAGGACAATCCCTTCGTTGGCGAAGTGGGGGCAGCGCCGGAGATATGGGCCTATGGCCTGCGACATCCCCAGCATTTTTCGTTCGACAGCGATGGCACTATGTACATCGCCGATATCGGGCAGAATCAGATCGAGGAAATAAATATAGGCGTCCCCGGCGCTAACTATGGTTGGCGTTTACGCGAGGGTATGTTTGCTTCGGCTTTTGGGATCGGTAATGTCAGACCGAATCCGGTGTACCCTAAGCCAAATGATAGTCAGGAATTCACTTATCCTGTTCTCCAATTTGATCACGACGAAGGCAATGCGGTTAGCAGTGTCTATGTCTATCGCGGTACAGGAATTCCAGCGCTAGTCGGCAGAGTCGTGTTTACCGACATGGTATCGGGCCGCGTGTTCCACGCCGAAAGTGACGGGCTTGAGGCAGGAAAACCGGCTTCTATACAGGAACTGCGTATTGTCATGGATGGGAATGAGGTAAACATGGCTGAGGCGACGGGATTTGCAAACACCTACGGCGGCGGCAAGCGGGCAGATTTGAGGCTTGGTACCGATGCGGCAGGTGAGCTCTATCTACTGACTAAAGGCGATGGTTGGATTAGGAAATTGGTCGTAAGATAAAACATAAGTAAATAAGAAATTGATCGGCTTTCGACTGATGTCGTGCTTGTTGGCCGGCCTTCACATTTTTTCGGAGGCACTATGAAACGTCGTTCATTCTTGCAGTCAGGCATGGCGCTGACAGCTGCACTGCCCATGGTCCTGTCTGCACAGACACCTATTACGGAATACAAGCCCAGAGACTGGTCGGGAAACACGCCTCTGCGCTATCCAGATCCTGACCTAATAGCGTTGGAGCCGCGCTTTCAGCGCTATATCTTGTTCAATACACCTATTCAGCGGCACTACACCGGCACTCTTTGGGCGGAGGGCCCTGCCTGGAGTGGGGTTGGCCGTTATCTTGTATGGAGCGATATACCTAACGATAGCCAGCTGCGCTGGATCGAAGATGATGGCAGGGTAACTGAGTTTCGCAGGCCCGCTGGTAATAGTAACGGCAATACCTTTGATCATGAGGGGCGACAAATTTCCTGCGAGCATGGCGGGCGTCGGGTAGTGCGCTACAATTCGGATGGCAGTGAGACGGTTATTGCCGATAGCTTCGAGGGTAAGCGTCTCAACTCTCCCAACGACGTAGTTGTCGCGGCCGATAATTCGATTTGGTTTACCGATCCGCCCTATGGTATTCGTGGTAACTATGAAGGGTTCAGTGCCGAATCGGAATTAGTAAATGCGGTTTACAGAGTAGATAGAGACAGTGGTCGCATCAGCAAGGTAACTGATGAAATTTCTGCACCAAACGGCCTGTGTTTCTCGCCTGACCAAGGCAAGCTTTATGTGGCCGATACTGGCGAGGGTCGTGAGATCAAAGTTTGGGACCTTGATGGAGATCGCTTACGAAATGGTAGGCGTCATGCACAATTGACGCTTCCGGGGACAGACGCGATTACTTCGGCAGATGGAATTCGATGTGATGTTGATGGAAATATCTGGGCAGGTGCACGACCCGGAGTGCAGGTTATCGCGCCGGATGGGGTTACCATCGGTGTAATCCGGCTTCCCGAAGTATGCGCCAATGTTTGCTTCGCGGGAATGAAGCGAAATCGATTATTTATGACGGCGAGCCAGTCACTTTATTCTGTCTATGTAGGTGTGCGCGGAGCCGGAATCGCGTAAGCTTGGCCAATAGTTACTATAGCTTATTTAAATTAGTAAGAAGTGAACCATGACTAGTAGTACACCGATTTATCCCCACGGCAATATAGAAGAAATTGCCGAAGACATTTTTATGCTGCGTGGCAGCATTAAGATGAATCCTCTACTTAGAATTACTCGCAATATGGCGATCATTAGAAACGGTGATGAGCTGACCCTGATTAATCCGGTGCGTGTTAACACGAAAGTCGAGGCACAGTTAACGGCTCTGGGTCAGATCAAGCATGTCATGCGCCTTGGCGCTTTTCACGGCGTGGATGACCCCTATTATGTTGAGAAATTCGGCGCCTTGATGTGGGCGCAGCCAGGCGGTACTACCTACACAGAGCCAAAGATTGATAGGCAGCTGGATAGTATCGCTCCGCTTCCCTTCGAGGCGTCAGAAATATTCGAGTTCGCCGGCACCACTCAACCCGAGTGTGCCCTGCTGATAAAGCGCGATAAAAGAATTTTGTTTACCTGTGATGCGATTCAAAATTATGGCGATTACAGCTACAACAATATTCCAGCAAAAATACTGATGCCCTTCATAGGTTTTCCCCGCGAGACAATAGTTGGTCCAATCTGGTTGAAGTATCAGACTCCAGAAGGTGAGACTCTGGAGGCTGAGTTCAGGCGCTTATTGGGGCTTCGATTTGATAGCTTGCTTGCGGCACACGGAACACTGCTCGCATCGGGCGCTCATGCCGCCGTAGAGAGTGCCGTAGACAAGGCTTTCGAGCCCAAGAAATAATTTGTGAAAGTTTAGTCAACCGGCTAAAGAACTATTCAAAAAAATCTATTTAAAGAAATCTATTTAAAGAACTACTCGAAGAACTACCGAAGAACTAATTAGGAAACTATCAATGGCATTACCAGAAAACCTACGCGGCAAACTCTCATTCCCGGTAATTGGCGCCCCTCTGTTTATCATCTCGAACCCAAATCTTGTTATCGCGCAGTGTAAGGCCGGCGTGGTCGGTTCCTTCCCCGCGTTGAATGCACGCCCGGCTGAGGTTTTGGATCAGTGGCTCACAAGAATCTCTGAAGAGTTAGACGCTCATAATCAAGCCAATCCCGATAACCCTGCTGCTCCCTATGCGGTGAATCAGATCGTACATAACTCTAACGATCGACTCATGCATGATGTAGAGATGTGTGTGAAACATGAGGTGCCTGTCGTCATTACATCTCTTGGTGCCAGGCCAGAGGTCTTCGAGGCCATTCACTCCTATGGTGGAATTTGTCTGCATGATGTTATCAATAATCGATTTGCGCACAAGGCGATCGAGAAGGGTGCCGATGGCCTAATCTGTGTGGCGGCAGGGGCTGGAGGTCACGCGGGAACGCTATCACCAATGGCATTTATTCAGGAAGTGCGAGAGTGGTTCGATGGCCCGGTACTTCTTTCCGGTGCAATTTCGACAGGAGACGGCGTGCTCGCGGCTCAAGCGATGGGCGCCGATCTCGCCTACATCGGTTCGGCATTTATCGCTACCGAGGAGGCAAATGCCGATCCTGCCTATAAGCAAGCCTTAGTAGATTATGCGTCTAGTGATATCGTCTATACAAACCTATTCACCGGCGTACATGGTAATTATCTCAAGCCTTCTATAGAGGCTGCAGGCATGGATCCGGAAAATCTTCCCGAGAGTGACCCGTCGGCGATGAACTTCGGTTCCGGCGGCAGCAGTAAGTCGAAGGCGTGGAAAGATATTTGGGGCTGCGGCCAAGGCATCAATGCGATAAAAGATGTAGTGCCTACTGCAGATTTAGTTGCGCGAATGAGGGTTGAATACGAGGCGGCGAAGCAACGAATCTTGTAAATAAGATTCCAGTCGAACAGGGCTGTAGTATTAGTTAGGTAGAATTCCTTATTCTGCTCTCTATTTCTCAGCCCTGATCGGTATTACCACATCGTTCAGGTTTTGCTCGACGATGCGCCGAATCTCAATGGCTAGATTGCGGTAGAATGACTTCTCCGGCGATGAGTTTCTCCACACCAGAACGTGGTTTCGCACCACGTTCACTCCTTCCACATCGGCGATCCGCAGTTCGTTCTCTTGCCGAATCTCCGACTTAACATACAGCGCTGGCAGAAAAGCGGTGCCCATACCTGTAAGTCGTCAGATGATTTGGGGCCACTCGCCTCAAAAGCTAAAGGAAACATTTGCAGTATAGCTTTCAGTTAGCGAGCTGAACAAGCCATAAGGTTTTCCTTCCTCCTGCGTTGCAGAGTCTGCTGTTTAATAAGTTGTCTTCGGTTTATGATTTGTTCGTAACGACCATAGAACATATCTGCAGATGTCACGTTGTCTAGCGACTCGTGATACCGCTGATGATTGTAATAATCTACGAACTCCCCGACCGCCTTCTCGAGTTCCCGGGGATAGTAATAGTTCTCCAGCTTCACCACATGCTTCATTGAGCGGTGATAGCGTTCGACCTTACCCTGAGTCTGCGGGTGGTAGGGCGCACCTCGAGTATGCTCCATCTTTCGCTCGCTCAGATATTCCTTGAGCTCTTTCGACAGATAGCATGACCCATTGTCGCTCAGCAGCCGAGGCCGGTGTTTAACCACTACCTGGTCTGCTCCAGTTTGCTCAATGGCATCATCCAGCGTAATCTTTACATCATCAGCACGATCGTTTCGGCAAGCATCTGTTTGAGATGGCCATTCTCTTTCTAGAGATCGGTTACTTCTCGGCTGTTGGCCTGACGCTTGGTATCGCCTGCAAGGCGCTGCTTACCGGCCTCGAGAAACTCCTTGGACCAGCTGTAATACTGACTGGCTGCTATGCCTTTCCGGCGACACAGTTCAGCAATAGACTCTTCTCCTCGAAGCCCTTCCAGGACAATGCGAATCTTCTCTTCGGGTTCGTGTTTCTTGAGGGCTTTGCGCTTAATAGCTTTGACGAGTGCTTCGGGTGTATCAGCATAAGTGACTCCTAAATTCACTATTGAATTTATCAGAAGTCTCCCTTAGGAATTAAGGCTGATTAGTCCCATATGTTCTAACGGGATACAATTTTAGGCTCCTGCCCCCAGGGGCCTTTTTTTGACTAGCCGGAATTGCTGTTTTTAGCTCGTTGAAGCCAGGGGATCATAATCTGTCAGTCAGTATCCGTCTTTTGCTTTACACATTGGTAAGCATGACCACATCCTTGCTGAATTGTTTCTCAAATTCTCCCTGGAAAAATTTGGCAAGCTCCCGATAGAAACTTCGCTGCGGTGAGGTATCTCGCCATACCAGTGCATGCACTCGATCGATTGACTCACCTGTAATACTGACAACACTCAATTCATCCCTGTCGAGAATCTCGGAGCGGATATAAAGTGCCGGCAAGAAAGCGACCCCCATTTCCATATAAACCATCTGCCGAATGGAGTCGAGACTGGTGCCTTCATAATCACGCAGAATTTCAGCTTTAAACTGTTTACAAAGATCCTCTACCTGTCTGAACAGCAGGTGATGTTCTTCCAAGGTCAGTATTTCCAATCCAGCTAGTTGAGCAGCTCTTATGGATTTATTATGGGCAAGAGGATGCTGGCGATTCATTACCAGATATAAAGGCTCCCTAAACAAAGGTATAACAGTGATACCCTCTTCCTTTAATGGCAGAGTCGTCAAAATAAGATCATAACGACCGTTGTAGAGTCCTTCGGCCAGCGCGTCCGGCACTTCCTCTCTGACAAAAAACTTTACACCTCCATATTTCTTGTGAACTTCCGGTAATATCCACGGCAAGGCATAGGGGCCTAATGTAGGACTGGCGCCAAGCCTGAATGTCCCGGAAGGTCCCTTGGTGGCGAAATTTGCAGCATCTATAATTACCTGTGCAGCATTCACTGCTTGTTGTGCCTGTTTCAGCAGGTCGCGCCCGAGAGGAGTGAGCCTGACTCCTCCCCTGCTTCGCTCGAATAGCTCTATTCCCAAAGCTTGCTCCAATTTTTGTAATTGAGCACTCAGAGAAGGCTGACTAATTTTAAGTTCACGAGCAGCCTGGCGCAGACTTTCATGCTTCGAAGCAACAAGATAGTAACGCAGTTGTTTCAGGGAAATATTCAGGTCTTTCATAGCAAATCTGGGCAAAATTTATGAAAGGATTATCCTATCACCTATCCAATATATTTGCTAAATAAATTTCACTATAGTGAGCTTCTTAGCCTGATGTCAGATATAGTAAGTATGCTGTCAGGATGAGTTAAGACTTAAGAATTAAGAGCATGAGGTTTGTAAAATGAAAAAATTGATTAAAGGAATCTCTGAATTTCAGAAAAGCACATTTCCCAACAACAGGGAGTTTTTTCAGGAACTTGCCAATCAACAGGATCCCGAAGTGATGTTCCTCACCTGCTGTGATTCACGGGTTGACCCCAGCCTGATAACAGAAACAGATCCCGGCGATCTTTTTATTCATCGCAATGTTGGCAATATCGTCCCACCACATTCGCTGGCAACCGGCGGGGTAACTGCATCCATTGAATTTGCAGTCTCCGTTCTGGGTGTTCAATATATTATTGTTTGTGGACATACTGATTGCGGTGCTATGAAAGGGGCCATGCAGCCTGATATTGCCAAGTCCTTACCCCATGTACATAACTGGCTGTCACATAGTGCGGCCGCACTTGCCAGAGTTTCTGCAAGACACGATGAACTCTCCGTCGATGAACACCTGCATGAAATGACCAAGGAAAATGTGCTGTTACAATTAAGGCATCTTGAAACTCATCCTAGTGTTGCAACCAGCATGGCAAAGGAAAACTTGGAACTGCATGGCTGGATCTATAATATAGGCTCAGGTGAAGTCACCTGTTTTGACTCTGAAAAGGGCACGTTTGTTTCTGTGCAGGACCGTTACGCGCACTTGCACACCACTGAGTGGAAAGAAACCAAAGTTGATCGACGTTTTTAAACAAGCAAGGAGACTCTTTTCATGATCAAACTGGATACATCACATTTACGCGGCGATATATATGGCGGCCTGACAGCTGGCGTAGTTGCCTTGCCCCTTGCTCTGGCCATGGGTGTGGCATCCGGCCTTGGCCCTATTGCAGGTCTTTATGGCGCCATTTTTGTCGGCTTCTTTGCGGCTCTTTTTGGCGGCACAGAACCACAGATTTCAGGTCCAACCGGGCCCATGACAGTAGTCTGTGCAGGGCTTGCTGCCAGTATTGCCTCGCATCCAGACCTCATGGGAAATACCGGTCTTATCTTTACAGCTATTATGATGGCGGGACTTTTTCAGGTTGCTTTGGGTTTATTTAAATTGGGCGAATACATTCGCCTGGTCCCTTACCCTGTTATCAGCGGCTTCATGAGTGGTATTGGCGGCATCATCATAATCCTTCAAATTAGTCCGATGCTGGGACACAGCGCACCTGCAGGCACTGTCGATGCGCTGTTTTACACGCCAACAGCAATCCTGGATATCAATTTTGTTGCCTTGTTTATTGGTATACTAACGCTTGGCATAGCCTTTAAGTGGCCTTCCAAGTTAGCCAAATTTGTGCCGGGGCCACTGGCTGCACTTATCATTGGCACTATCCTCAGCCTTTTTATCGGTGGCGCGCCAATCCTCGGAGATATTCCTTCCGGCTTGCCGCAAATACACTTGCCAGAATTCTCAGCCATTTCATTTCTTATCATCGCTGAAGCTGCATTTGTTCTGGCGCTGCTTGGGTCCATTGACAGCCTGCTGACATCACTTGTTGCAGATAATATGACGGGCACCAGACATGACTCAAATAAAGAACTGATTGGTCAGGGTATTGGTAATACCATTGCCGGTCTGTTTGGTGGTGCACCCGGAGCTGGTGCCACTATGCGTACCGTGGTCAATATTCGTACAGGTGGACGCACAAGAATTTCCGGGATGATTCATGCGCTTCTTTTACTCGGCGTCGCACTGGGCCTTGGTGCTTATGCCAGTTTCATTCCCAATGCTGTACTGGCAGGCATCCTGATCAAGGTAGGCTTGGACATTATTGATTGGAATTACATCAAAAATGCACATCGTGGTCCGCGTTGGGACCTGGCATTGATGCTAATTGTTGTCGGCCTGACAATCTTTGTCGACCTGATTACTGCGGTGGCTGTAGGCGTAGTTCTGGCCTCAATTGCCTTCGTTAAACAGGTTGCTCATGATCAAATGGAAAGACTGCGTCAAACTCACCTGATTCGTCACAATGCCACAACACGTGAAAAAGAAATAATTGATTTGCTCGGTGATAAGGTCAATATTTTTGATTTCAGCGGCCCTATGAGTTTTGGCGCAGCAGCTGACCTTGGTCACCATGCCCGCTCACAACTTGAAGGTGGGGCCCTGGCAATCATTCTCGACTTCTCCCGCGTGCCTTTTCTCGATGTTTCCGCAGCACTGGCCATTGAAACTGTTGCCAGTAATGCGGCGAAAACCAAGCGCAAAGTCTACCCTTGTGGAATGAATGAATCTGTAGAGTCAACACTCAGCGTGCTGGAAGCAGACAAGCATATTGACCCCAGCAATCACTATGCAACGCGGGAAGAAGCACTTGAAGCGGCATTGGAAGATCTTAGTGGCGATATTAAAGGGCTTGACCTGCAACCTGCTACCTAAACTTAACTGACTGATTTATATCAACCTCCTCCTTTTAGCCCGGCTACCCCAAGCCGGGCTTTTTTATTTACGCCCCTTCATCTCTCGCCATACCAGTCATCCTGAAGTAGATAAATCCAGAGCACTCGTATGACCCCCGGACAGTTTAAAGCCTCTGCAACTTCTTCAGGGCTGATACTTTCCCTGTGCAGCAACACCTCATCTGGAAATCATTCAATAGTGATAAACAATCAATCGCCCTGGCTATCAAATTAAACTTTTAATTTTTTCCAGAGACGAAAAAACCGGTACTGTTTCCAGCACCGGTTTTTCTGTTCTTTTTAAAGAGTACTTACTGCATAAAAAGTACTTACAACTTAAAAAGTTCTTTCTATACCAAAGTTCTTACAACTCGAAGTCTACACCGTAATAAACAACGAATTTAACTTCGCCATTATCACGAGCAGGCATATTTGCTTAATCTTCAAAACCATCACCATCACCGTCACCATCCGAATCCAGATCAGTCATGGAAATCATCGCTGAGAATCCATCTTTAGCAATGCTGATGTTGTCATCGAAGTAATCTTCAGTCACACCATTAAATGAGTAAGCGAAGTCTCCTGCATGCAAGCCCACTTTCGCACCACTTGAGAGGGGGATAGCATAATCAACGGAGAAATAAGACGCTTCAGCAAAACCAAAATCTTCACCAAGGCCTTCATCTGGCTCTGCATTAGTCAGAAGATAAAGAGTAAGGCCAAGATTACCTAAACCAACTGAACCATAAACTTCACCAAAGTCATAACCAACATTAGAGTCATAGTTATAATACAGATAGCCAACATCGTAACTGAAGCCTTCTGTTTCGTCTGCAAAGCCAAAATACATGTCATGCTCACAAGAATAAGCATCATCTGAATCATAAGCTACATTAGAAACCCAGGTACCTGCGTAAAATCCAGACTCGCTCGCGTAATCAAGGCCACCTTGTACAGCAGACTCATTGATGCTCTGAGTCAGACCACGCCATATATAGTTGTTAGTTACACTTACGTTACCTGACAGTTCAGCATAGGAAGGAGCCGAAACAGTAGCTACTGCCATGGTAAGTGCTGTCAATGCCAGTGGCCTTTTGAAAGTGGTGATCAGCGATTTTTTCATTTCTCCTAGTGAGTCTTGTATCTCAAGACATTGCAACTTCGTTTATTAAAGGAAAGTTTTTGTCTTTCCTATCATTGTCTTATCAATGTGCTTGCCAACAATTACAAACCCTGTTTTTAAAGGAAAAATATGAAATAACACGGATCAACATCAAGAATTTGGCGAAGACCGGAGGGGTAAATGCTCTCCTGTGGGGCGCAACAGGATGGGCAGCACTCAGATAGTGCTTAGTGAATCGTGCCGCCGACAGAAAGTCAGGCATTTTCAGTTTGTTTTACCATTGAGCGATAGGAAAATCCTATCGTTAGTCTGGCTATTATGTTTTTTCCTTGCATATTAGAATGCCCCGCTAAAAATTATAATCAAGAAGTAATCTATGGGAATTATCAGTCAGCTATTATGGGCTCCTGTTCTTGGAGTCATCATTCTGGCTTTCATACAACCCGGAAACACCAGAGCTATCCGTACGATAGCCCTCCTGGTTTCTGCTGCAACATTGTTGCTTTCATGCTTGTTGATTGCACGATTCGATGCCAGCAATGCCGCGCCACAATTGCTTGAAACAGACTTTCTCTTCCTCGGAACTGCTTACACACTGGGCATAGACGGCATTTCCTTACCTATGGTGGTACTCGCCTCCCTGCTGACTCTGGTGGCACTTCTGGCATCTGGCTCAATCACCCATGGCATCAAGTCTTACCATATCAGTGTCTTAATATTGGAATTTGGCATGTTGGGAGTTTTTCTAGCTCAGCAATGGAGCCTGTTTTTCATTTTCTGGGAAGTAACCCTGGTGCCTCTTTATTTTCTGATTGATCGCTGGGGGGGACAAAGGCGTCATGCGGCCAGTCTGAATTTCGTCCTCTACACGATGGGTGGTTCGATTTTCATGCTTCTCAGCATTTTTGCCATTGAGCAATTTATTCCAGCCGACAGTAATACGCTAATGGCTAGCATGCGAATTTCCAGTGAAGACATTCCCGTACGCCAGCAGCTTTGGATCCTTGCCGGATTTCTACTGGGCCTTGGTGTCAAAATGCCGATATTCCCATTGCATGGCTGGCTTCCCCTCGCCCATGTGGAAGCCCCCAGTCCCGTCAGCATCCTGCTTTCAGGAATCCTGCTGAAAATGGGAGCTTATGGACTAATCAGGATCATTGCTACACTGCCCGAAGCTGCAGTATTCATCCAGCCTTTGCTGTTGACATTAGCACTTATTGGGATGATCTATGGAGCCTTGCTGGCATGGCGTCAGACCGATTTGAAAGCCATGATTGCATACGCGTCAGTAAGCCATATGGGTATTGTATTACTGGGCATCGCCGCCCTGAATGAAAATGGATTTACCGGCGCCGTGGTTCAGATGACTGCCCACGGACTTATTGCCGGCGCCCTGTTTCTCCTCGTAGGACTGCTCTATGAGCGTACTCATACCCGTGATATCAAGCATTACAGCTCTCTGGTCCAGGTGATGCCCCGCTTTACCCTGTTCATGACTTTGAGTTTGTTGGCGGCAATGGGATTACCGGGCACGGTGGGTTTCATCGCTGAACTGCACACTATAATTGGCGGTTTTCAACAGTGGAATTGGCTGATGGTTTTCTTCAGTATCAGCATCCTCATTACAGCCTCTTATGCTTTGCGCACCATTGCCATGCTGTTTACCGGTCCAGTTAAAAGTGACATGAAACAGATCGAGGACTTAAAGCTGTCGGAAATGTTGGCAGCCGGGATTCTGGTGCTACTCATTGTCGCACTCGGTATCACGCCTGCGCCGCTTATTCATTTATCAGCCAGCGCAATCACGCACATAGACCAGTCTTTTGCCGGAGTATTCTGAGAAAACGCTATGTCAAACACTGATTCCACAAAAAACTCCCGTCTGGAAACAGTACGTCAGGCTATTGATCATCTTAATCATATCCTGCCGGGGCAAGGACCGATCCTGGATTTTATTCATCACAACACCATCCATGGTTTCCAGCACCTACCCTTTAGCCAGGCTCTGGAAGATTACGAAAAATTGACTGGAACCCGGGGATATATGACAGAAACCCGGTTTCGTGAATGCTTCGACAAGGGGCGAATTTCAGAAAAGGATTTAAACCAGGCAATCGACAGTAATGCATCATTGCGGCCTGGCGAGGTACTGCTCAGTTCTGATAAATCGGAAATGAAGATTGGAAATAGCGATATTTATCTCGCTGCCTTGCGTGCGCCTGTCTGCGCAATCTCGACAGCTCAATTGCGCTGGCAACTCACTCGGGAAAAAGCCCTGACTGAATGGCAGACTGACATCCCTGCCGATGCCAAAGCCAGATTAAGTGAAGGCAATGAAAATGCCCGCACTACCTTACCGGCATTATGGCAGCATATTCAGTCCACGCTGGCGATTGCAAGGCTTGACGAGGATCCGGATTCACTTTCACCATTGCCGCTGACAGACTCGCAAACAATAACTGATATTGCCAATTCCGACACCAGTAACTTACTTGCAGAAGTGGGCAACTCCCTGAGTCTGGGAGGCCTTGTGTTTTCACTTTCTGGTCAGGACATCAGAAACTCTGTGTTTCCAGTCATGATGCGCCTGTCAGCAAGCATGCTTGATGAAGGAACAGCGCCCTGGCATGCCGGTGATAATCACTATCACAGCCTTTATCAGGCCTGGCGCGGCAGTCTTCACCAGGACTGCGGTCTGGCTCTTGAGGCTATTGCCTGGCAAGACATCATTGCGCAGTTGCCGGATTCGGCGGAATACACAATCATTCAACAACTCGAAAAGCTGCAGTTGCCACAAGCAAAATGGGCCGGCTACTTGCAGCGTTTATGCCTTGAAATGCCTGGATGGACTGGATTAATCAACTGGCGACAACAAAATCCTGACTATCATTGTCTGAATGCCATGCAACCTCACTTGTCTGACTGGCTGGCGATCAGGCTCACACTCGACAAACTTTATCTGGATCAGCTATGCAGACAGCTCTGGCAATGCGATGGTAATTATTCTGCACTCTCTCACTACCTGACAAGGCATTCTCTGGAATGCTGGGTGCGCTCTGCCTGGCAGCGCGGAAACATGCCTGAAACCCTGAGCCAGCAAACAGACAAATTGAACCAGCAACAAAATGCTGAAGAATCACATTGGCTGGAATTGGCAAGCAGTCTTCACTCCTGGCAGCAATACCATAGCGGTGAGACCGTCTGCTGTGCTCACGATCAAGGCTGGAAACTTTTTCGTCTGTGTCAGCACCTTGGCCTGGGTAAAAATGCCCTTCCACTATTGGACAAGGAAGTACTGACAGCCATGTTACAGACCCTCGATGAATTCAGTTCTGAAATCCGAAACAGGGTCTGGTTGCTTGCCTATGAAATTCATTACCGCAATGATCTGTTCAAGGGCATTGCAGGGAATTACCGCCGTGGAATCTGGGTAAAAAGAGACAACCGACCCCAAGCCCAGATTGTGATGTGTATGGATGAACGGGAAGAAAGTTTCAGACGTCATCTGGAAGAGCTCAATCCACGCATAGAAACACTTGGTGCCGCAGGCTTTTTTGGCATACCTATGAAATTCAAAGGTCTTGACGACACCCATTTAACATCGTTATGTCCTATTGTCGTCACACCCGCTCACCGGGTGGATGAAAAAGCCAGGGCTGCACAAGACCAGTTGCTGAAATCCCATCGTAAGGGCGCGGTCTTTCTCAAAAGTTTCACTTACAAGTTGCACCAGAGCTTTCGTCTGAACCCGTTATATAACTGGTTTGGCACCTTTCTGCTTGCGCCTTTTTCACTTGTCGGACAACTCATGCACAGCCTGTTTCCAGCGCAATATAAAGGCATTGTCGACAGTGTCAGGCGTTATATAGTGACACCTGTTACCACAGAACTAACCATCACTACAGATTCTCCGGATACTGAAGCCAGCACAGAAAATCCACGACTTGGTTTTACTGATCAGGAACAGGCAGACAAAGTTGGTGCCCTGTTGCGAACTTTGGGCCTGACGGCTAATTTTGCTCCCCTCGTCGCATTCTCAGGCCATGGTTCTACCAGCCAGAATAATCCTCATGAAGCTGCCCATGACTGTGGCGCTTGCGGTGGACGTCAGGGCGGCCCCAATGCCAGGGCTTATGCCGGAATGGCAAACCGGGCAGAAGTCAGAACCATTCTTGCTGCTGGTGGCATTCACATTCCGAATGACTGCTGGTTTCTTGGCATGCAGCATGACACCTGTAATGATTCCATCATCTGGTATGACACGGACCTGATCCCTGCAGACCTGCATGATAATTTCCAGGCCTTCAGTGAAAATATTGAACAGGCACAGGCATATTCAGCTCATGAACGCTGCCGACGCTTTTCTTCCGCCAACGACCCGGCAACACCAGCAAAGGCATTCCAACACGTTATTCTGCGTGCCAGAGACCTGAGCCAGGTTCGACCAGAATATGGTCATGCTACTAATGCCTCTGCCATCATTGGCCGTCGCAATATTTCCCAGGGCTTATTTCTCGACCGGCGTTCATTCCTTATTTCTTACGATCCAACCCAGGATCCGGAAGGCAATATCCTGGAAAATATTTTGCTTACTGCCGGCCCAGTGGGTGCCGGGATCAATCTGGAATATTATTTTTCCACCATTGACAATAACAAGTTCGGCTGTGGCACCAAGATTCCTCATAATGTTGCCGGTCTGTTCGGCGTTCTGGAAGGCACTGGCAGCGACCTGAGAACCGGGTTACCTGAACAGATGATTGAAATTCATGAACCCATGCGCTTGCTGGTTGTGGTGGAACACAAAACCACTGTGCTGGAGCGTATTTATGGCGACCAACCGGCATTACAGGAACTTGTTGGTGGCGGCTGGTTATTACTGGCGACCAAGGACCCGGACAGTGATGCAATCCATATGTTCGAACCTGACCAGGGCTTTGTTCTGTGGCAGGAAGACGATTTGCCTTTACCGGAATGCGCGAAATCTACCGACTGCTATAAAGGGATACATGATCCTATTTCGCCAATCCTGATCACGCAGCCTGAGGGAGCGTAGTAACATGGATTTCCTCGTCTCTATCATACCCTTAGTGCCTTTGCTGGCCACAGTAGCAATAGGTCTGGGTCAATTCAGCCGTTTTCTGGATAGCAGCCAATCAGAAGCACTGACCTCACGCATTGCCTGTTGGTCTGTCTACATCAGCACTGCGCTATGTTTTAGCTTGCTATGGCTAGACAACAACAATGCATTGACCGGGAGCTACACTGTAGGGACCTGGCTCAATAGCGGGACTTTTATAGTGTCATTGAGCTTTCAAACTGCAGGTCCAGGGCTGATTCTCAGCTGCCTGTTTTCTCTGCTGTTTATCGTCATCTTTCGTTTTTCCAGAAATTACCTGCATAGTGAAAAAGGTTTTCACCGCTTTTTCATGCTATTGAGCCTGTTTGTATTTGCCATGTATATGATCCTGCTTTCCGGGAATGTGATCATGACATTTATTGGCTGGGAGTTAGCTGGGGCCAGTTCATTCCTGTTAATTGCCTTTGCCTGGCATCGTGAGAATGCTTCAAAAAACGCCTACATGGTTTTCATTGTTAATCGAATCGGTGATGCATTTTTCATTCTTGCCGCTATTTTGTGTCATACCTGGCTTAACACGCTGGAATGGCCGGAAATTAATAATCAGATTGGTACGCTCAGCGCAACTCAGGTCAACCTGATAGCCTTCAGTTTTGCCATGGCTGCCATGGTTAAATCTGTGCAATTTCCTTTCACCTGGTGGCTGAACCGCTCCATGGAAGGCCCTACCCCTTCAAGTGCTGTTTTTTATGGTGCCGTCATGGTGCACTCCGGCGTGTTTCTTCTTATATTGCTGTCACCGGTTTTTGACCATTCGCCTGCCATGTCTTTGCTGCTTATAGCTGTTGGTCTGTTAACCTTTGCATACAGTCTGCTTAGCGTACAAACCCAGGTAGATATTAAAAGTTCACTGGGCTTTTCCACAGCAGGACAACTCGGTCTGATGTTTGTTGAATGTGGGTTAGGCCTGTGGCAACTGGCTTTCATTCATCTTTGTGCTCATGCAATAGTTCGTTGCTATCTATATCTGACGGCCCCTTCCATCCTGCATAACGTCCATGGCAACCCGGTTATTCCCGTTACCTTGAAACATCCGCTGTTGCGCTGGCTGTCTTTGGCATCTCTGCATAACTTCTGGCTGGAAGAAATCAGCCATCAGCTTATCAGCAAACCTTGTCGTCAGCTGTCCTGTGATCTTGCCAAACTTGATGACAATTTCGTTGACCCGCTAATTGGTCTGCCTAAGGCGGCCGTCCTTTCTGGAGCCAGACTGGCACAGCGAGAAGAACAATTAATTGGCGCCAGACTTGATACCGATGAAAATAATTTTTCCAGTGGTAGCGGTCTTGCCGGGCATCTGACTGCGTGGGTAGCTGCTTGTAGTGGTTGGTTTGAACATCACTTTGTACTGCAAAGCATAGAACAGAAGTTACCTTCAGCAGGTCGCCGCATGGGTTTTGTTGCAATTAGTATTGAACAATTACTGCTGCGTACACGTTATCTGATTATGTTTATTGTCATCGTATTGTTGTTTGCCCTGTAAGCCGGAGACTTTATTAGCCTGATGCTCACATCCTTCCCAATAATTTCCTTAACCATCCTGATTCTGGTGTTCACTGCCATTGCAGTTCAACGTAGCGCCCGATCTGAATTTGCAATGGCCATGACTGCCTGCATTGCGGTTCTCGGAATGAGTCTTTATAGCCTGCTTGTTGTCAATACGGAGCCCTCTGGCATTCATCTGGAAGAATCCCTTGGCAGCGGAAATATCGCGTGGCATGCCGGGCTGGACGGCGTCAGCATGATCTTTCTGCTGTTAACAAGCACACTGGGGCCAATTATTCTGCTCTATGCTCGCTATGCTATAGAGGACAATAATGGCTCTATTTTTGCCGCTATTTTGCTTTATCAGGCAATCCTAATTGGAGCACTTACCGCGTTAAATCTTTTGCAGTTCTGGTGCTTCCTGCTTCTTGAGCTCATTCCCATACGGATGATGTCAGGAGCAATCATGGGCAATAAACCACAATTGCCATCTGTCATTACTCGCTATTGGGCCTTAATGCTGGGCATGATACTGGCAGCCATGTTGATCATCGTCCTGGGCAGTACCGGGGAGTCCAGCGCAGTACTTGACCATCAATATCTGAGTACCACTGCTAATCTTGAAACAGCCACCGTCTGTTTTATTCTTTTATTTTTTGGCTTATCAGTAAGATTGCCGATATTTCCCTTTCATGGCTGGCTTCCTGAATTGGTAAACAGTAACAAAACCATTCCGGTATTTTGCTTTATCGCTGGCGTAAAAATCGGGATTTACGGACTATACCGTTTTGCTACACCGCTGCTGCCGGCTGGAGAAGAGCACTGGACAGGATTAATTACTACCATTGCCCTGTTCTGTATATTTTATGGCGCCTTGCTTGCACTCATGCAAATCAATATCAACCGCCTGCTGGCTTTCGCAATAATCAGCCATAATGGCATGCTGGTAATCGGTTTGTTTACCGGTAATGCACATAGCTTGGAGGGGAGTATTCTGCTTAGCATTGCTTTCGGTATTGCTTCCACCGGGTTGATTCTCAGCAGCGCCTTCATCCACCGTGCAAGTGGCACTGCCTTCATCCCACGCCTGGGGAATTTATTTGAAAAGAAAACGGCGGCAGCACTGTTATTTCTGCTTGCGGCCCTGAGCACCATGGCCATGCCAGGAACACCAGGGTATAACGCTGCGCATATCTTACTGGAAGGGGTTATTGAAAATAGCGGCTGGCAAACCGCAATTGTTATTCTTATTGGTAATGTACTGGCAGCAGCCTTTCTGCTTCGTGCCTTTCAACAAATTTTTATCGCTGACTCCAGGCGTCCTGTTTCCATCACTGGCAAGAAAGCAACACAACATCAACCTGGCGAATTACTGATCTGCGTTATATTGGGTCTGATGTTAATAATTTCCGGTATATACCCACTTGCGGCCTGGCTGGAGAGGGCACTGTAATGACAATGTTTCCCTGGTTAAGTGCGTTGATTTTTTTACCCCTTGCCGGCGCCATCCTGACCCTGTGTTTCCCTGCGGTCAGTACTGCGCGCCTGATCGCTGTGATCACGGCAATAGTCGAAACTGCTCTGGCGCTAATAGTGTATGTTTCTTTTGATCATCTCCGCGGCGGTGAATTCCAGTTCATGGAACAGGCTATGTGGATTCCCGGCCTGAATATTCAGTATCTGCTCGGGATAGACGGTATTTCTGTATTATTTCTGCCGGCAACGGCCGTGCTGGCAACAATTGCCATAGTAGCGTCCTGGCATAGTGTGGACAGACTACATGGCTTTTACTTTGCCATGATGCTGGTATTACTTGCCGTTACCATGGGTATCTTCATGGCCCTGGACACCATGTTGTTTTTCCTGTTCTGGGAGCTTACCCTGCCACCCATTTATTTTCTGGTTAGCCTGTGGGGAATCGGTCCTGAGCGACGCAGAGCCGCAATGAAGTACACCATGTACATGATGTTTGGTGGCATTCCTTTATTGTTTGCCTTCATTTTACTGGCACTCAACGTTAGTGATCCGACAAGCCAGGTTTTAACTTTCAGCCTGCCACAATTATTGGCGTCTCCCGTCGCCAGTCACCTGCAACCCCTACTTTTCGGCTTGCTGGTGCTCGGTTTTGCTGCCAAAGCGCCGCTGTTTCCATTCCACACCTGGTTACCGACAATCGCCATGGAATCCCCCGCACAGTTAACCGCCTTGCTGGTGGGATTGAAATTGGGCGTCTACGGATTATTACGTTTTGCCTTACCTCTGGCACCGGAAGCCGCTGTTAATTACGCCTGGCTTCTGGGCATCTGTGGCGCCTTGACCTTACTGTATGCCGCATTCATTGCTTTACATCAGACCAACCTGCGCCGCATGCTCGCCTATGCCAGCATAAGTCATGTTGGATTAGTGGTGATGGGCGTTGCTTCCCTGAATAACCAGGGCATTCAGGGCGCAGTATTCCAGTTATTGAATTTCACCATGATCGCCAGTGGCTTGATGCTGATGAGCGGATTTATTCAACAGCGTACCGGTACCACTGAATTGATTTCCCTGGGTAATCTTGCCAGCACTATGCCGCGCTTTACATCCCTGTTCTTTTTTCTGGCACTGGCCAGTATCGGTCTTCCCGGGACTAGTGGTTTTGCAGCAGAACTCTTACTAATTCTGGGGGTTTTTAAACTCCATGTAAGCTTCGGCTTGATTGCGCTGACAACCATTATAATCAGCGCGGCCTACCTGCTTACCCATGCTAGAAAAACGTTTTGGGGAGAAACAATCAATCCCCCGAAACAGCCCTATGCGGATTTAAAAGTAGATGAAATGCTGATCCTTCTACCCTGTTGTCTATTCGCCCTAATCCTGGGTTTCTTTCCTGGCCTGCTGGTAAATAGCATCACTATTGCCACTGAAGCCTGGCTGAGTAATTTCCCCCGAGGGTAATGGATAGCAGGCGGGCACTTGATAAGCGTACGGCTAATCAGGATGTAATCGGAAGTTAAAGATTACTTTCTGCGTGTGAGAAAAAAATCTCGCATTAAAGCGCTGCAATCTTCTACCAGCACACCTTCAACGAATTTTAACTGATGATTGAAGTGACCTTGCTCATGTAACTGAAGATTACTGACCAGAACACCAGCATTGGGCTCCCGAGCCAAGCACACTTTTTTTGAGCACATTATTCTTCAGCATCGTTTCGGCAAGCATCTGTTTGAGATGGCCATTCTCTTTCTAGAGATCGGTTACTTCTCGGCTGCTGGCACCACAGCTAAACCCTCGGCTGCATAGGTATTCTCTCCATTTTAGGAAATGGATCTTTAAGCCGCTTGTTTTACAACAAGCGGCTTTTTTTTGCCCTTGGTTTTTTGTTGGAGGGTGAGGAAGAATCAGGGTAGCGCAATCTCATCACTTTCCTGCGCCCGTGCAGGCTGGAAATTTCTACGAGGCACGTCGCTTCGAACTTGCTCAAGCCAGAATACCCCATCGAAGGGAGCGCTATTGCCGCGTGTGCCAAGGAAGTCCATGTCCCCATCGTTGTCGATGTCTCGGGCGATGAACTTGTCAAACATGCCGCGTTTGCGCCGCGAAATATCATGGCGGGTCCAGGCTGTCTTCGCTTCGCCGGTATTTTCAAACCAGGCGAGCCGGCCCAAGGCATCTTCTGCATCGACATCGCCATCTCCGGTGCGCGGGCCACGGCTGTAGCTACCCACCATGATATCGGTGTCACCATCGTTGTCGATATCGGCGATCTCCATGCCGACTAGTCCATCGGGGGTAATGCTACCGATGGTATAGGCATTCCATGTGTCATCGATGTTGGCGGGTTGTTCTATCCACTTGAACTGACCATTGGTGCTCAAGCCAATGATGTCTAGCCGGCCATCGCCATTCAGATCGCTGTATTCGAGGTTGAAGCCGGCGAGTGTTCCGCCGTAGATGCCGATCGCATGCTCTTCAAAATTTAAGGAACCGTTGCCTGGGTTTTCGAAATAGACCAGGCGTGCATCGCCGCGCGCTCCGACTACGATGTCCATGTCGCCGTCACCATCAAGATCGACCGGTTCGGCATTCTGGGGAATGCTGTAATTTCCCAGTACGCTGCGCTGCCAGCTTCCGCCTTCTAAAGGGTCGCCATTTAATTTATACAATTCTACAGGTGTGGAGCGGGCGTAATCCTGCGGCCCGGGAGACTGAGCACCTTTATTGGGTGCGGTGAGTTCGGCAATACCATCTCCATCGAAATCGGCCGCGAACACTCGAATATAGGAACCGCGGCCCTGTGTCATTGGAAGAATTAGTCGCGGCCAGGTGGTTGTGCGTGCATTTGCGCCGGGGTTTTGCAGATAGATCAGATGAGACTGTTCTGCGGCGACTACCACATCGAGATAATCATCGCCGTTGAGGTCGACAAGCACTGCATCTTCCGGCGCGGGCGCATCGGTGCCCTCGGCTATGGTGATGTTGAACCAGCTTGTTGGATCGGCCGAGCCAAATGCGATTCGCACCGTGCCTTCCGGCGGTGGGATAAAGCCAGGAGAATAGCTTGCCGAGTCATATTCGGCATCGGATTCGTGCACGGATACGATATCCTCGTAGCCATCGCGGTCTACATCGCCCATGACCAGCCCATCGCTGCCACTGAGCGCAAAGCCGGCTATCTCTGGGTCATCGATAATATGTTCCTGCCAACTTATGTAGGAGCCGTCACTTGAGAGCGCATTAGTCATGGATTCGCTAATCAGATTCTGGGCCAGGGCGGAACTGTTTAGGCATAAGGGCGCTAATACGAGTAGATGGATTGCTTTCATTGAGGGTCTCATTTTTGTAAGATTCTATCGCGCAGGATAGAAGCAAATTTCCGGCAAGTCCAATTCATCGCTGCGTCGATAGTCAGCGGCCAGACAGGGCGGCTGCGTAGCAGGCCGCCCTGTCTGGCTTGGTGCGATACTACTATCGGTCTAGTTTCTGGCGGCTATGCAATCGGCGGCGCTCTGTTGGTTCTCACTCATGAATCGATAGAGTGTGGCGCCGATAGCATCTGGGTCGCTAATTGCATTGGATAGAATCTGCAGGCCCTGTTCGCTGCATATGCCGGAGAATAAATCGCGGCCATAGCTCTGTTGATAATAGTTGTCGCGGTTTGCGGCTAGCTCGCCCAGATTCTCTGTCAATGGCGGGAGTAGGCTTAGTTGCAGTTCCTCTTGCCCGGTAGGAAATAGCGACCCCATCGCTGCCCGAAGATTGGACAGTGGCAGAGGATTCGCAGTATCGAGGATGCGGTCTGCCCATTGTCGCTTGGTTGCAAGATCGGGCAGTGCAGCCTCCGCGGCAATGGCAGCTCTTTTGCCTGCATCTGATGGGTCGCGCTCACGTTCAGCCGCGAGCAAGCTGCGGGCATCGACATAATCCCTAGCAGTGAAGCGCTGAACAATATTCCAGCGTTGATTCTGGCCAAGTTCGAATCCTTCGATCTCAATGCTTTCATCTAGCAG
>Ga0115567_10000901_pt1 | contig 29511 bp, 36 predicted proteins | sample COGITO_mtgs_1204_2_FD_88679 | JGI IMG/M metagenome (GOLD analysis project Ga0115567, IMG submission 88679) | Pelagic marine microbial communities from North Sea - COGITO_mtgs_120412 | ecosystem: Environmental > Aquatic > Marine > Epipelagic | place: Germany:Helgoland, sampling site Kabeltonne... | reverse complement strand
TTGCGCCCCCCTTGCGCCCCCCTTGCGCCCCCCTTGCGCTTTCTTGACCCCCTCGCCCTCCTCCGCACCAGGGGCCACCTCTGGCCGCTTCGTCTTCTCCACAGAGGGCAAGTCCCCCGTGGCCGCGGCCCGCGCCCGCACGCTTTTGCAGCCTGCGACTGACCCGCGGGGCCCGCCTTGACAGGGCACACGCTCCGGCCCTTCCCGTTCCACGGCCGCGCAAGGAGGCCGTCGGGCGACAGCGAGGGGCAGGGCGACGGGGAGGGGCAGGGCGACAGCGAGGGGCAGACGCCCTTTGGCGACGGCGCTGGCACCCGCGAGGACGCCGTGCGAGCGGAGGGCAGGTCGAGAGCCGCCGAGGCTGAGGAGAGTTGGTCGGGCGGCGCAGAGGGCGCTCGGGCTGCGGGGGAGGACGCGGGGGAGGCGGCGGACGCAGCGGGCGCGGGACGAGCGGGCGGCGACAGAGCGCAGGGGCAAGGGCAGGAAGCGGGGGCGGGGCGCGCCCGGGGAGGGGATGAGGCGGAGCGCGCATCCACGGAGCGCGCCGAGACGTTGGGTTCAGTGGTTTTGGATGGAGAGACGGGGCACTCCGTGGACAGGCCCGAGCGGGATCAAGCATACGACGCTACGTCGGAGGCGGAAGATGCGGCTGCGGCGAGCGCGCTGAGCGCGCATGTGCCCGGCGCGCGGCAGTGCTGCAGAGGCGACGAGCGCCGGTGCGGGGAAGAGCGGTGCTGCGTAGCGATGCCGCGCAGAGGGGGGCACGCAGGACAAGACGCGGGGGGGGGCAGCGCGGGTCCCGCGCCGTGCGCGACCAGCTTCCGCAGCCTGCTCGGCGCGGCGGGCCCCGGCAAGAGCCGCGGGGAGGCGGGCGAGGGCGGGCGGGGCGAGAGCGCGGGGGGCGCGCAGGGCAGCGCTGGGGCGTCGGGGGGCGCTTTCCCGCCGGCGAGTGAAGATGCTGGGCCTGGGGCGCCGGCCGGAAACAAAAACGGGGACGCTGGCGCGGGTGAGCGTCCGGGGCGGCCGCGTCGTCGCGCGGGGGGGGACGCGTGGGCGTCGGGCTTCCCTGGGCACGGCGGGCCCGGGGGCGCGGGGATGAGTCTCGACCCGAACGCGACGGCCGGGCTTGCGTCGCTGCTGGAGGCGCACAGGTTTCAAGGGCAGTGCACGGTGCCGCACTTTAAGGCCCGTCTAAGGTGCCACGACCTCGCCGTCCCCGAGGCAGCAGGCGACCCGGCGCCCGAGGCACCACCGGGGGCGCCGCTCGGGTCCAGGTACGGGGGGGGCGGTCGCGCCGGCGGGCTGTCGCGCCTTGCGCGGCAACGCCAGCAGCAGCGGATGTCGACGCTGCCCGCGTTTGTGCCGCCGGAAACGGAAGAGGGGTCCGCAACGGGGCCGAACGGCGAAGAGGCTGAGCTGATGAGCGTCGAGGTCCGGTCGGGGGCGGACCTCTGGGAGGCACTGGGCCAGGTCCGCGACCGCATCGCTGCGGCCTTCGGCACCCGCGCGCTCTCCGCGAATCGCGCGGGCGGGGCTGGGGAAGCTGCACCCGGCGCGCGGTCGAGGGCGCATGGCGCCGCCGCGCGCGCCGGGGCGCCGCGGCAGGAGTCGCGCCATATGGAGGACTCGCGGCAGGCCGCTGGCGCACCGCCTCGGCGGTCGGCGTCAGCGCCCCGGAGCTCGGGGGGTGCGCGCCGCAAGGGCTCGGGGGGCTGTTCGGAAGGCGGGAGCAGCAGCTTCGTGCGCGAGGCACCGCCTGCATGCATCCCGCAGGGTGCAGCGGCCGAAATGTACCGCGCGCTGCTGGCCATGCGGCGCGCATCGCCGCCTCAAGACGCCCCGCCCGACCCTTCGGTGCGGGAGCGCCCTCCCCTGCACGAAGCAGGCGCGGCGGTGGGCGCGTCCCAGAGCGCTGCACAGTCCGCTCCGCCAGCAGGCGAGGGCGCCGGGCAGCTCGGGCCGTCGCAGAGTAGAGGACCCCCCGATGCTGGTGGAGGGGAGTTCCCCACAGAGGCTGGGCGGCGATCGGCAGGCGGGCCTCCCGCCAAGACACGCGAGCACGCTGCGGAGGCGGGGGCGTCGGGTCCTGCGGCCAGCGCGGTGGGGGAGGAGTCTCTACTGACAACCGTTGGGGAGGTCTGGGACGCAGACCGAGACGGGGCGCTGAGCGGAGCAGAGCTGGATGCGGTGCTGGCTGCGCACGGCGTGCCTGCTGAAGAGGCTCAAGGCGGGCCTGAACCAGGCGGGCCGCCCGCGCAGACAGGCGGGGGCATACTGGCGCGGTTCGACGCGGACGGCGACAGGCGGCTCGATGCCCGGGAAATGCAGCAGTGGGAGGAGGGCAGTCAGCAGCTGTGGGAGACGTTTGCCGCGGGGCGCGCCGGCCACTTGCTCAGGCGGCGGATCGGAGCGAATTCGACCGCCGGCATTCTGGGTTACATTCCTTGGGTGGGCGAGCGTGCGGGGATTACGCACGGAGGCAACGCGCCGTCGGGGACAGTGCGTGCGGCGTTGCCGTCCATGGCCGTTGACGAGGCCATGGCTGCGGCGGTGTAGACCCGCCCAACTCGCTCCGGGCGCGCCTGGGAGCCCGTGACTCAGCAGTGCCCTTCTACTGCAGGTATGGGAGACGTTGCAGCGCAAGCGGGCCGCCGCTGCCGCCGTGGAGGACCGTGCAGGGCACGTGGTAGGTGCGCACAGACGTGGCGGGGTGTGGGGAGGCTCGCTGCGAGGCGTTGACGCGGTGCTGAGAGATGGCGGGGCCGAGGCGCCGCCAGACTGAACCCTGGGCGTACTCAGGACTAGCTAGAACACATCGCCTGAGACGCTGAGCAGATAGCCGCGGCACAATCATTTTGGATTGTTAGTAAAACTGCAGCACCCCAGAACACGCGCTCACCGCCGTTCTGCCCCGCAGCTCACATCATGCCAGTGCCCTGTTGGCACTCCGCACGTCCATATTCCGAACCCACTGCCTTCAGCAAAATTCTCATCGAGGTCACTGCAATTCAGCGCTTTTTCATCGCCACCGTGCTGATGTACAAAACCTACCACGCCCACACACGTGTGAGAGGCCCACTCCTCACAATCTCGCAGCGGCAGGGCCGTGCGCAGAACGGGAACTGGCGCACGCGCAGGGGGTGGTTGGGCGCGCACGTTGTTGCCGCGGATAAATGCGTCCCCATATTTGTTCTTGAGCTGACCGTTCACGTATTCCTCCGTCTGGCATGCGCAAATCGTGCTCAGCGCCCCGCTTGCTCATGGCGCCCGGGTAACAGGGGGCAGATGCTCCGCGAGGAGGATTCTTTGTCGCGAACAGCTTGCACAGGCACTCAGGCACGGTAGGGCAGGCGAGCCTGTTCCATCGCGATGTTCATGTAACCATCAAGGCATGCCAGAACCCCACGATAGTCGACCCCTGTGTTCAGCTTCACGACGACAGGGCGCCCCGTGACCTGTGCACGCCCGGGAACCCACACGATCAGTGGTCGTGCAGACCAACACAGCACACGCCTTCGAGAAAGATCCAGTGTTCGCGTTTAAATAGAGACGACGTGCTCAGGGGAGCACCAGTTTGAGAAACTCGGTGGGGGACCGCTTGGCCGGCCCGATCTCGGGTGCACTCATTTGCGGGGGGGTGATTCTCTCCGCGCAGGTTCCCCACTCACAGGCACACCCCCCTTTTGCCACCCAGGAGAGGCTGATATTGACTTTGAGGAGTGAGGGCTGAAGTTGACTTGAGGGAAAATTTGACTTGCGGTTGTGTGCTCGACATGGCGGTGAAGGCCAGAGCGGGGAATCAAGACGGCAATCAGGAAAGCCGCGACGCAATCAGGTTCTGGCCCTGATGCCCACGAGGTTTACTTGCAGTGCGATTCCTGCTTGCTTGCTCTGAATTCCGGTGAGGCTTCTCGATCGTGTACGCAACACCTATTTGCAAGGATTCGCGCCAGCGAAAATTTCATTCGTGGCAGCGTGTCCCCGAACACACTGCCACGTGTAAGCTGGGGCGTTCTAATACTGACTCTAAGGTTTCTTTTGCAGGGCCGTGGTGCGATGCTGCCCCAGCAAGGACGCCACAGTAGTGAACCTCTCGGGAAACCAGTTCCAGCTAACCAGGCCCAAGACAACACTTACCAAGACGTTCAAATTCCCAAGAGTTTTTGACGAGACAGCGACGAATGCCGACGTCTACGCGGAAGAGATTGCACCAGCTGTCAATGCCTCGTTGCGCGCGGGCCACAGCGTTTCAGTGATTGCGTTTGGGGCACGGGGCACCGGGAAGACGCAGACAACACGCGCGCAGGAAGGCGTGGCGATGCGCGCTGTCGATGACATTTTCGCTTCCATCACCGACGTTCACGAGGCTATGGTGTCTGTCTCTGCGCTCATGTCGGCAGTGACACCGCCAGTTTCGTCACACATGACTGGCAAGCAGTTCACGCACGAAGTACTCCTCGACGGGATGCTTCCAGCGGGGGAGGGTGCGGAGGCTTACCACGGTGGTCTACACGTGCGGGAGCACCCGCGCCTCGGCTTCTATGTCGAGGGCCTCACAGAGGTCGCGGCGCACTCGCCCGAGGAGTGCCGGGCACTCGTCGCGCGCGCCCTCGGCAACTTCGCGGCGGAGGAGGCGCGCGTCGGGCTTGCGCCGGGCGCCCCGCTGCGTGTGCACTGTCTGGTCACGTTCCGCGTGCGGACGCTGGCGCCCGGGGGGCTCGAGCGCGTGGCAGACGTGCAGGTGCTCGATCTGGCGGGCTGGGTGCGCGAGAGACCCGCGCCGCGGGGCAGGAAGAGCGCGGCGGCGGCGCAGCGGCCTGCAGGCGCTGTGGGCGAGGACATGGTCGTCAAGGCATTTCTGCGCATCGTCGGGCAGCTCGAGAGTATGCCCGGCGGGCACATCCCGTACCGCGACTCGAAGCTGACGCGCCTCCTCGCGCCGGCGCTCGGCGGCGCGGCGCGCTGCGTCCTGCTCATGCACGTGGCGCGGGACGCGTACGAAGAGACCGAGGCCATGCTCGTGCTTGCGGCCACGTGCGCGCGCGTGTCGTGCAGCCCTGTGGCCCGAGCGATCAACTACGCCGAGGAGATCGCCGTCCGCCGCCGAGAGGCCTCCGCGCTGTTGGGCGCCAGCTCGCCTGGCGCCGGCGGGGTGCCGCGCGCGCAGGACCTCGCCATCGAACTCGACTCGGGGCAGAAGCGCGTGCGGGCGCGAGATCTTTTGGCTGCCGCAGAGCTGCTCGAACGCGATGCCGCGGCGTGGGCGGAGGTGCTGGAGCGGTCGGCCGCCTTCAAGCTTGACGGTGGCGCAGCCGCTGCTGCAGCGCGTGTTGACCGCAAACCACACCGCTTAAAGGACGTGTCGACCGACTCGTCGGTGGTCAGCGAGGAGTCGAAGTCGAACAAGGGTGCTGTTGCCGGGGGCAGTTGCGGTAACGCAGGACGGGCATGCGCAGTGAAAGATCGTGCGTGGGAGCACAGCGCTCCTGCAGCAGTTCCAGGTGGTGTGGAGGGCGGAGATGACGGGAAAATCGCTGCCAGCGCGGCTACGAGCTCAGCAAGAGACGCGGATGGGGCGGTTGGTAGCGAGGCGGACTTTTCGGCTCGCCTTGCCATGCTTTCCGTGCGGCGCGGGAGCGGTTCGAGGATTCGCGCCATGTCATGAGCATGCGCCAGAGGAATACCTCCGCTGACCGGAGCGGATGCCCGAGAGGTTGGAGGGGCTTGTCGATTTGATCGACATGTATGATTCCAGGACCAAGCGGCGCTACGCCCACACAAAGTTGTAGACAAGCAAGAGCGCAGCCGGCACCACAAGCGGTCTTGCACAGAGGCGCAGGATGGCTGCGTCTGCGTACGCCCTTGAAACTCTTGTACACTGTAGCACCGCTGGCAACCTGGGCGCCCCTGTCGCATTAGAAGCACATCTGATGCGAATTGTGTGGGACAAAGCGCACCGGAGCACAAGGTAGTCAGCCTTGCTCATCAGCTGGTTGTGGTGCGCATTTAGGCGGTCCACAAGCCGCTGCGGCGCCATATTTTCCACATTTCCTTGCAAAACCTACGTTCATGGCAAAGTCCTGCTCAGCTGTGAAGCACTGGTGCGCTGCTCAGGTCAAATTCAACATCGCTGCAAGACACATCGTCGAGCCAAATCCTTCCCGGGGCTCACCGGTCTCCCGATGAGTGAGTGGATGACCGGAAGAAGGTATGTCTGGCCTAACTGCCCCTGGGATGGCTGTGCCAAGGCAAGAAGTGACCAGGACGCGAACGTCCACGCTAGGGTGAGAGCCTTGTACAGCACAACTGACTTCAAAACATTTACAGCCACAGACGCCACTTTCCTTGCAAGATGCCCCTGATTACCCTCACGCAACTTCGACGGCATCCTCTCACAGTGGCTTAAAACAACCAGCGCAAGCAGAAATGCCACCAGAGTCGTCTGTCGCGAAGCGCCCCCCATTTCAACGTTCCAGAAACTAAGCAGTCGCATCGAAGCCGCATCACAAGTCAAGTGACGCATGAAAGTCAACAATCAACTTTGCTGACAGAAGTAAACTTTCGACTCCGGCGTCGAAGGAAGGACGTGGGGGCAGGGATGATGGGGGAGGCGGGGGGTCAGCAGCCGCGTCGGGCGCGCAACGTGCACTTCCTGGTGCCACTTGCCGCATGTCTGACTCTGGCCAGCGCGGTGACGCAGCGAGAGGGCCAAGAGGCTTTCGATAAGCGGATACAGGTGCGTGCCGGTCAAGCCGTAGGGCAGGCAGTCCCCGCCGGATTGAACCTGCATGGTGGGAAAGTGACCCAGCATCGCGTGCAGGGACATTTTTCAAGAAAGGAAGATGCGGACTACGATGTCGAGCTCGAAAGCGGGGAGGTCCCAGAGCGTGATTATCCAAAATCTTTGCACGACTTCTACAAGGGTTCACCACCCGCTTGACAGACCCAGATGCGGCGATCTTTTGCTACGACTTCAACCCCATTCAGGATCATTCTGGCTATGGGTTTAAAGTCGTGTTTTTGGCTCACATCTGTCTTGCGCTGGCAGGGAACTGGGTACTGACGAACTCCACCGGGGTTCCGAAGTTCAAGCAAACCTCCGGGCACCTAGTTTTCCAAATTGTTACCCGTGCACACGGGCGGGAAATCAAGCACCTCCGCAAGCCAGGGCGCACACCAGGTAAGGACGATTTGCTCCCCGATGAGCGCCGGCGCGCTAGGAGGATGCTAATCCTGCAGCACAACCCAGCAATTTCGAGCAGCCGCATCACGTAGCATCGCCACCGGGCTGCACTGAAAGTCTAACCTGAATTGTGCTGCAGGCAAAGCGGGAGTAAAGGCGGGGCAAAATGGGACGGAAGGAGAGGATGGGGATGGCCGGCTGGTTCTGTCTGATGGGATAGTGGGAGAACGTGAGGATGACGACAGCAGTCATGGAGAGAAGGACTCGATCGTGGTTGTGGAGGCTGTCGACATGGTGCAGGTTGACCTTGTGCTTCGCGACGGGCGGTACTCGAGCGTGCGAGATTTGCACACATACATGCAGGGCATTTACCACAAGTCGACAGGGTTGCTGTACTTGTGGACTGTTTGCAATTCACCCGAGTGCGGAATGTATATGTTCGGCGGTCCTCAAGCCGATATGAAACCACCTGGATTCTTTGGACCAGACTTTGTCAACGGCTTTATGAACGAAGGCAATATGTCTCGTGAAGATGAGGTAGATGGTGAGATGGGTTACGGGCGGGTGGGCAACAAGGCATGGTCGTCGCGTATGGGCCGCAAAAGTTGTATGTTCAAGATGCAAGCCCAGGTCGCGAAGCGTGAAACATTCGTGGATGATGAGCATGAAAAGCCTCTTGAGGCGATTTCACTATCTGGAAATTTATCATCGGTTGACTGTAATCTCTACATGACGGTCAACGCGACGGCGATGAACTTCGAGGTGTATTATTCCAAGGCAATTCACTACACGCTCATGGTCACGGCTGCGTCATTCTGCCAGGTACTTCTTCTTGTGAGACAGATCGAGTACTCGAATTCGCGCTCCAGCGCAGTCAAAGTGTCCATGCTTACGATCGGGGCGCAAGCCATTATGGACTCGTACCTGTGCCTAATGCACTTAACAACGGGCATCGTCGTCGAGGCCCTTTTCAATGCATTTGCGACCGCCGCCTTCTTCAAGTTCATGATTTTCTCCATTTTTGAGATGCGGTATTTGCTCATCATTTGGAAAGCACGTCGTCCGCAAGGTTTCCAGGAGGGCTGGAACGCGATGCGCCGCGAGCTTTCGATGCTGTACTCGCGCTTCTACGGGTGCCTACTTGCAGGGATTGTTGTGATCTACCAAATGCAGCACTATTCCGGCGCACTAGTCCTGGGCATGTATTCCTTTTGGATCCCACAGATAGTGCACAACATACAACACGATCATCGTCGTCCGCTGCTCGTGCGCTACATCGTCGGCGTATCTGCGACACGCCTGCTGATCCCGCTCTACGCGCTGGCTTGCCCGTCAAACTTCCTGCACGCGCAGCCCAACACTCCGCTTGCGCTCGCGCTCCTCGCTTGGCAGGCCCTGCAGGTCCTTATCCTCGTCGCACAGCACTACCGCGGCCCTCGTTTCTTTGTGCCACGTCGCTTCCGCCCTCATAAGTACGATTACTATCGCCGCATCCCGATGACTGAGATGGGTGCGAGCGCTGCGGAGGCACACGACTGTGCCATCTGCATGATGCCTGTGGTACGTCCGAGCCCGGTCGTCACGTTTGTGTGCGCGCCCCAAGGGGATTGAGGCGGACGGACGCAAGTCGTGGGGTCTGACGCTCAACCCCATCGTGCAGATGAGTGCTGATGAACCCCGCGGGTCTCCGCGGGTGGTGACGCCGTGCGACCATGTCTTCCATCAGGACTGTCTCACACGCTGGATGGACATCAAAATGGAGTGCCCCGTCTGCCGTCGACCGGTACCAGAGATAGAGGATGACTAACAGGCGGGGGCTTATGGCGGGAGCGGCTGCATGCGGGTGCAGTCAGTGTTCAATATATTCACGAAATCCATTTTCAAGTAGGGATCAGCACGCGCCCTGCTCTGCGCTGCTCTCCTCACGTCTCAGAAGATTGAAGGGCCCCGCTGCATTGCCTTGACACGTTCAACCTCCGACATGGGCGGCGCGCCGCTAGCAGAATCCCACCGCGGCACAGAGAGTGCCCCACCGTCCGGAACGACCAGCACGCCGGGCGCGCGAAGCCGCTGGCCAAGAGCGTCCAGAGTGTCCAGGTGCGATTCGAGCGCATTGCGCCGGAGCCTCTGTTCAGGCCGCGGCGGTGCCACAGGCAGTCGCTGAAAGGCTCCCATGGCTACCTGCCACTCGCGCTGCAGCTCGGCTTGGAGCGCGGCACGCTCCTGGTCCGGGAGGATCCGCATCCCAGCAGGCAGCGCTGAGCTGCGCTCTTCTGCACGCTTTGCCGCCGCAGCACGTCCGGCCTTACGCCTTGCGAGGTAGCCCGGAACTTGACCAGGGCTATGCACCGAAGGCGTCGTGGCCGAGCGTGGGCGCGGCGCCGTCGCTCGTTTCTCAATCGCCGTCGCATTGGCAGGCCGGTCGGCTGCGCGAGATAGTCGTGGGGAGCGCATCGACGTAAAAGGGACACCAGTTGCAGAGAAACTGGCAGTAAAAAGCCCCCTCGAGGAGTAATCCGGCCTTGCTGCCTGCGCTGTCTTGGGCTTTGGAGCGGAGTTGCGATCGCCTCTATCCGCTGTTCTTCTCGATGACGCCAGGCGGGAAAAGGCCGGCCGGTGTGCAGCGGATGCGGCTGGAGTTGCAGCGAGGCGCGCACTGGGCTTTGAAGCTGTCGAACATGAAGAATCGTCGAGAACGAGACGCTGGATACCCTGCGTGACATAGAGACGATCTTCCTCGTCTGGGGTCGCGCCAAGGGTTGACGCATTCGACACGTCTGAGTCGCGCTGCGGCGATTCCGGCGTCATAGGCACTGCACTGAAACCATCAAACGGATAAAGAGGCTCTCGTGGACGAGTTGACTTGAAAGTGGAAGCCGAGGACGATCGTGCATGGCTCCTGTCCGTACTATCTGCTGTAGAAGCGCGGCGCTTCTGCGACGCCCCTGCAATTTGCGCGATCTTCTCCAAGTTCTTCTTGTGAAAGTTCGTCCGGGAAGAGCTGGTTGTAGCTCGCGATCCAGGAGTTAGGCAAGCCTTCGCACCCTCTCCAAGGAGCCCGGAATGGTTGTGTGCGCGCGGCATCGAAGCGGCAGCGGCGCAGGCTGGGGACGACTTTGAATTCGAAAGCTTTTAAAAAACATTTTTAAAAAACAAACAACATCTCGAAGGTACGCAGATCGTAGTTTTGAGATTGCCGCTCGCCGTGGTCTCGGGGACACCCGCAGCAACCCCATGCAGGCATGGGGTTGGAGAGCTTTCCTTGTCCTCCTTATTGCCGGTCCAACTATGTCCTTCACCCTCCGTGTGCCGGCGTCGCTCTCGGCAGGGGCCCTCAGTGCAGTAGTGGTTAGTTTCTGCCGACGACGGCCTCCTCCCGAGGTCGCACTTCGGCAGGGAAGGCAAGCAGCTGTATTTGTGCATGCCAGAAACAAGAAACGGTCGCTATTGAAAGCGAAGGACAGCTTTGCTCTACTGGATGGGGCTGCTGATACTCAAGTAGCTCTGCGGGCGTTTCGGGAGTACTACCGGGAGCAGCGGATCTGTCCTGGAGGGGACGCTGAGGTGCGCTGTCGCTCCAACCAATGCTAGGAACGATATCTGGCCTTACCGTTCGGTCCTGACGTACATTAGGCAAATGTGTTGTTATTGAAGTCAACCTGAGGGCACCATGGATTGACAACAGATGCTGACGATCGGGCGGAGTCTGGTGCTTTCCCTGTCTGCTGCTCGCGCCAACTGTCCCTGACTGTCCTTGTTTCTCTATGGAGTGCAGGTAGAGGAGCTTGTTCGAGCAACGATATCTCCACCGCCGCTCGATTTTCGTCTAAACCCGCACAGCCAGCTCTTCACGGCTGTGAGCCTCCAACCCGGACCAAGTGCTGCTTCAAGTGGTGCAGTGTTTCCTCAATCCCTGAAATCAACTCTTCGACCAGGTGCAGGAGCATCTCCGCGCCTTCCAGGAAGCTCTTCCAGCCGGCCAGCTGACGCAGGTCATGCAATACCTGATCGCAAACCCGCGGTCGCCTCAGTGGTCCAACCTGCCGTCGCATGGCCGGCCCCCGTTTCAGAGACCTCAGAATCCGCCGTACACAGATTCCGTGGCACCCGAAAGGCCTCGCGTGGCGCTTCGATAGCGCTGCCTGGACTGGGTCGGTGCCCGAGGGAGGGCGGGGTGGCTTCGCGAAAGACGAGGATGACGGCGGCTTCATCGCGGAACAGAGTCCTGTTGACAGGTGGACGGTGGCGACTTCAGACAGCCTCTTGACGGGCGCAGAGGGAACTCAAGCAACGGGCACGACAGAGTCCGTACCCGTGACAGGGCAGTCAGCGGCAGAGCGGCTCCGGCGCTTTCTTCAGGAGCAGCAAGATCGAGGCGCTCTGGCGCGGCACGAGCTGGCATGGCCCTGCCACACCCAGCGGGGCTTGGCAGCACAGACCTGACTTAATTCAGCGTTACGGGCCCAGGTGAGCATGCTCCCCGCTCTGATTCTCGCGCCGGAACCACAAGACAACGTGCTCGATCTCTGTGCCGCGCCCGGATCCAAGACCACTCAGGTCCCAGATCGCCGTTCCCGTCAGCTTTGGCTTTGGCTTGCGGTGGCGCTCCTCACCAGCACACACCCGCACAGCTTCTCGGGATCCTTCCTTCCACGCGCGACGGCATTCTCCTTGCCAACGACCCGGATCGGCTTCGGTTGATGCACCCTTCCGCTGAGCGCACTTACTGCGTCTAGCTCTGACCGGAGGGGCTTCCTATCAAATTAGAGGCACGCTGATCGCGGCATGTGTTGCGGTAGGCTGGCGCGCCTCCGACATCGCATGCAGAAGGAGGCAGATGCGGTGGCGTGCGCTCTCATACTGCTCATATTGTTTCTGTTACAGTGCTGCTGCTTTCGTGCGAATATTGGCGAGCGACCTTGCTCCTGACAAGGCGTGAATGTCGCGCAGAGGGCGACGGTGCTTACGTCCTTCGATGCACGTTTTTTCCCCTTTTTTCGGGGAACCCCTTTCCATCGCATTCTCGCTGATGTTCCCTGCTCTGGTACGCTGCCCCAACCGTGCCAGCGAATGCGCTTTGCGGCGGCATGGGCAAGCAAGCTGGTGTGTGCGTGCGCTTTACACCGTCAGTGGCGCGAGCTGTGGGGGTGGTGACAGGCGACGGAATGCTGAGGCGACTCCCTCGGACATTATCGACATGGACCGCCGGAGAGGGCTGCCGGCTGCACATAACACAGGGCGAAATCCTGGCACGGGCGGTTGCCCTGCTACCCCCCGGCGGACGCGTGGTGTACTCGACCTGCTCCCTGAACCCGGTTGAGGATGAGGCCGTCGTTGCGCACGTCGCTCCCCGCACACACCACGTCTCCCGACCTTGATTCGCTCCGTCACTCCTTTCGCGAAAGCTGGGCACTACCTTGGAGTAGATCTGCACTCTTTATGTGACACGATCAAGACGCTGGCAGGTGCTCGCCGCTGCTCCACATCACGTAACGCTCGAGGCTCTTCCATCGATTCCGGGCGTGTGCTTTGCCAGAGGGCTCAAGACCTGGCTTGTTCCTCGTGCTGCAGCTGATCCTTCGCTCGGCGGCTTTTTTACCACCATCGATGAGGTGACGCCCTTCAAAAAGACCATCAGATGAGAGTTCACGCAGAGGGTGAGTAGCCCTGCTCTGTACCAGTAGGATCGCGTGTAATGCCCGGCCCATCATCTCCACAACTCAGAATGCGATCCGGGATGTCAGGTCCCTCAGGCAGCACTTGCAAGTGGAAGAGTAACAGCTAGCATGTTTCCTCCACCACCGGGTATCGCCCCTGCCATTCACATCCTACATTAGAAGCCTGTGCTGTCTCTATTGCACTAAATCCATTTATTGTGCCCAGCAGAGCACCTAAGGATCTAAGCGTGCATGCAGGATCGGTCGCTGCAGAGGCTCTCGAACGGTGTGCACGCGCACTGCCGCACGCAAATAATGCTGGGGGATTCTTTATCGCGCTGCTTTCGCGTGCGCCAGACGCCAAGGAAGGGCAGAAAGCGCACTGTCATCGAAAGGCGGCGGAATCTGAAGATTTCGAGGCTGCTCATGGAGTTACAGCGCCTTCCCGCGCTGCACGCCTGCGTGTCGTCGAGTCGGACGTGGGCATATGGACAGAAACAGCCAATTTTTTCGGTCTCGAAAATAGCGCGATTCGAGGTAATGCCAGCGATGCTTCGAATCGCAATGATGGTGGCTTGCTCGCGGCTGGAGACCTGCTCTGGGCACCGTCGAGCAGCGGACGGCGCGACAAGGTAAAGACACAGATCCTGCGTCATGGAGGCATGGCTTTGCAAGCTTCACGATGTCTTAGGATGTTCATTTCTGATCGCGGCCTGTGACGCAGCCAAGCGGCCCGGTTCCCAGGCATCTGCCCGGAGAAGGGAAGACAGCTGACTGCCTGTGTGATCGTTTAGATGTGTCTGGCCTCCTTCGGGGTGAACGATTTCTTGACACGTGACTGGTTTCCATCATTCGGCGCGACGCCTTCTCAACGACGGTCTTGCCCGAAGTCGAAAAACCACGTTTGACCCTGCATTTTGCATATGCGAGTTGGGTCACGACAAACAAATAATTGCGGCCGTGTAGATTTGAAGTTTGGTGACTTTATTCCTACCACATTTGCAGGCGTTTGCGTTATTATGGTGCAACAGCCTTCTGGCCGCTGATGTCGCAGAGACATGGCGGTCCAAAGCAGAAGCGGAATGGGGCGACTGGCGTCGGTGGGGTATGGCAAGTCTGCCAAGAAGGGGCAAAATTGCTCGCGCCCGAGTGCTCACGCAGAAATGTTCGATTTGGACGAAAGCGCATGCGTGAGCTCTTAGCACGGCAGTCTGTTGACTGGAGTGAGGTGGAACAGTGGGGAATCCTGGGCGAGGTTTCTGGGCTCGGGTCTTGTCGGACGCGCCAAGGCAACAAACTGGAGTTTGGCGGGGTACTCATCGAGTTGGATTCTGACAAATCGGGGATAGGATTGGAGCTAGACATGGTGATTGTGTGTACGTTAGAGGAGGATGAGCTACTTTCGGTGTCGATGAGAGCACAGGTACGCGCATTTATCCTGTGTCGATGCGCAGTTCCTGAATCCAGCTTCCAAAGATGTTGGCTGATACAAGCCGTGTGTACAGGAGGTCAAGGGCATTCTTTCGCTGCTTGAGTAGAACCCGTGAATCAAACGGATCTCTTCCTCCATCTGCCTCGCTCTGGCCTCAGCGGCACGCACGGAACCGCGTGGGACCCGCGCCTCGGCCGATGCTGCGCTGCGCGGCTCGGGTGAGCTTTCGGTCCCAAATTTGACCACTGCCGGTGGTCAAATGTTTTTAGATAGATCTAATAAAGCGACTAGCTGAGAGATCCAGAGCGATGTGGGTGCGCCGCACAACTCTTGCATTTGCGACCAGAGTGCACAACATCGCCTTTCAGAAAGGTCATACGAGGTCAGGATTCCGGTTACGGCACGCGGTCTTGTTGGGCTGTTGCGGTGCGGGACTGTGCGCGAACGTTGGAGGCGTTCGACTCCCAGCGAGGATGGAGTCCCAGAGTGCTGGGTCGACTCCTCTGGATAGAAGCAGCCCGGAGAATTTCGTGATTGTCAGGACGGATTCGCGCTCTGCGCGTGCAAGTGACCTTGAAGAGGTTGTGCGCGCCGCCGGTGACCACGATGTGGTGCTGGTGGGGGAGTGCCATGACGATCCTACAGCGCACAGGCTCGAAATTTTGCTGCTTCAGCGACTTTTTGCCAAACACGGCAAGACCAGGAATATCATGCTTAGTCTTGAGATGTTTGAGACCGATGTGCAATTGACGCTAGATGAGTATCTTCGCGGTGAAATCCGCGAGAGGGACATGCTGACGGATTGCCGCCCGTGGGTCAATTACTCCTGTCGCCGACCGTTGGTCGAGTTCGCTCGGGCGAACAACATACCTGTCATCGCGGCCAATGCACCACGCCGCTACGTTTCATCTGTCGGTCGTGCAGGTACACCTGCCTTGGGCCTGTCAGGGGACAGGGACCGGGGAAAGTAACTCCTTTACACCGAGGCCTTGCAGACATTCGCAACGTATTCATTTTCCCCATGATGCACGCAGGACGCGATGTTTTGAATTTGTTGCCGCCTACATCGCTTCAGTATCTGCCGCCGCTCCCTTACGCGCAGCCCTCAGAAGCTTACCGGTTGAAGTTTGAGGAACAGATGCGCGCCCTGCACGCCCCGAAGGTATCTACCTCCACGAAGCACACTATGCCAAGCCTTGTGAGCACTTTTGGGGAGAGTCCCCATAGAATTGATGTGGCCACTAACTCTTTGGCTGGGGCAAAAGCAGCCAGGTGAAAGTGCCGTGCCGGGTGGCGCAATTGATGAGAGGTCCGAGTACGCTCATGGTCAACAAACGGAAACCAGCGACTCAAAGAAAGCTCTTCAGCTGCAAGGGAAATCATCTGTCGAGCAATCGGGCAATCGCGTGTGTCCGTACATTGGATGGACTTCAGAGCGGACGAAGCATATGCTTGATGCCCAGGCAAGAGGCTCCAAACCACTACAATCTGCTGTTGCCGTATTCACTTCTGCGCCAGCCATAACTCCTGAGCTAGTAGGTATTGTGGGATGCAACAATGGCACACTCTATCTGCAGGGCGTTTCAACAAAATGATACACATCATGAAGAACTGAAGCCACCGCTTGTCCTTCATGTCTGCGGCAAATTTCACTGCGAAGAACGCCGCGGCATTCCAGAGCACGTGAGCTCAATTGCCGTCTCTGTTTCTGATGTTCTGATACGCAATCGATGGCTGGGTTGTGGTCAGAGGACAGGGGGCGTCAGATCTGATGTGCTGTCACGAAGGACAATGCCCCTAAAATGCCTTTCTTTGCAGATGCCGCCGTCACGGTCTACGATGGTGGTATGTGTGGTGCCGACAGAGGAGCTCTCGATGATGCACGAATCTCAGGTTGCCAAGCTAGCTCAACTCGGGTTCAGCACCACGCGCGGTGACTCTCTGGGGCTACTGACGGGCGAATGGCACAGGTCATGGCGTTGGGTAACTTTGTTGTCGTTTCTCCTCCTGTCCCAGAGGATCAACAGTCCAAGCATTGCTGATCCGTCCAAGCATAGTGGCCGGCAGGTTTAGGTCAGGCTGTACATGAAGGAGTTGCTGTATGACTTGAACCCCCTTTCATGTACATTTACATTGATCTAGGCTCTCAGATGCCTACAAGACAGCCACTGCCTAGGCTACGTCCGCCACTCAAGCCAGATCACACGTGTGAGGCAACGGGAAAACCGGAATGGTTGCGAGAGAAGTGAAAGCAGGTGCCGAATACTCCGAGATTTCTGACGCAAGAAAAAGCACCTTCTGCTCCGAGCTCAGAGGTGACCTTGCCACTTTGACAGCCGTAGGCTGCACAGCGCCCGCAGGCCCCTGCGGTGGCCCTGCGGTGGCTGCTGCGGTGGCTGCTGCAGTGTCGGCCGATGCCACTGCCCCCCCCGTGGACGGCGCAGCAAGCCCTGAGCCGGATACTGCCGCTGTCGCAGATATGCTGGCCGATGCGCCAGCGCCATTCAAAGTGCCTGGGTTCGTGGCTGCACCACCGAACGGATTTGCGGTGACAGAAGCTGCACCCATCACAGAAGGACCCTCTCCCTGACCGCCGAACGGATTTGCCGGCGCACCCACGTTTCCGACCTGTGCTGGTTGTGCAGGATTCTGTCCACTTGAATCCAACTTGTGGCGCCCCTTTTTTGACTCCATCTCCTGTGAATTGTGCAGGAGGGGTGGTTTCAAGGCCGACTGGAGCAGGAATGGCACGAACGAAGATAGAAACAGAGAGTGGGGAGTGATTTTTGGAGTTTACCTGCGCGAGATGTGAGCCGAAATTTGGGTCGCTTCCTGCCTGAGCAACGAAGTTGCTCAACTGTTGTACGTGAGCTTGGATCGCCTGGTCAATCTGCAAGGCAACCGACGACGTGCCACAGCAGCCACCGCCGGCCCCGGACTTGACGTATTCCCAGCGCACCTCCTGTATGCGCGTACTGCTCATCAGCACGCATAGCCGGATTGACGCATCAAGTAGTCGGGTCACGTGCATGGAGTAAACCTCGGGAGATTTGTCGCCGTCCACGTCGTTTGGAGTGAGTGCGGCCATTGAGCGGTGCGTTAGGCACGTGAGCGCCCAAAGTTTCCCGCCGCTCCGCATCTCGGCCAAGTTACGGGAGACAGCGGATGCCGGAAGCGCCAGATTCAGCATTTCCTGACACGTGCCTTGCTGTCCGTTCGGCCCCTGGTCCATTCCACACGACTTGCTACCTGCGGAAGTTGGAAGTCCAGCAGTCGCTCCGAACGGATTTGCAGTGGCAGCCGCGGTGCCAAACGGGTTCGGTGCAGCCGCGCCGAACGGATTCGAGGGAGCAGCAGTGGCCCCAAAGGGGTTGCCCGCAGCTGCGCCGAACGGGTTTGTTGCCGCGCCGAATGGGTTTGATGGAGCTTGGCCGAACGGATTTGCTCCTTGCGCGCCAATTTGATTCCCAAGCGAGGGTCCGAAAGGACTGGCAAGCGGAGGATCGCCCGCATGCCCTCCGCCTTGGTGTGAAAAGCTGCATTTAGCGCCGAATTTGCAGGAATGTGGGTTTCCGGGCGTGAAGTTTCGGCATGGTTGCTTTTGGCCTACGCTCCCACCAGGACTCGTATGTAGGAACGGGCATTTGTCGCCCTTGTTGCAAGAGTTGGGATTACCATTGAAGAACCTGCACTGCTGGTTCTTCTTTCCACGACCGCTCATCCTGCACTCCGCAAAATACGTAGGTCCTCTTTACCGCGCCAATCCACGAGGCGAGAACTCCGCGGATGCGCTGTGGATTCCACAGCTTTGTGGGCTGTGACTGGGAACTTCCTTCTCCAAAAATTGCGAGGTGAACCTCATCTAGCTAGGTCATGCAAACCGAACGGCCGCCACTGAGCGCAACCCGCCATTCATTTAACGCGTTGGCTGGTGAATGGACGAGTGGAGAGGTTCTTGTAAGGTAGGAGCGGCACCCTTTTGATGAAGGGGCGATGAGGAGAGCGCATAGAATGTGGGAGATAGACTCCTCGGGGTGACGCACCCCATGGGTGGCAAAAAGTAACAAGACGAGTGATTCCGATCGCAGCGTCTGCTTCAACGATGCAAAAGTAGCATCAGCAGCATCCGTTCACGGCGAAGCGTTCAATCGTGCTGCCTTGAAGGCTGGTCCACTGCCTTCTCGCTACCTCCAGCCGCTGCAATCCCAGTGAATCCTGTCTGACCGACCGCAAGCAACGATGTGCTGAGAATAGAACTGACATTGCTTCCCCGAACGAAGGGATGCCACTCAACGTTGCGTTCGTTCCGAGCTTTGCGCTTGAAGTGCATGAGACGCAAACTTTTCTTGCTGTCGAGCCGGTGCTTTGTGGTGACTTTGCGAAGCACAACAATAACGACGGTGTGATTTTTGGAAGAAGGAACACCCCACAGGCCTTCAGCCACTTCACTTGGGAGGAAAGCAATCGCGCTATCCTTGTCTGCGAAATACAAGGGGTTGGCTTCCTGCCTACAGCTATCAGAGTGCTGTGAAGCCTCAAGGTTGGCGATTAGGATTGTTTAAACCCAGACTGATCGTCGCCCTGCTAAGGCAGGTTCGAGATTACTGGACAGACGCGCAAGTTCACTCGGTCGACAGGAACGGCTACGGACTCGGCAACTGCGGCATGAGGGGCATACGGAGGTTGATTCAACACTTTCTGCGCTGGGCTACCCTGCATAGAAAATGGCGTATGCGAGAATCCTGCCAGCACGGAGGATTCACGAGTTTCTCGAACCCTTTCGCAGGTTTGCGGAAACGCACGTTTGCAACCACATTTGCAACCAGCTACGACTACCTCGTATGGATGCGGAACTCTGCATGGGTAGAAGCATAGAGACTCGTCCATCCCCGAATGCTGGGAAGAGGTCATCGACCGTTCTTGCTGAGCGATTGGCGCAACGGGACCGGGAACAGGCTTGCGATGGGGACGAGGCTCTGGCACGCCGATTGCAGCGAAATTACGGGCACAACTGCTGGTAGGAAAGTACATAGGCGGCGATGGTAGTATTGAGCACAGGTTTTACTAATGTCGCAAAATGGAATCAACGGCACTCCAGTAATGCCAACAGTGCCAACCATGCTCATGGTAAACCCCTCGTGATATGAGTCTCCTACGGCGCCTCTGCATCTTCCTCGCACGGGCTGATGCCAAGCTCACACTCAAATCCCTGCACCTCGCGGCACGACGTGCAGATTGACTCCGACTGCTTGATCAAACAGTGCGATGGCATGAATTCGTGCAATTTGTCGCATACCGGATCGAGCTCGTCATGCTTGCACTGCTTGTACGCCTTCGAACCACGGCAAAAAGTGTCCTGTTCTTTGAGCTCATCCACCGTCGTCCATGGCGGCAGCGGCTCCCCGTTGCGCATTGACAGCGCATAATGACCAGTCGCACACTCGGCGATGCACTTTGTCGCAACCTTGAATGTCAACCCAATCGTCGAGTCCAAGATTTTTTGCTGGCATGTGCTATTGCACGCTAGAACCACATCTTGCGCCGGGTCGTATGGCTCGACTTCGGTGGCATTCTTGAGCACCTCAGGATCCTCGTTTTCCAGCCCCAGGTCCTTCGCCGAGTAACGCGGAGTGTCGTCCACCAGTTCGCCATGGCGTACGTGCACCGCGCCAATCAGCGGCGAGTTTTGCACAAGCTGGTGCGTGAAACCAGAACTGAGCGATGCATGTGCCCCAGCGGCAAGCTCGCCCTTCTTGAAACCCTCTGCGTACGCCTTGACAGCACGCAACTTCTTCATCACCTTCACAACTTGGTTCTGTACCCCATCCGATTTCTTCTCCGCATGTTTCAGTGTCGTTTGTTCGGGAGACATGATATTTGTGGCAAACGATCGCCTGTGAACATTGTGGGCGTCCTGAGCCTTGCCAGTTCTCACCGGCGCGCCATTCTGGGTCCTCACAATCTTGACTGCTGTGGCATCCGCTTCGCTGAGCGAATGATCGAGCAGGGCATGCAATTCGGCAGCCTGCTGAGGGAACCTTGCTAGGCCAGACTCGGAGTGCGCTGCAGCAGAGATAAGCCCCTCAATGTTCGTAGCATACGCATCGAGTTCCGACTTGGACTCCTTCAGATACTGCTCGATCGCAACTGCCTCCTCCGCCTGACTTGCACGCCCTGCTGCCCGCTGCTGAGCCCTTCGCCCTGCAGCAACCATCTCCTGCGCCCGCTCCGCTAGCGAATGCGCCGAGGCTTCCAGCATCTTTGCCTGCTGCCCCAGCACCGAGGTCGCCTGCTGGTGGCGCTGCGAGGGAAGGCGCGCTGCGTGCTGAGACCATGTGCCGGCCTGCTGCTGCAACGAGACTGGATGAGCCGGACCAGAGATGTGCAACACCAACGTGGTTGCCGCAAGAACTGCTGCAACGAGTAGTGTAGCCTTGTCCAAGCTCCTCATCCCGCAGCTCGCTCTCACACTGGCGTTCAGCGAAAAGACGCCGCGGTGAAAGTAGATGAAATCAACTTGCCATATATCAGTCAACTGCGCCCCTTCGTCTTCCTCGTCGACATGGCGAGGGAGTACGGCACATCCCAAGCTGCTCCGCCAGCTCGGGAGGGCATCCGGTAAGATCGCCAGCGCCCTTGTGTTCATTCATTTCCAGGCATGCACGCATGAGAAGATACGTGTCCTTATCCGACGTCCACAGGGTTCTGTTGCTCACACACAGCCGCGACCCTGCCCTCTCAAGTTCGATCTTCAGTTCCCTGAAGAGCCCATCCTGCTTGCGCAGGTCCTCTTCGGCGCGGTTCGCCGTCCTGCTTGGACTTGTAGCCGTGGTTTCCGTTGCCGCGGCAGTGCTCCTGGCTGGTGCCCATGGGGGAGGGTCGGCCCTTCTGTCTCCAGCTAAACCCCTCGCCGACTTCGGACGAGGGCTCTCCCAGGACTCTGCTGAGATCAAGGGCATCGCAGACGAAGTAGATGCAGACCAGTTGGAGAATGATGCTCTCAGCAAGAAGATGGCAAAATTGCACGATCACGCTGCAAAGAAGCACTGCTCATGCGACTGTAGTGGGATGCCCGAACTGCGTGCGCAAGCTGCTCGCTCAACCATGCTCGAACAGGTGGGAGAAAACACCTTCCTTGGGCCGTGCTCAGAGTGCGCATGCATGCAAAGCAATGATATCCAGGCGATGGTGGCCGCGCTGTCGCTCAAGCTGGACAAGGAGGTTTCTACCATGACCAAAATCGACAAGGACATCGACCCAAAAATCCCGGTTGACATTGTAGTGCGGGTTGGGCGCAAAGGGCAGCCGGGCGCACCTGGGCCCAAAGGATTCAAGGGTCCAGACGGAGAGGCAGGCGCAGTCGGGCCTCGTGGTAAACAGGGTCCCCAGGGCGACCAGGGTCCGAAAGGACCGACTGGGCCGACCGGCATCAAAGGTGAAGACGGCATCGAGGGCGGGATTGGCGAAGATGGGCCCAAAGGGGCATCCGGGCCACCCGGTCGCCCGGGTACCGAAGGCGCGGAGGGTCCGCAGGGCAGGGTGGGAGATCCTGGCGCCGACGGTGAGTCCCGCTTGCACGCATGAGATCCGTGGAAACGAACGCGGCCCCCATCTGACCGACGTAGACTTGGCATGTTCGTCTGGCGTCCTCGGGATGCGGATGCTGAGATGAGTGGTGGACCAGGTGCAAACGGCGCCGATGGGTTGCCGGGTCCCGAAGGCGATCCTGGAGCACCCGGTTTGAAGGGCCCCCCTGGACCGAAAGGCGTGCCTGGTCCCCCTGGACCAAAGGGAGTCAAGGTGCACCTCCGTACCATTCTCGACGCTGTACAGACACCCTGTGGCTTTCGTTTGATTCACCTTCCCGTTCAAATTGTGGGCACCGTCAACATTCTTGTAGGTCTCTCAGCTGATTTGAATCGGCGAGCAGGGTGAAGACGGCGGCACTGGAACCAAGGGCGCATCTGGCCCTGCAGGGTCTGACGGTGCTCCTGGAAACGACGGGAGCTCGGGACCGAAGGGCTATTGGGGGAAGGGATGCGATGGGGTTATTCCAACTGACGGCTCAGTACCAAAGGTCATTGACGCGTGCGGTGTCTGCGGTGGGGACGAGAGCGAGTGTGCGAGGACAACTGTCACGAGAGAGGCATATGCAGTTGGTGATCCACACTATCGAACATTTGACGGAAAGACCTTCGACTACCAGTTGACTGGTGAGTTCATCTTGGCTCGCCATAACAATGACATTGAGTTTCAGAACAAGCAATTGGTCTGCCCGAACCCGTCGGTTCGATGCAACAATCAGGGCGCGGTTGTCACGAAGAACTGGAACATGGTTTTCAAAGGAGAGTGGTGGGACGGAAAAAAATTCCTGCTCAATGGTCGCGTGATGAAGTCCGGAATCGACTATACAGTAGATCAATGGACCTCCCTTGATGCTACCACTTCTTTCCTAGTGGGAGATGGATATTTTCATGTCTCGTTTACTGACAATCCGAAATTGGAATCCGCTTTGGTCGAAGGTTACTGGGATCATTGGGACGATTGGGAGGGGCATCGGGGAACTCTTCCGGGAGATCGGTATGGTCAATTCTACTTTCGAGCGCCAGGACGATGGTCATCGGGACTCTCCATGACTGGCCTCTTCGCGAATTTCAACAACGACGCGGAAGACGACTGGGACTCAATCTCGCCCTCAACTCTCTGGTGGGTCGAGAACACACCTAGCTCAGCATTTTCAAACAATGAGTACAGAATGCACTGGACAAATCGCATTCAACAGAGCAAGGAGCAGAAGAGAGCTGCTAGGGGCTCTGGGACCGTTGACATTCGGGAGGGGGGGGGGCACAAGGCCCCGACCTCAACGCTGGGAACCGCCACGATGGGTACCCAGGAATGGGACGCGGTTGACTGGACCGCGGAGCAGGAAAAAGCTGCGCTGAGGGAGGTGGACCCGCTCACGGCCAGAATGCGCAAAAGACTTTTCGCCAAAATGGCTTCAGAGCGCGTCATCGAGCGTCGGGTGGGTGAGGCGAAACCCACCTCTGAGCTGGCTCGGGCCGAGCTTGACATCATGCCCAACGTCGGAGAGCGTCCCTCACGGCTCCGCGTGGTACAGCAGCTCATGTTCCGAAAAGAGTGGAAGCATTTGGACTCGGTGCAACGCGGGATGATGCTCGCTGGGCAGGTCGTGTCCAACAACGCGAAGGGCTTTTCACACATGTGCCAGTCTTGCGTCAGGGGTTCGGAAGAGTGCGCCGAGAAGAAAATCATTGAGACGCCCGAACCCGATGGCATTACATATGGCAGCGCGGAAATGAGAACCACATGCATCAACTCGTGCTTCAACTGGCTTACAATCAAAAACTCTAAGTCGATCTGTGCTTGCTGGATCGACTGCTCGCTATCCGTCCCGCCTGCGACTTGCACCAAGAATCTCATTGACAACTACTTTGCGGAACGGCGGGTGCTTCTCACACCCGACGACGGGAAGTTTGATGAAAGGTGTCTCTCTCTCACGGATTCGCCGTCAAGAACTTTCAAGGGAGACAAGCCTGGAGCGCGGAAGCGATGGGAAATGGAATTTGCACCGAACTTCGGGATCACATTCTGGTGGAAGCCCGATATGAACGCTGAGTCGGGTACATACAAGCTGCCGGGCCGCAAGGGTCTGCTTTATAAGGGATTGAATCAGACAGACACCGGGGACTACGGCATGCCCAGTACGAAGATGGTTTACATCGCAGTGGACTCCGATGGCTCATCGAAGCAATTGGTCGTAACAGTGGCGGGGGTGGAGTCGAAGGTTCCCGCTGACTCATGCCAGTCGCTTGGCGAAGATGTCTTCACATTTATCGCGGTCACGAAGCGGAACACGAAGGTGACAGTGTGGTGCGGCATATCTGGAGGCGAGAATGCAGTGAAGGTGGGCCCCGTGATCTTGCCATGTCAACCCGGCCCTTGCTTCTCTTTCCTGTGTGCGGCGAGTTCTGATCTGCGCTGCCCCATCAGGTGCACTCCTTCCAGCTTGATGGGGCAGAATATAAGACGTCAATGCAACAGGTGATTGCAGTCGGCGGTATTGGGTTGCCCGATGCAGATAAGCCAAAGGGCTGGATGGGTAGGCTAAACTACTTCGGTGTGGACAAGTGGGATCCGGAGGGCAAAATTCCCCTCTGGGACGACCAGATCCCAAAGCGCTTCGCTATGGGCGAGCCTGCTCAGTGTCCGAGTTAGGCTGTGATGTATGATGGAATCGGTCCTGGAGGTCACCGCCGAGTGTCTCCGGCGCATGCAGTGGGGGATGGTCTCGCAATTAAATGTTGCGACATGCATACACGCGGGGCCTCGCGCCCCACCTAAGCTAAATGCTGCGAATTCGGTGGACGTGGCTTGAGAGCGCGGCCGGTATCACTCCCGCTTTGTGTGCTGCGATGAGTCCGACAGCCTCTAGATAGGTGCGAACACGGACACATGGAAGATCCAAACTCTCTGGTGGTACCTACGCGCCGCGTGTGATTTAGCCCCAGGTCGTGTGCACCGACAAAACACACGAAACGAATTCGCTAATTCCTAAATCTGGCCCTCCAAAAGACTTGTTTGGCTGACCTTCATCGCAGTCTCGTTTTCTTCCACGGCAACAATCAGTGTTCTGCCAAATAAGGACCAGTGCTCAGGTTTTCTTATCAGATGAAAGCATGATGAGAACGCACAGGCAAGGGGTCGTGACTTGGTATCGCCAAAAGCCATGGTCGCCCATCCTCCTGCTGCATCTCCTGTGATCGCGGGGAACGCCGCAATCACGATAGGAGAGTCTGCCGTGCCCGCACACGGTATCTGACAATGTGCAGAGCAGCATGCGCTACTTCAAAGCTCTTGAACCGGGCTTTTTAGTTTCAAACCAGGTATGATTAGTGCGTCGACATCCTCCGCCCAAAGCGCGCGTGCCGCACGCGGGTCGCTACGATCTCGTACCTGCACCGGGGCTCTGCCATGCACAAGTGTGATGTTTTCCTCATCAGGCTGAATCGAGAAGTGTGACCTGAACAGGTTTTTGCGCTACCTGTGCAGGTAGGCAAGAACACAAGGAAGAAATGTGAAGCCCAGCTCCTCAGCAGCAGCCTTGGGCGAAACAGCTCGGTCTGCACGAGAATCGTTGAAACTTGAGTACAGCACCGATCAAGAGTGCTGTGCGAGGAATGACCTCCACTTCGAACAACTCCATCATTCCAGGAGGAAAGTGCAGGAAGAGCGGGATACACCAGGGCTCGCGTCGACCCGATTGGCCGGTGCGTGCGCGCACGGAATGCTAAAACAGTGCGAGATCACACGGGATATCATAGCTTCTGCTCCTCCCACAGGATCCACGCCGCTGCCCTCAACATAGCTACGGGTGCGCGTCTTGTCTTCGTCGGTCTCGTCGTCTGGAAAGCGGCAGACAATGGCGAGCGCTGTGCAACCAGCATCAACAAGCCGTTTCGCCCCTGCAATGAGAGTGTCCACCTGTCTCGGACAGAAATTACCTTCTGTCGGTGATCAAAATGAAATTGCATTTAGATCTCTAAAAGAAACAAAGGCGGGAGGTCCGAGAACGTTTTCTACTTCGCCACGAGAGTTGCCGTTGGGCGCCATGACGAGAGACACACCCACCTTGTACAGCACAGGTCACTGGTAAGCAATATCACAGGCTATCGCCCGATTCAAAGCTTGGGTCTGGCCGCGCATGTAGGAATGGGCATATGCCGATTCTTCGGTGACCGTGTATGCGTGAACATTAATGCCAAGAGTGGCTCGAGCGGCATCTGCTGCTTGCAGGTGACGGATACGCAGCTCTTCGTCTATCCCTCCGTCCAGGAGGAGACCAATCTTGTGTCCACCTGTGTCGACAGGTAGCAACCCGAGCTTGCCATTGGCAAATTGGTCAAGAGCATATCCCTGCGGCAGAGTTTCATTGATTTGCAGCGGTGGCGAGTCTGGGAATGCTTCACAGTTGCAATTTCTCGAAGCATAGTGTGCAACGTAAATGAACGGTACCTCAGTGTAAAGCATGTTGTGCATGGGCCAGTAAAGCATTGCGCCGTTCACCACGTTCGGATGAGTTACGAGCGTGTCCGCCACGGTCGAGAGAACCCTGGCGACGGGAAGCGCGTCGCCTGCGTAACCCCCAATACTCGCTCCTATTCCTGTAGGGACGATCAAAGCAACGGTATAACCATGTTGCGACGTCCCATCCTCTCCTCGCTGTCGCAGTCCTTCGTATGGATCGTTAGAACTTGCGGCGGAGGCTCGCAAAGATGTTGTGCCATCAAGAATGGCTTCCCCTTTGCGAATGCAGGCAGCCCCCCCCCGCGCAACATCAAAATGGCTTCCAAGTGGCCTTGGCCTCCCCCCACGGACAAGTGCCACAGGGAATGCTGCAGGCTGGTTCCTTGTGAAACGCACACGAAGGCCCTTCCTCGTTAACACGCGCGAGGCCAGGAATCCTGTCCCTCGTAGGGTCATTGGATCTCGCCGGGAAGAACTTCGCACCTTGGCATCGGGGGATTGAGACGAGAACACGCTTGCAATCATACCAACTGCAAGCAAGCCGAAACGGCTCACGTAGTGAAGTGTTCGCATTGAGGCCACAGACAATGTAAATTCGAGACGGGTAGATAAGCCTGCTGTCTCCGCAGAGGGGGATCCGCCCCGTCGCGAGACGTTATTTGCGATCTGGGATCGACATTCAGTTTTTTGAAGCGGACACTGGGAGATCCGCGGGAGGGCGATGAGAGGCAAGGCTGATACAGACAGTCCCCAACCTGGCGGAGACTTGGCTGCTCTGGCGAATGCGACGCTATCTGGGGAAGTTGGCATTTTCACAATCGGTTCGCCTCCTCGAGGCGAGCTCTCCTGTGACACGAGCAGCTCCAACAGCGAGGCTGACGACGAAGGGAATGCCCGCGCGCACAGCGCCTCAGAGGGTCTTCACCGCCCCGTTGACGCAGATATGATGGCAGGAATCAAGCACAAAATCATTGTTGAAGCAAGTAGTGGCCCTGTTCGCTGGTTTGAGCTTCCGAAGAGCTCCTTTTGCGTTGGATCCGGCGAGTCGAACGAAGTGCGCGTGCAGGGGCAAGGTGCCAACGTTGCAGCTGCGCATGTGAAGGTAGATTATCGCGCGGGAATACTTTGGGTCACAGACCTCGGGAGCAACACTGGGACTTTCGTCGACAGCGCAAGACTGCCGTCAGGCAAGCCGCACGGGCTCGCCGGCAGTGGTCGGGTAAGGCTCGGGCCAGACCTCACCCTTAATCTACGGGTAGAACGCACAAAGAGCAGGGCGCCGAAGCGCCGGAATACGCAGGCGGGTGATACGCGTGGGAAATTTGTGGATAGTTTGGAGACGGCCGTATTCAAACGTCGCACGGCAGAGATGGGAAACGTGAAGGAGCTCGCCGAAGAGCGACGAACGAAGCCGCGGAGAAAGCGCCGTGCAAAATACGATGAATTTGGGCGGAAAGCGCGGAGCAGTAGCTCTGAGAGTGTGTCGGATCGTAGTCGAAGCCGGAGCTACTCGGGTGGCAGGGATCACGATGGGGGCGGAGATGGGCGGCCAGAGAGGACGGAGCACAGGAAGACCCGCAGGGAGAACCACAGAAGCAGAAGCCGCAGTGCAAGCAGGTTTGCCTGCACCTTTTCTTCCTGCTAGTGCAGTCGTGAAACATTGTGCGATCATTGATGTGACGGAAACCATTTTCGGCAGGAGCAGCAGGAGCAGGAGCAGAAGCAGGAGCAAAACAGGCCAGAGGAATCGCAACCGTGCGCATAGGCGCCGTGAACGCCCGGTGCACAAGGAGCGAGAAAAGGAGAAGCTCGCCGATGATGGACGGGGCGACGGGCGTCGTGTGGATATTGAGAAAGACCTTGTGCGCGAGGGTCGGACGGAGGTGGCGCCGGGTCGTGGTGGACTCAGAAGTGACGGTCTTCCACCGCCTCCATTGCCGCCGCCGCCGGCCCTACCTGTGGTAGCTATCGGCAGCAGAGAGGGGCGTCGTCGGGATCGGTCGCGCTCGACAGGACGGGCCGAGAACAGGTCGAAATCTCGCTCGCGAGGTCGGAGAAGCCGGAGCCCGGGCACAAGGCAGCGAGACCGCCAAGGAAAAAAAGGTAGGAGCAGGAGCAGGGGTAGGAGCAGGAGCAGGAGCAGGAGCAGGAGCAGGAGCCCAAGTTCCGGGCCGGTGAAGTGCCCATGGTGAGATCTAGTGGTACCGGATTGTGACAGGTTTACCAGCAAGGCTATCGAATGCTGCTGTCATTTTATCCTTGGCACAAAGGCGCTGTGTGACGTAACTAGTAAAGGGGTATCGAGTGTTTCACCCTCGCGGGTCCCACGATGTTCAGAATATGTTTACAGGTAAATTCATGCGGCAATCTCTGAATCTGAATTTGATTCTTTCAAGTCCATCGACAAGTGGCCCCACTGCCTTAAAGCTTCAAAGATTACGATCGATGCAGCACTGCAAACATTGAGGGAATTCTTCCGACCAAAGCAAGGAATCTCAATGACACCGTCTGCCACCTCCATCACACTGGAGTCGACCCCAATTTCTTCGTTTCCAAGCACCAATGCTATCCCCTGCCGGCCACATGAAACGTCGCGAGGTAAGCTTTGCATAATGACCAATTGAAATTCTGAAGAAGGGGACTTTCATGAGCATGGCGCAAACTCGGTGGGCAAGTGCCTCAGGCGGGAAGATGACGTCAGCGAAGCTTCTCGCGTCGTCGGTCGTCTCCATGCAAAATACTTTGACGCCCTGTGCCTGAAGCGTTGCGACTGCGACGAGAGTTGAGTCCACATGGCGGCTTGGCACACTTTCGACAGCCCCAAAGCCGGTTTTGCTCAGCTTTGGGTGCGGCGGGTGAGGCGTGAATCCGCAGGTGACAACCTCAGCGCAACGTGCAGCGTCGGCGGTACGAAAGATCGAGCCCACGTTGTAGGCAGAGCGGAGATTGTCGAGCACAACGTGTACACGGTGGGGTAGGTGTTCCACAGACGTGTGCGCGTCCTCGGGTTTGTCAGCGTTACGTAGTAGCGAGTTGCGGAGCGCAGCTTCCTCTCGAAGCAGGTGAGAAATATGATGCGCCGTTCTTTGAGCGGCAGGCATCAGAGTCTCGGGCCGCAGCGCCGCACCGACAAAACCAGCCTTTTTGGCTGTTGCTTTTTCCGGTGCTGTGGATGCTGCGTCCAGGAAGCTTTC
>Ga0115567_10000895_pt1 | contig 29616 bp, 25 predicted proteins | sample COGITO_mtgs_1204_2_FD_88679 | JGI IMG/M metagenome (GOLD analysis project Ga0115567, IMG submission 88679) | Pelagic marine microbial communities from North Sea - COGITO_mtgs_120412 | ecosystem: Environmental > Aquatic > Marine > Epipelagic | place: Germany:Helgoland, sampling site Kabeltonne... | reverse complement strand
GCCAATTGAACAGGTCTGCTTCGCTTCACAAAACGCTTTGCTTTGAACCTGATTCCGTAACGACCTTTATAGGGGTCGAGCCTCGGGTTAAACTTAAGCCTCGTATTAGAGATTCCAAAATCTGTATTTGAATCAAGCCCCTGCTCAACCCCTGAGCTGTCCAAATTTAAAGTGGAAGCTCCTGTATCAACAGTTTGCTCAACCAGCCAAACTTGTATCTTTTCTGATAAACTTAATTTTTTTCCTCTATAGGGAGCCCTTAAACGGTCTCGCAAATTATAAAGCACTGGCTTTCTAATTTCCCTCCACAATGCCGAATGAAGACTTTTATCGCGTTCAGCAACTTGGAAACCAGCGTCTCTTGCAACACGTGACCAGCGCACAGCCTCTCTAGAAAAAAATTTACTGACATCTGTATCTGGGCCCCAACCCAAACCCCTTACCATGTCCAAATTATTAATCTGACGGTAATTTAAGGCAGTGGCTTTTCTTTTTTTAATCACCTTGTCTTTGTCTCTGCCAATATCCACAAATCTTCGGTTTCTTTCTTGTTGGTAAAGATAACCTTCATAGTAATTAGGACTAGACAAGCATAGGCTGCCGCAGCTTTGACCTGGAGCAACCGGCGCCGCCTCATTTCGATAGAACGCACCAGTGTCGTCAAAAGCATAGGACTCCACGCACAATGCTAGAAGCGCTGAAAACAGTATGGTTCTTAAAAAGATCATCAGGTTTAAATCGGCTTTAAAATATGTAGTCTAAAGGCAACAAAACGCTTTTCTTACAGGCCGCAACAATTTGGTAACAGTTCTATTTTAGACTCACTACAAATTCTTCAATATGAAGCTTTTGATTCACTTTTATAACGACAGGACTCTCTAACCTAGCTTCTATGAAATCTAGAGTTGCGGCGTCTTCTTCATAAATCCAATCAGCAATGTCTGAGTGACATTCTACATAAGCTTTTCTATTTCCAACAGGCCTTTCTGCTTCGCGCTCTAAAGCTCTAAAGATTTCATTGGCCACTGTCATTCTTCTTTTTATGTAACCCTTGCCATCGCAGTAGGTGCAAGGCTTTGTCAAAGTTGAGACTAAACTTGGGCGAATTCTTTTTCTGGTCATTTCAACCAAACCCAATTCAGAAATATCAGTGATTTTTGTCTTTGATCTGTCTAGAGAAAGTTCGTCAGAAAAAAGTTTAACCACCTGTTCTTTGTGAGCTACTTTTTCCATGTCAATAAAATCTACAATAATGATTCCACCACAGTTTCTGATCCGCAGCTGATGGGCAATTTCTTGAGCCGCCTCTAAATTTGTTTGCAAAATGGTCTCGTCTATATCTTTTTTACCAACGTATCTACCCGTGTTGACGTCAATAACCACGAGGGCTTCAGCCTCATCAAACACCAGGTAGCCTCCAGACTTTAACCAAATCTTTCTTCCCAGTGAGCGTGTGATTTCTAAGTCAATGCTGTAAACATCAAAAAGCGGCTGCGGCTTATTGTAAAATTCAGTTACGTTTTTAAACTTAGGCATAAACTGGTTTATAAAAGTTGTGATTTTTTTATAAGTTTTTCTGTCATCAACCACAACTGAAGTTATTTCGGCAGTCAGATTGTCACGAATCGCTCTTAGTTCAAGATCAAGATCTCTGTAAAAACAACCGGGTGTTTTTCTTTTGGTGTAATTCTTGGAAACGTCCTTCCACAACCTGTCCAGGTAACCTAAGTCTTCAATGATTTGCATTTTAGACAAGCCTTCAGCGGCTGTTCTAACTATGACACCACCGCGAGGCGATCCCTTCTCAATGATGTTTTTCAAACGATTTCTTTCTTTTTCATCTTCTATTTTTTTAGAAATGCCCAAATGAGGGATGTTTGGCATAAAGACAACTGTTCTACCTGGAAGAGAGATATGAGTGGTGATGCGTGCGCCTTTAGTTCCAAGGGGATCTTTTGCGACTTGGCATAAAATCATTTGCCCTTCTTTTAACAAGTCTTGTATTGGAGTCTTATGAGCTTGTTCGGCAGAGGTTGAAAGTTTAAGGGCTATTCCACTTTCGTCATCCTCGGAAAAAGTATTTGAAATTTTCTCTGAAAAAACTTTTTCATTGGTTTCCTCTAGATTTTGCAAAACATCGCCAACGTACAAAAATGCTGACCGCTCTAGACCTATGTCTACAAAAGCCGCCTGCATTCCAGGTAAAACACGCTCAACTTTACCTTTGTAAATTCCACCAACTAGAGTTGGTGAGGTGCTCTGGTCAATTTGAAGATCAATAAGCCGGTCGTTGTTTAAAAACGCGACCCTGGTCTGGTTGGGTCTCACATTTACTAGAATTTTTTTACTCATACACCTCTTATAACCCTGATTTTATACTAAATGAAAGTACTCATTTGTGCCGATAGATAATTATAACAAGGAGTCTTTAGAAGATGGCACAAATTGATGAACTTTTTAAAATCATGGTCCAACAAGGGGCCTCAGATCTTCACATAACAGCTGGAGAACCACCATTTTTTAGAATCCATGGCGATATGGTAAGGTCACAGCACAAGGCTCTAACCAATGACGAACTCAAAGCTTTGATTTTTGAATTTTTGACAGAAAGACAGCGAAATAATTTTGCAAAAAACTGGGAGCTGGACTGTTCATACGCCCTAGAAGGTTATGGCCGCTTTAGGTGTAACGTCTTCATGCAAAGACGTGGTCTCGGGGCTGTTTTTAGAGCTATTCCCTCTAAGGTTCTTACCCTAGAAGACCTTGGGCTCCCAATGAGTTTAACAGAAATGGCCAACGTAAAAAAAGGTCTTATCGTTGTTACAGGTGCAACTGGAAGTGGTAAGTCAACGACTCTTGCAGCCATGATCGACTTCATAAATTCAAACCAAACAAAACATATTTTAACTGTAGAAGACCCTATAGAATTTGTACACCAAAGTAAAAATTCTTTAATCAATCAAAGAGAGGTTTTTAGCCACACGCAGTCCTTTACAAATGCTTTAAGAGCAGGTTTAAGAGAAGATCCTGACGTTATTTTAGTTGGAGAGATGCGAGATTTAGAAACCATTCAACTTGCAATCACCGCTGCTGAAACTGGTCACTTAGTTTTAGGAACCCTACACACAAACACAGCTGTAAGAACTATTGACCGTATTGTCGATGTTTTTCCAGAGGGCCAACAGCAACAAATCCAGACCATGTTAGCAGAAAGTTTACGAGGTGTGATTGCACAGGGGCTTCTTAAAAGAGCCGATGGCTCTGGAAGGGTAGCCGCACTTGAGGTGCTTATAAACAACAATGCAGTTTCAAACCTTATTCGTGAAGGAAAAACCTTTCAAATTCCATCTGCCATGCAAACCGGCCGTGCCGAAGGAATGTTCACCATGCAGCATTATGTCCAAGGGCTTTTAAATAAAGGCACAATAAGTGATAACGAAGCTGCACCTTACTTGGGTTACAACGCGAAAGCCGCATAATCCAAGGCTTGCAATAGCGGGCCATAGAAAGTAAATCTGTGGTCTATGGACACTAAATCTATTAATAAATACATAGACCACACTAAACTCAGCCAGACCGCCCCTATAGATGAATACAACAAGCTCATCAATGACGCTAAAAAATATTCTTTTTACTCTGTATGTCTTCCGCCTCACATGGTTTTTTACGCCAAAGAGCAATTGGAAAATTCTGATGTTAAAATCTGTTCTGTCGCCGGCTTTCCAAATGGCTACAACACCATCAACAGTAAAAAAAGTGAAATCGAAGAACTTTTTGAACTTGGATGCGATGAGGTTGATGTTGTTCTCAACACCTCCCACGTTAAAAGTGAAAACTGGAAATCTGTAGAGAAAGAGTTTAAAGTTTTTTCAGAAATTTCTAAGAGCAAAACTTTAAAAGTGATTATTGAATCTGGACTTCTTACTAAAAGCGAAGTCATCAGACTTTGTGAACTCACAAATAAAATGCCGGTTTCTTTTTTGAAAACATCGACTGGCTTTGCCGCCAAGAGCGCAAGTATTGAAGCCGTAACTACAATGCGGGAATATTTAAACCAAGACATCAAAATAAAAGCCAGTGGTGGGATCAGAACCCGTGAACAGGCAGAAGCATTTATTCTAGCCGGCGCAGATAGACTAGGGTGCAGCGCCAGTGTCGCCATTGTGTCAACAGAAGGAGCTCATGGAAATATCAGCCTCGATGCTCATTAGAAAAGTACAAAATAAAAACCCTTTAACCAAAGAGGAAATCACAACACTCATAAGAGGTTTCGAAAATGGAAGCGTTCCTGAATACCAAATGTCTGCTTTTTTGATGGCTGTGTATTATCAAGATTTATCTTTAGCTGAAAAAGAACATCTGACAAATGCACTCCTCACTTCAGGTCACCAAATGAAATGGCCAACAAACAAAGCGCACTACGTTGACAAACACAGCACTGGTGGCACTGGTGACAAAACAAGTCTTATACTTGCTCCACTCTTAGCAGCTCTTGGTTACAAGGTTCCTATGATGTCTGGTCGCGGATTAGGGCACACTGGCGGGACTCTTGATAAGTTAGAAAGTATGCCCGGCCTTAGAACTGACTTGTCACTTAAAGAGTTTGAGGAACTGACTGAGGAATACGGCGTTTCTTTTATCGGCCAAACTAAAGAGCTTTGCCCTGCTGACAAAAAACTTTATGCGTTAAGGGATGTGACTTGCACGGTTTCTTCTTTGCCATTGATCACTGCAAGCATTGTTTCAAAAAAAATAGCAGAAGGTGTAAAAGGCCTAGTCTATGATGTTAAAACTGGCAGCGGTGCTTTTATTAAAAAATTTGAAGACTCAAAAGAACTTGCAAAGTCGCTTGTGCAAACCTCTGAAAAACTTGGCGCAAAGTCTGTGGCTTTGATCACCGACATGTCACAACCACTCGGAAGGTATGTTGGAAACCGCTGTGAAATGTATGAGTGTTTTAAAATTTTAGAAAACTCCGAAGAACACAGAAATGATTTTTCTGACACAAGAGAACTCAGTCTACACCTGACCGCTAGATTGATGGAAATTCATGAGCCCAATGAAAAATACAATGACCTTTATAAAAAAGCTCAAACCTGTCTTGAGTCTGGCGCCCCGTTAGAGATTGCAAAAAAAATCTTTAAAGCTCAGGGATGGGATGGGTCTTATCCAGATTTACACGATCAGTTTGAAGACTGGTTGCCCTCACATAGTGGCTACATACAAACTATGGATAATGAAACTATCGGCTGGGCTAGTGTCGCTCTCGGCGTAGGTAGAAAAGTGATCAGCGACCCTGTGGATCCAATTGTAGGTTTTTACTTCTACAAAAAAGTTGCCGAAAAGCTTGAAGCTGGAGAACCTTTAGTTAGAATTTTCTACACCGACAAAGAAAAGTTAGAAAAAGCCAAAAAGCTCCTAGACACAGCTTTTACTTTTACGGACAATAAACCAAACGCACCTCAATTGATTCAAGAAATTATATACGGAGAAAAATAAATGTTTTTATCAGCCACTGAAAAACTTGATGCAGCTTCCGCTTTTTTAAAAAAACAAATCACAAATGTTCCAAAACTTGGAATAGTTTTAGGCTCAGGCTTAAGTGAACTTTCTGAGTCTCTAGAGGTCTCTACCGTCATTCCTTTTCAAGAAATTCCGCACTTTCCAACTTCAACTGTTGAGGGGCACGCAGGCAATCTTATTTTTGGTTCTTACAAAGGCTTAGAGATTGCGCTGTTTCAAGGTCGGGTTCACTACTACGAAGGCTACAATCCCAGAGAGGTTGTGTTTCCAACAAGACTTTTCAAATGGATCGGTGGCGAAGACCTGATCCTCACCAATGCTTCTGGTTCTTTAAATCCGGACTGGCCTCCAGGTGATGTCATGGTCATCAAAGATCAAATCAACTTTACGGGCTACAATCCTTTAATCGGTGTAAATATTGACGAGATCGGACCAAGGTTTAATGATCTTTCAGAGCCTTATAAAAAAGGTCTTTCAGAACTTTTGTTTAAAGCCTGTAAAGATGCTGGCTTAAATACGCATGAGGGAACTTACATTGGAGTTTCGGGGCCTTCCTATGAAACGCCTGCTGAGATCAAAGCCTTTAGAACAATGGGCGCTGAAGCGGTTGGCATGAGCACGGTTCCTGAGTGTATCGCCGCTAACCACGCAGGCCTTAATGTTGGTGGCCTTTCTTGTCTGACTAACTTTGCTAGCGGAATTTCCGATGTGGCACTTTCACACAAGGATGTTCAAGACACTTCTGCAAAAGTTAAGCCTCAACTTATAGAGGCTTTGAAAGGCTTTTTTGAGCTTTATGCGAAAATGAAATAGGGATTCTCTCACTTAAAAAACCTGAAATTCTCTGAACTCCTTGCTATTGCTGCCCTCCGAAGGAGACAATTTAGATGTGTGGGGACATAAATATTTATTTTTAATTTTAGTGTTAACGGGGTGCGGGGGTTCTGATGAATCAACCGATCCAAGAGCTGTTGAAGCACTGAACCAAGCCTGCGTCGAAGGAAGAATTTCTGGAGAGTTTGTTGTCAAAATGTCTGATGGCAGTTTTGAACTCATCACCGCAGTTTCTAAAAAACACCTTTTAAAAAAAATAAAAAACTCAAAATTTAAAGTCAAAGCAGAAAGTTTTGAACCAAATTTTAGAGTGATCGACAGGTCTTCATTTTCAAAAATAGATTTACACTCAAACCAAAATGACGACTACAGTGAGGGACCTCTTTTTATCAACGCTGATTATTTGTGGGACAGAGGATTCAAAGGTGCAGGAGCTGTAACTGCATTGATTGATTCCGGTTACGACTTCAATCATCTGCTGCTAGAAGGAAGTGTATTAGAAAATGTTTTCGATCTTGGAGATGATGAAGACCGCAACGGCTTTAAGGGTGACCGCTTCGGCTGGGACTCCTTTAATAACAGACCTCTCACTGGTGACCTTGGAAAGCATGGCACTTATGTTGGCAGTGTCATAGCCGGCGCTCATACTAATGGGATACGCTTGAGTGTGGCACCCGATTCAAAGATTGTTCCTATCGCCGCACTCCAATCAAGTGAGAACGGTGAAACAGATGCCACCGGCGATTCAAATTCAATTATCAAAGCAATAGATTATGCTATTTCTAGAAATGTTGATTTTATAAATGCAAGTTGGGGTGGAGACCTTTGCTCAAACTTTATCAGGGAACGAATCAGAGCAGCAACGGACAGCGGTATTGTTTTTATCACATCTGCTGGTAATGCAGCTGCAGACTTAGATAAGGTTATTTCTTTTCCAGCCTCACTTCCTTTTGAACTTTTACTGTCAGTTGGGTCCTCCAAACTTGATCAAAATAGAGAATCCAACAGCAACTTTGGCAACCCGGTTGATTTCTTTGCCCTGGGTAAGAATGTGGTTGTCGCATCGCCCCAAAATCAGCTCGGCTCTGTAACCGGCACCAGCGTTGCCACACCCTTTATTACAGGCGGCCTGGCTCTGCTGAAAAGCGCCTTTCCTGAGGCCTCCAGTGAGGCCCTCATTAGAGCTCTGCATGAAAGCAAAAATGACAAGAAAATTCCTGATTTGAAGAAGGCTTATCTTGAGCTCGAACAGCTCTAAACCCCTAATTTTTTTATTGAAATCCTCAAGAACCTGCAGGTAGAGTTGCCTTTTTTAAAGGTCTAAAACCCTAGGAGGACTCGTGAAAGAACGCGTTTACATTTCAGATTTGAAAAATCACGTTGGTAAAGAAGTTGTCCTAAACGGCTGGGTCTACAATGTCCGCGCCTCGAGTAAAAAAATTAAGTTTCTTATTTTGAGAGACGGTACAGGAATGTGCCAGTGCATCTACTTTAAGGGGGAGTGTGATGAGTCCGCCCTAGAAAACTTTGGTGAGCTCTCTCAAGAATCAGCTGTAAGGGTTTGGGGTAAAGTTAAAGAAGAGCCTCGAAGCCCGGGCGGCTTTGAACTCTCTGCAGATAAATTCGAAATTCTAGCAAAATCAAACGACTACCCTATCACTCCCAAAGAACATGGTACTGATTTTTTGATGAACCATAGACATCTTTGGTTGCGCTCTAAAAGGCAGCATGCAATTTTAAGAGTGAGAAGTGAAATTGTCAGAGCCTCTAGAGAATTTTTTGACAAAAGGAATTTCACTCTCTGCGATGCGCCCATTTTAACTCCAAACGCATGTGAAGGCACGTCTACTTTATTTGAGACGGAATATTTTGATGGAACAGCCTACCTTTCACAAAGCGGCCAGCTTTACAGTGAGGCAACTGCAATGGCTCACGGCAAAACTTACTGCTTCGGACCTACCTTTAGAGCTGAGAAATCAAAAACCAGAAGACACCTTTTAGAGTTTTGGATGATCGAGCCTGAAGTTGCCTTCAACGATCTGAATGATAACATGGAACTAGCAGAAGAATTTGTAAGTCATGTAGTCCAGTCAGCCATTAAAAACTGCGCCGAAGAGTTGCAAACGTTAGAGCGAGACATTTCTAAACTTGAAAATGTAAAAGGAAAGTTTCCACGCCTTCACTACAAAGAGGCCGCTGAAATGATTGCCAAAGAAAACGATAAGTTTGTTAAAGGTGATGACTTCGGGGCTACTGATGAAACCATCGTGAGCTCTAAATTCGACAAGCCACTTTTTGTTTACAACTACCCTACTAAAATCAAAGCTTTCTACATGAAAGAAGACCCGACCAATCCTGAAGAGAGCTTAAGCTGCGACTTACTTGCTACGGAAGGTTACGGAGAACTTATTGGGGGCGGCCAGCGCGAAGACTCTTACGAGAGACTGCTTACAAAAATCAAAGAGCATGACTTAAACCCCGAGGATTTTGATTGGTACTTAGACCTACGAAAATACGGGACCGTTCCCCATTCTGGCTTTGGAATGGGAATAGAAAGATGCGTGGCTTGGGTTTGTGGAATTCCTCATGTGAGAGAAACAATTCCTTTTCCAAGATTGTATGGACGAAATAGGCCCTAACAAAAACTTAAATTAATTTTGAATGTCAAAAAAGATACTGAATGACGGAGACAAATATGGAAACCAGTCACGAACAGCAACTAGAAAAACTAGATGTTAAAAATAAAAAAGCAATGATGGCCGGCGGACCCGACCGCATTGAAAAACACAAAGCCGGCGAACGCCTCACTGCAAGAGAAAGGTTAGACGTGCTTTTGGACCCAGCATCTTTTGTAGAGTTAGACCGCTTTGTCACACACAGATGCACAAACTTTGGAATGGAGAAGAACAAACAAAGTGGTGATGGTGTCATCACGGGGTATGGCCGCATCAATGGCAGACTTGTTTATGTTTTCAGCCAAGACTTCACCGTCTTTGGTGGGAGCATGTCTCGCACAACTGCAAATAAAATTTGTAAAGTTATGGACCTTGCTGCTGAAAATGGCGCACCCATGATTGGGGTTTGTGATTCAGGTGGGGCAAGAATTCAAGAAGGTGTTGAGGCACTAGGTGGATACGGCGACATCTTTTTTAGAAACACAAGATCCTCTGGCCTTATTCCACAAATCTCAGCGATTATGGGCCCTTCAGCAGGGGGAGCTGTTTACAGCCCTTCGCTTACTGATTTTACATTCATGGTTAAAGACACAAGCTATATGTTTGTAACCGGTCCCGAGGTGATCAAAACAGTAACGCACGAAGAAGTGACCAAAGAAGAACTTGGTGGAGCTGAAACTCACAATAAAAAATCTGGAGTGGCACACTTTGCAGCCGAAAACGACAAACATCTTTTGTTACTGATTAGAGAACTCTTAAGTTTTATTCCCAGTAACAACTTAGATGATCCACCCAAGATGTCTTTAGAACATTCCAAGACTCGACCAGATCAAAGCATAAACGAACTGATCCCAACCAATTCTAAAAAACCTTATGACATCAAAGACTTGATTAAAAAAGTTGTAGATGAAAATTACTTCTTTGAAGTTCATCAGCATTTTGCAGAAAACATCGTGATTGGTTTTGCGAGGTTCAACGGCCACTCTGTTGGTATCGTAGCCAATCAACCACAAGTTCTCGCTGGCTGTTTAAACATTGATGCGAGCAGAAAGGCCGCAAGATTCATTAGATTCTGCGATGCTTTTAATATACCTATAGTGAGTTTTGTAGACGTACCTGGCTTTTTACCTGGTACTGAGCAAGAATGGAACGGAATCATCACCCACGGCGCAAAACTGGTTTACGCCTATGCTGAAGCCACTGTTCCAAAAATCACAGTGATCACTAGAAAAGCTTATGGTGGTGCTTATATCGTTATGGCTTCAAAACACATTGGTGCAGATATAAACCTTGCCTACCCGGGAGCTGAAATTGCAGTTATGGGAGCGGAGGGCGCTGTTAACATTATTTTTAGAAGAGACATCGCCGGCGCTGATGATCCTGAAGCCGTTAAGGCAAAAATCATGAGTGATTATGAAGAGAAGTTTAACAATCCATATGTGGCTGCAGAGCTTGGTTATATTGATGAAGTGATTGAACCTTCAATGACGAGAAAACGTATTGTAGATTCTATTGAAATGCTTAAAAACAAACGATCTCACTTACCGCATAAAAAACACGGCAACTGCCCACTTTAAGGAGCGAGACTATGTTTAAAAAAATCTTAGTGGCCAACCGCGGAGAAATTGCTCTTCGTGTGACTAGAGCTGCCAGAGAAATGAATATTGAAACTGTTTGTGTCTATAGCCAAGCTGACCGCACAAGTTTACATGTCCTACTTGCAGACGAAGCCTACGAAATCGGGCCTCCACCAAGTACAGAGTCCTATCTTTGTATAGACAAAATAATTGATGTTGCTAAGAAAGCTGGAGCCGAAGCCATTCACCCCGGCTACGGATTTTTAAGTGAGTCGAGTGCATTTGTAAAAGCTGTAAAAGAAGCTGGGCTTACCTTCATCGGGGCTACAGAAGACAACATGGCCAAAATGGGAGACAAACTTGCAGCGCGTGAACTTATGCGCGGAGTAGGCGTTCCTATTGTTCCAGGAAGTGATGGTGAAGTTAAAAACGTTGAACAGGCAAAAGACTGGGCTGAAAAAATTGGCTATCCACTTATGATCAAAGCTTCTGCCGGTGGTGGCGGCAAGGGAATACGTGTTGTGACCCAAGACAACGAGCTCGAAAGCGGCTTTAGAGCGGCTCAATCTGAAGGTAAAAACTATTTTGGAAACGACACTGTGTTTATGGAGCGTTTTATACAAAACCCTAAGCACATTGAGATACAGGTTTTTGGCGACACTCATGGAAACGTTGTTCATCTTTTTGAACGCGAATGCTCAATTCAAAGAAGACACCAAAAAATTATTGAAGAGGCTCCTTCAATCTCAGTTCCTGATGACGTTAGACAAGCAATGGGTGAGATTGCAGTTAAAGCTGCAAAATCTATTGGCTACCAAGGCGCTGGAACTATCGAGTTTATTTTTGACAACAGCACAAAAGAATTTTTCTTTATGGAGATGAACACCCGGCTTCAAGTTGAACATCCTGTCACTGAAGCCATCACTGGCGTTGATCTTGTAAAAGAGCAGATCAAAGTGGCCTTTGGTGAGGAGCTTAGCTTTAAACAAGAAGACATTGTTGCAAAAGGTCATTCGATTGAACTTAGAATAAACGCAGAAGACCCCGCAACTTTTTTACCAAGTGCTGGTAAAATCACGAGATGCAGAATGCCTCAAGGGCCCTTTGTGCGCTTTGATGGTTATATGTATGCAGGTTACGAAGTTCCTATACATTACGATCCTATGCTCGCTAAACTTATTGTTTGGGGTGAAGACCGCAAAGCTTGCATAGCCAGACTAAAGCGGGCTCTTGCAGAGTTTTCTGTTACAGGAATAAAAACCAACACTGTTTTACACAAAAATATTATTGATCATCCTAAGTTTTTAGATGGCTCTTACACAACTCAGTTTGTGGACAAAGAGCTTATCACCTCTGATCAAAAAACATTTTTCAATTATGTTAATGACGAGGTGTTTTTGGTAGCAGCTGCACTCACAGCATACCGCGAAGCAAAAGGAAAAAAAGTAGAGAACACATCTTCAATGGGAAGATGGAGACAGGTCATCAGACAAGAAGTTTTAAAGAGGTAGATTATGTTTTTTGAAGCAAAAGTGAATAAAACGCCTTATCAGGTCAATGTCGAAGAGACTCGCAAAGAGTGGCATATAGGCTTAAAAAAAGAGAACTCTGAAGAGTGGAAAACTATTGTTCTTCCTAAAAGTGATTTTCAAGTCGCAAACGATGGTTTGATTTCTTTGATCTTAAACAACTCATCGTATCTCATGGACGTTGTTCCTGTTGGAACTGACTACACGGTTTACTCAAGAGGTTCTTATAGAAATGTTTCTATTTTAGATGATGCACGCATTTTAAGAGACAGTTTAATGGGGGGAAGAACTCTTGGAGGCCAAGAAAATCTTAAAGCAGGCATGCCAGGTAAAATTGTTAAGGTTTTCGTTAAGCCTGGTGATGTGATTAAAGCGGGAGAGCCTCTTATTATTATGGAAGCCATGAAAATGGAAAACGAAATGAAGGCTGCAGAAGATGTGGTCATTGACCGCATTCACGCCGAAGAGGGCTCGAGTGTCGAGTCAGGCGCTCTGTTAATATCTTTTAGACCGCAGTAACAGGATACATACCTGATTTAAAGTAAAAGTCTTTTCAAAAATTTTCTAATTTTTTTAATCTTAGAGCGGTTCCAAGGAGCGGCTTTAACTAGATTTGAATGATCTTCATCATACTTCCAACGACATATAGACTCGTCATTTTTTAAAATAAATGGAATGTGATCTGTTCCCATAAGGACCCCATCGCCAACACTACCAAAATGCTCTAAATACTGCGCTCCCAAAGCTCTAAATTTCCATTTTAATTTCTTGTAAGTCGTTTCAGATTCAATAAACAGGATCTTTTTCAAAAGATTTGGGTGTTCATACAAATCAGATAAATTTTTTCTAACTCGCTTAGAACTGTATGATAAGTTGTAATCTTTAATCTCTTCGACAGACTCTAACTTTCCTATAAGAAATTTCACCACTCCAGAAAAAGCTTCTTCACCCGGCAGTTTAGTCATAGAAGATCCGTCAAAAGGACCTTGGATAAAAATAGCTTTTTTAAAATTTATATTTTTGTAATGCTTTTTCAAAAAATAAAGTGTTTCCAATGAACCTTTGCTGTGGGCTATGAACACAAAAGCTCTGTCATTAGGAAGTTCACTCAAAGCCTCTTCAAGGGTGTCTACGGCCATATATGGTTTCGCAAAAGAACTTAAGTTCACTCTGTGAATTTGAGCGGACGGTACACCACTCGACATTAAAAATCTACGGTACTCTGTCATGTAAGTGGCCGTAAATTCGTTTAAAATTCCAGGAACCAAAATATAACGGTAGTTTTTTAACTGCTCTTTGGTGAGGTTCATTCCGCAAGATTCATCTTCAAGTGAATGAGCACTAAATGAAAGTGCGGAAACAATCATAAATAAAATCAAAGTCGCTTTTTTCATAAGATCAATTCGCCAATGTTTGAAGTAGTTTTTTATTATCACTAGAATCTTTAGAAATTTTTTTCAAGTCAGAATATTTAGAGAACTTAATCTGATTTTGTATCTGCACTACAACTCCTGAGGATGAGGGCTCTCCTATTGCACCCGCAGCTTCAAAACCCATTTGTGATGCTAAGAGCCTATCAGAAGCAAGCGGGCTGCCACCCCTTTGAATGTGACCCAAAACAAGGCTTTTGCAGTCTATATTTAATTTTGAAGACATAATATTTTTTACTTCAGCTGCAGCTGATGATTCGGAACCTTCTTTTTCGAGAGTCACAATAAGGCTTGATAACTTTCCTTTTGCTATACTCTCTTTTACTCTTCCAACGCACTCCTCCAGGGATTTTTCTTTTGTGGGGTCCACTACATATTCAGCACCCGCAGCTATTGCAACTGCATAGGCCAACTGAGTTGATTTTCGGCCCATAACCTCAACGACAAAAGTTCTTTGATGTGAGCTGGCTGTGTCTCTAATTTTATCGATGGCTTCGACTGCCGTTTCTACAGCTGTAGCAAAACCTACTGTGTTTTCAGAAAATTCGTAGTCATTGTCTATAGTGCAGGGCACTCCGATAACTTGTATGTCTGGAAATTCTTTATTAAGAACTTTTAACGCTTCAATAGTGCCGTCCCCGCCTAAGCCTATAACTGTTTTAATTTGGAATTTTTGTAGAGCTTCGTATGCTTTTTTTCTGCCTTCTGTAGTTCTAAACTCATCGCACCTAGAGGTTTTAATAACTGTGCCACCCCTATGAATTATGTTTGCCACCGAGCGTAGGTTCAGTTCGGTAAACTCACCCCTCACCATTCCTTTGAAACCCTCAGCACAAGAATAGACTTTTACATTTTTATTCAGCGCAGAACGCGTAACAGCTCTTAAAGCAGCATTCATGCCTGGCGCATCACCACCACTAGTCAAAACTAAAACACCCATGATCACCCCCTTTATCATAAAGTTTTATCATAAAGTAAAAAAAAAGCCTAAGCCAAGCTTAAGCGTTCTAACTACATGTATTATAGTTAATTAATCTTATCTGTTGGAAAGCCTATAAAGGTTTCGTTTTACAGATGCCCTCTGACTGTTACTAAAAGACTGGTCTAGAGTCTCAACATTGTCAGTGATTCTTTTGATCAGTTCTGGATCTCTTATATTTGTATTGGCTATTGATTCTAAGGCGTTGATTGTAACGATTATTTTGAACCCTAGGTCGGCGTTGTTCATTTTACTAGCTTCATCCAACATGAATGAAATCCTTTCAATGCGAACAGTATCATCTTTAGAATAGGCCTGAGCATTGAACGCAAAAGACATTGTGATTAAGAGTGCTAAAAGTGTTTTCATAATGAAACTCCTTACTTTAAATATATAGAGCAAGTAGGATGCCAGGCCCCAGGGCCACTGCGGGCTTTAAAGTGTGTAAACTTTTGACAGTTTGACATATTTTTCACAAAGCGGACTCAGACCAGAACCCTAAGGGATAGGGCGTTTTAAGCATTTAAAATAAATTTGTTTCATAATGAGACAATATAAATTATTTCGTTAGTCTTTTAAACACTTGCATCTTTTTTTCAAAAACTTAGATGCTTCCTACTCCTACCAAAGTATTCAGAATAGAAATGATTAACGAGACTTATGGCTCATTAATTTTATTCTTTAGGAGAAGACTTTTGTTACAACTCATCAGCGATCACGGCAGCACCATCTCAACTGGTTTTTTCCAAAACAGTATAAACACTGAGTCTTTATCAAAATGTCTTCGTTATTTAAGAAACGTTCTGGCCTTAAAGGCAAGCGTCGCCACTCTTGATGCTGGATCAGCGTCTTATCAGCTGTTAAGTGATCTTTCTGAAGAGAAAAAATCTGTCCTGCTTAGAGGACAGATTTACATACCTGTAAAATGGAGCAACCAATCTATATGGGGCTTTATAATGATCGATAGCATCTTAGAAAAACCCACCAGCGTCCAACTTAAAAAAGCAATTCAAGCAGTTCAGGATCTTTTAAGTAGCAATCTAAACCAAGCGCAACTTACCGGATCACCCAGAGACCAGTCCATACTTCTTGTGGAAAGCTCGGTGGAAAACAGCCATAGAGTCTCAACAGGAATGTTTCAGGACAAAAAATTCACTGCATTCATCAATATTTCAGAGTGGATCACTCAAGAACAGCCTTTTACCCTTAGATCTCTTAGAGAGTTTTCTGACAGCTTGCTTTTTATTCCTGAAGTGATGGAATTGAGTTCAAGTCAGCGCTCAGTATTAGCTCTTTACTCACTCTTACCTGATGAACTTAAAAAATCACATTTGATCATCGCCACTAAGCTGAGCACTGAAGATCTAGACACTGCTCTTAAAAGTGAACCTAATTTCTTAAAAGCCTTTGCTGATAAGACTGTTATTGGCGGCCTCAGCAACAATGGAAGTATTTTAGGCTTATAAGCGTAAACCAGCTTCACAGAACCCAGAATCTGCATTAAACTTTTAAACTAATGTGGGGCTCATATGAATGCATCTAATAAAATTAAAGACAATGTTCCTCTTGCAGGTGATGCCGGCAACCGCTCCTATTCAAGAGTGAGTTTTGAAGGCTCTAATCAAAATTATATTTTATGCAAGTATCCACCAAAAGATTCTGAACAGCTGACTGATTTTTTAGATGTTTATAATTTATTAGCTCAAAACTCGGTAAACATTCCCAAAATTATCGAATCGTCTGATACGCAAATGCTCCTTGAAGACTTAGGTGACCTGTCGTTAGAAAATCATTTTAAATCCGGACAGAAAAAAGCCTACTCACCAGCAGTTGACCAACTTGTTAAAATTCAAAAAATTCCAACAAAGGGCTCTTCCAAAGCTCAGTCGTTTTCTTTCACTCCAGAAAAATTTGCCTGGGAAATGAATTTTACACTCACTCACTTCTCTAAGCTTTTAAAGATAGACTTAGAAAAAAATAAAGTTGAAAGTCTCAAGGCTGAATTTTTAAAACTTAGCACTTATCTATGTGGCCTTGATCAGGTCATCACTCACAGGGACTTTCACTCACGAAACATTATGATCAGCAACAAAAAGGCCTTTGTTATTGATTTTCAAGACTCTCGAATTGGGCCTAAATTTTATGATCTTGTGAGCTTAATTGAAGACTCTTATACGAGTTTGGACTCTTTTATGAAAGCTGATTTGATTTCTGAATACTGCAAAAAAACAAATGCAAATCGTGATAAAATTTTTATGAAAAATTACCATCTTCAAAATTTACAAAGATCATTTAAAGCCTGTGGAAGCTTTGCAAGTTTTAAGACCAGAACAGACAACGAGCGCTACTTGCAGTATCTCAAGCCTGCCTTTGAAAGCCTCCTTACTTCATGCGATGAGGTTCAGGGCTATGACGAACTAAAAAGTTTCATTAAGATTTCTTCTGATAAATGGAATCAGTATGAAGGCTGAAAAAGCTTTTTTACTCTCGGCCGGATTGGGCACTAGATTTAAACCTCAATCTCTTTTCCTGCCCAAACCCGCAATGCCTTTTTTAAATCTGCCGCAAGCAGTTTTTCCCGCCGCAGCATTAAAATTAGCTGGTGTAAGTGATTTTTTCTACAACAGCCACCACCTCCCTAAAGAACTGAACTCAGCGCTTTCACCTTATTTTAAGAGAGAATCTATTTTTGAAAAAGAAATCTTAGACAGCGCAGGGGGAATTGCCAACGCTCAAAGCTTCTTAGAAGATCAGGAAAACTTCTGGGTGGCCAATGGCGACTCTCTGGTTTTTTTAAACGATGATGGAGTTTTGAGTGACGCCTACAGGTTCCACTTAAAACAAGACGCAGCAGTTACGATGATCGGCATTCAAAAACCAAACGAAGGCCTCAGTGGGCTAGAGTTTGATAAAGATTCTGTTTTTACTGGGATCTCTAAGTCTAAAAAGGCCCTACACTTTATTGGCTTCTACATTTTCAACAAATCTATTTTTAAACATTTAAAAAATGAAAAGCAGCATATTTTTCATGATGTGCTCTTAAAAAACTTTGAAGAGAAAGCAGTGGTCTTCGATGCCGGCAACCGTATCTCTTGGTACGAGACTGGAAACGAAAAAGATTTTATTCACGCCACTAGCGAAAGACTTTCCGATCTCAAAAAACAGAAAGAAAAGTCTCAAACTTATAAGTCTCTTAAAGCTTGGAATGCAAATGTTGATGGTGAGCTCGAGCATTTCTTAGGACACAAGGTTTGGGGCAGTGATTTTATTCCCAAAAATACTATTAACCCGATTAAAGACTTTTTGTGCATCGGCAAAGATACTATTGGTGATTTTTCCAAATTAAACAACTCTGTGCTTGGCCCTAACCTTAAGTTTGAATCAAATCAAAAATTTGATGGAAAGGTTTTAGTCCACTCTTCCCAGTGGACTTAATTTTTTTTTAAGCCCCATATAAGTTAAATCGACAGACTCATCTGCTATTTTTAAATAGGCCAAGTAGGCAAACGCCCCGCCTTCGACAGCCTGACTTGGCCATCCAGCAGACTCACTGGTTTTTACATGCGTGCCACTCAAAGTTCGCGAAAGCCCCTTAGTTAGATACTGATTGTGTACACCACCCCCTGAAACAATAAGGTCAGAAACTTCTCTGGTTTTCAAAAAATTGTATATGGGAATTAAAGTGATCTCTGCTAATGTGGCCATTTTGTCTTCTGGAGAAAGCTTTTTCATTTTTGTGTTCAATGTTCTAAAAATTTGATCAGAAAATTCTTCTCTTCCACAGCTTTTAGGAACCTTCTTACTAAAAAATGCTGTCTGCTTGATAAAGTCTTTAGCTATTGCCAAATCAGGAAGGCCACATAATGCAAGCGCTCCTCCCTTATCAAAATCTTTCCCAAGATAAAGCTTAGCAGCTTTGTCTAAGAGTATGTTACCCGGACCCAAATCTGTAGCCGTTAATTTTGAGTTTGAAGATTGAGTGATGTTGGTCATTCCGCCAATGTTCAAGAAGGCCCAACTGCTTTTTTTATTACTGTTTGCTGATAAAATTTCATTGTGAAAAAGAGGCGCCAACGGCGCGCCCTGCCCTCCGGCAGCTAAAATTTTTGATCTAAAATCACTTACAACAGGAACACCAAATGATTTTAAAAAAGAAGGCTCACCTATTTGTGTGGTCGCATCAGGAGCTTGATGAAAAACAGTTTGTCCGTGTAAACCAATTAAATCAATTTTCCACTTTTTATTTTTTTTAATTTTTTCTAGTGATTTATTGTAAAACTCACCCAATTCAAAATGAACAAGCTGACTTTTACGGAAGTTCATTCTGCCTTCAGCAATTCTTGTCAGCTTTTCTTTTAGTTTTGTTGGGAAATCAACCGAAGCCATATCTTTAAACAACGGTTTTCCGCCTCCCAATCTTGTGAGCACAAAATCGACCCCATCAAGACTGGTTCCACTCATGATTCCAACAACATTCATTGGTTTTAATTTTTTCATATCTAAAAATTAACACGTTTTAAGACTTGGCCCAATTCTATTTTTTACTACCCCTAGGGAATATAATTACCTAGCATACCTGTAAGGAGAAACTCAAAAATCAAAACTTTTTTCTATAGGCTTCTGGCTCTTTTACCACTTCTATTTGTGATTTCGTCTGTCACATTTTTCCTGATCCATGCTATTCCAGGTGATCCCGTTGATCTAATGCTGGGTGATTACTCTACGGATGCTGAAAGAGAGGCGCTGAGGGTTTCACTTGGGCTTAGCGGCAGTACTTTCGAACAGTACATAAGTTTTCTAATGAATTTGATTCACTTAGATTTGGGAGTTTCTATCTTTTCAGGATCTTCAGTCACTGAACTTATAAGACAGAGACTGCCCGCCACCCTTGAACTTTCTGCAGCTTCAATTTTTCTAGCTTGTCTTTGGGGGATTCCCGCAGGCGTCTTCACCTCTGGAACAAAATCTAAGAGCGTTGATTTTTACGGGACTTCAGTCGGTGTTTTAGGAATGTCTATACCTGGATATTTTCTAGGGCCCATTCTTATATGGATCTTCGCTGTTTATTTAGGAGTTTTACCAGTTGGCGGCAGAGGTGGTTTTGAAAACTTAATTTTACCAAGCTTAAGTCTAGCTTTGCCTCTTGGGGCCATATTGATGCGCATGACTAGAGCTTCAATGCAAGAGGCCCTTTCTCAAGACTACGTCCGCGTTGCCTACTCTAAAGGAATAACCAAAAGAAGACTTTATTTTCACCACGCACTTAGAAATGCGCTCATGCCAATAGTGACTGTAGTCGGTTTGCAAATTGGAACTCTGCTTACCGGGACCGTTATTACCGAAACAATTTTTTCTTGGCCCGGTTTAGGCACTCTGCTTTTTGATGCTATCAACCAAAGGGACTACCCAATTGTTCAAGCCTGCATCATTGTAATTGCCACTATTTATGTTCTGGTCAACTTTCTCACGGATATGCTCTACACCTTTATCAATCCAAAGGTGAAAATTTCATGAAACATTTAAAATCAAATCTTTTTTTGAGTGTTGGGACTTTGCTAATTCTTTTGTTTTTAGCAACAGCCATTTTTAGTTTTAGCGTTTCTTACAACGAAGCCAATCAAATCTCACTTGCAGATAAATTTCAAAGTCCTTCAGCAACTCACCTTCTGGGCACCGATGAAACCGGAGCTGATCTTTTTAAAAAAATCTCGATTGGTACACGCATCAGTTTAACAATAGCCTTTTCAGTTGTCTTTGTTTCTTTGTTTATTGGACTAGTCTACGGCTCTTTATCTGGATACAAAGGCGGAAAAACAGATGCGGTTATGATGCGTGCCCTGGATCTTTTTTATTCATTTCCAGGGTTTTTGCTAGCACTTGCTCTAGTTTGCGTTTTAGGACCTTCAGTTAGAAACCTTATTCTAGCACTTTGCATAACGGGCTGGACTGGTTTTGCCCGTTTAGTTAGAGGTGAGGTTTTGCATCTAAAAGAGATGGACTTTGTTCAAGCCGCCAGAGCAGTCGGTTGCTCTCAACTTAGAATTGTTATTTTCTACATTTGGCCCAATATGACTGGCGTTCTTCTGGTGCAGAGCACTTTTGCTTTAGCGGGAACACTAATTGTTGAATCTGGCTTAAGTTTTTTAGGGCTTGGCGCACCAGCCCACATTCCCACCTGGGGCTCTTTATTAAACAGCGGAAAGTTTTATCTGGTGGAAGCCCCGCACATAGCCTTTTTCCCGGGACTTTGCATTGTTTTGTTAGTATTAGGTTTTAATCTTTTAGGTGACGGCCTAAAGCAGGTCCTTGACCCCAAAAAAGCTTCTGTCGTCTAATGCATCAATGGATACAAAACAGATGAACACTAAACAAAAATTTGCACAATTTCTTTGGACTGGACTTGCCGGAACCTCTCTCACTCCTGAAGAAGAAAGTTTTTTAACTGAGACACCGCCAGGCGCCGTCATTCTCTTCACCAGAAATTACGAATCCCCAAAACAACTTTGGGAGCTGACAAAAAGGCTGCAAGAGATTGCAACTAGCAATGGTGGCGAACACCCATTTATTATAGGCGTAGACATGGAAGGCGGCCGTGTCGCAAGGTTCAAAGAGCCTTTTACGGTTTGGCCACCAATGAAAAATTTAGCTGACAAAGGTTCAACTGGTTTGGCTTTTGATTTTGCAAAAGCAATGGGTGATGAACTTAAAGAAGTTGGGGTGAACTTTAACTTTTCACCCTGCACAGACACACTGCTCAACAACAAGAACGAAGTGATTGGAGACCGCGCCTTTTCAACAGAGCATGAAGAGGTTGGAAAGTTTGCTTCTTCTGTGATCAGAGGTTTTAAAAAAGCAGACCTCTTAACCTGCATTAAACATTTTCCCGGCCACGGTTACTCTAGTGTCGACAGTCACGACGATCTACCTCTTGATGAAAGAAAGTTAGAGGACATTCATGAGTTGGAGGCCTTCAAAAAAGCATTGCGCACAAAACCTGAGTTTATAATGCCGGGTCATCTTATGCTTCCTAATGTGGACAGCGAGTTTCCAGTAACATTATCAAAAGTATGGATTGAAGATATTTTGCTTAAAGATATGAACTGCAGAGCTCTGCTTATTTCTGATGATCTGGAGATGGGCGCACTCCAAAAATACGATTTTGAAATGATGGTCGAGAGAGTCTACAATTTAGGCTTTCATCAGCTGCTTTTTTGCCATGGGCATGAAAAGGCTAAAGAAGCCCTAGAAATATTAAGTTCAAAATGTGAACTAGACGAAAGCAGACTAGGCCGAATTCTAGATTTGAAAACTAAGAGCCAGCTTCTTGGACCAGAGCAGTTTAATCAGGATAGAATTGGACCTCAAGAACATAAAGATATTGCAAAACAATTTAGTTAGGAGAACTTATGTTTAAAAAAATTCTATTTATTATAATATCGCTGTCATTTGTGACAGCAGCAAACGCACAAAGCGATGCTATTTTTACTGATGAAGATTTTGGCGCAGCTGAATTCAATCTTGCAAGCAAAGATTTGTCCTCTGCATTTCTACACACCAACAATTCAGGCGGCTCATCTCTGGGTAGCATTTGGGGGGTTGAAGCAGGTTTGGTTTTCGGTGCTGTTGAATCAGACAACCTAAGGGCTGCAGCCGAAGCCGCATCTGGTGACCCTCAAGATGATTTAAAGTATCTGCCTTATGCGGGTATAATTGCCGGCGTTGCACTACCACTGGGAATTGGAGCTGAAGTCAGCTTTATCCCTGATGTTGAAATAGGAAGTGGCGATGGCAGCTTTGGAAGTTACAGCGGAAGTTTACGTTGGTCAGTGACTGATTTCATTCCATTTGTAGGATCGTTCTCTCCATTAAAAATAACGGCAAGAGCGTCTTACGGCTCAACTGACTTTTCTTATGAAACTTCTTTAAATGGTGGATCTAAAGAGACTGCAGATTTTTCAATTAAGAACACCGAGTTTGGAGTCACTGCAGGTTTTAACCTTTTCATATTAGAGCCCTACATTGGACTCAGCACTGTGAAGAGCAAACTGCGTCTTGATGCAGAGACAACCAACCCGCTTATTCCTGTAAATTTAAGAGAAAAGAATCTACGTTCAGATCCTTCTGGAACAAGAGCAATGCTCGGACTTCTCTTTAAGTTTCCATTAATCAGGTTTGGTCTTGAGATGTCTAACTACCAAGGCGTGAACAGATACACCGGGAAGATCTCTTTGAAAATTTAAAAGGTACCAGGTCGAACTGCTCAAAGTGCCAGGCCCTCATTTACACTAAATCTTATCTAAAACGCAAAAAAGCCTTAACTTCTGTTAAGGCTTTTTTTATATCTAAAGACTTTTAAAAATGACTAATTGATTAGTCTTCGCCGAACAAAACAGCTTTTGTCACTGTTGTGCCTTTGTTCTGTTCTTTAGCTTTTCTTACTTTACCAGAGTTCTTATTTTTGTTTCTACGAATCGCTTTAGTTTTCTTACTAGCTGAAGCCATAAATCTCTCCTGTGAGTCAAATATCAAAGCACTTAGCTATCAAAGTAGACAATGCAAGTCAACGCGGGCAGCTCCCCTTAAGAGCTAAGAGTGGCCATGCAAGGCCATAGATTCGGCCAGAAGTCTTTATGTGCTAATAAATTGAGCTTATCTTTTGTGACAGACCGAAATGACCTGAGGGCAAAAACGACCCGGTGTGCTTGGACCCTCACATTCAGTTTCTCTAACCACAACTGTATTGGTTTCCCCTCTAGCTACATCATCTTTTTTTCGCTTTATCCAAAACTCAGGTAAATCCTCGTCAGGAAGATACTGTATTATCGTTGTGCCACTAGAACCTTGGCTGTTTTCAAAATTTCCGTAACAAGCCGTATCGTTTTGTTTGGGAACCACACAGTTGTATCTTGGTCCGCGAAACACATACCAATCTTCTCCAGGAAGAAGGCTTCTGATTCTCTTCCAAGCATCAATCGTGTGTTCAGAACTGCCCAAGTCAATGTCATCTGGAATTGTGGGGCAAACAACTTTTCTTCTCACTGAAACCAGCTCATTGCTGTCCCCATCAGAGTCAATGTCTTCGGTATCAGGAATCATCACATTCATCATATAACCACCCTGCGTCTCTGGGCCTGGATCATAAGCCGAGTCCCATGGGTTGTTTGCAACGGCGCTCCCACCCGATCCCCTAGTCAAATTGGCGGCATCATATCTTCTCAAAGCATCAGTTGTATTTCTAACAACAATGTATCTTTCTGAAGGTGGACAGACCCAGTCTTCGTCTAAAGAAGATTCATTTTCTAGGTTGTAGCCCCGCACGCTTGATAGGGCCCTTCTTGGTGAGTTGGGCCGCGTGGGGTTTATTTGAGCAAAGTTCATTTTGTAACCTTTACCCCAAACTGAACCATTGGCTGCAACAGCGTTGCCTTCTTCAGATGAAGGAGCTCTGGCTTGGACACCCAGGTTTTCAAGGTTTTCAGTTGCAAAAGTAAAGGTCAGGTAAGAATCGCTAGAGACAGCGTTTCTAAGAAGCTGCTGAGCTCCCAATGTGTTGTAAGCAATTTCGCCTTCAAAAGTTTTCCCCTCTAAGTTGGAAAAACCTTCAAGGTAATTTACGCCATCAGGCCTGTCCCATAAAAAATTCAAAACTTTTTCACTTGTTAAGTGCACCAAACTAATTGGATTCCAGATCATAGGTGCCATATAATTTCCGATGGCGTCTAGGCCTGTGCCCCCATCATCGCCTCCAATCAAAATAGGACCTTGAAAACGTCCACCCTCGCGCACTGACATCACCACACCCGCGCCTTTATTTCTTTTGGAGGCCGCAAGCCTTTTTAGAACAAATCTTTTAGATTTACCTGCAAGGCTTGACCTAAAGCTTTCTCTAATTTTTATGCCCTCATTGTTGTTAAAAGCACCAGCCTTAAAGTTGAAAAGTTTACCGCTTTGATTCACAGAATTGCTGTCACAACTCATATAGGCGATGTGATCTACTGTAAGATCAAAGGCAAATGGCAGAGCATCAGCCTCAGATTGTTCAATCGAACTGATGTCATCAAAATTGTTGTTTTCAGACTGACCACAATTTTGAAAAAGCAACATCAGAAAAATTAGACTGATTAGGGCCAAGGTTTTCCTAATGTAGAAAATAAATTTGTTTTCAAGCATACAAGACTAAATCGGCTAAAAAACCAACGAACTTTAAGATTTTAAAGTCCTTTATTGTCTCAAATTGAAACAAAAGTTATGGTCTAGACTCATTGAATTATTTTGAAATCGCTATACCAGCCCCTTTAAGAACGCCCCTCACCTACAGCTCTAAAATTAAGCTTGTTCGAGGGCAAAAAATCTCTGTCCCCCTTAGGAAAAAATCGACCACAGGCATGGTCATTAAAGAGGTGTCCAAACCGGATTTTGACACCAAGGAGATTGAAGATGCGGGCGGTTTTGACTTTAAACTCAATGACGCCCACTTAAGCTGGCTAGAGTGGATCTCAGACTACTATCAGTATCCTCTAGGTCTAGTGATCAATTCAATCTATCCTCCACTTCCCAGAAAAGAAAAACGAAAAGTAGTTGAAGATATTCCACCCTGTGAAACTTTTGAACTCACGCCAGTACAAAAAAAAGCGGTAAAAAATATTGATCTTAATTCAGGTTTCAAAGCACACCTTCTTCACGGTGTGACAGGCTCAGGTAAAACTGAAATTTATATGGAGCTTTTTGAAGAAGTGATCAACAAAGGAAAACAAGGTGTTTTTCTGCTTCCTGAAATTTCTTTAACACCACAGCTTGAAAAACGATTTGTCAGACGCTTCGGCAACCTGGTTTCTGTTTACCACAGTCAAATGACTGCCCGACAAAAAACAAACTCTTGGTATGATTTTATGGAAGGCAAAACACAAATTATGTTAGGACCCAGATCATCACTTTTTTGTCCGTCAGAAAATATTGAACTTATTGTTGTGGATGAAGAACACGAATCAAGCTTTAAACAAGAAGAAAAGTTTTTGTACCATGCTAGAGATGCGGCACTAAAGTTAGCGCAGCTCAGAAAAATTCCGATCGTTCTAGGCTCTGCAACTCCAAGCTTTGAAAGTTTAAAAAATGTGCGTGAAAATAAAATGCGCTACATCCGGATCAAAGAAAAAGTTTTTCAACAGTCTTCGGCCAAACCTAAAATTGTGGACATGACCAAAGAAAAACACGACCCTTTCTGGCTTAGCAGCGAGCTAAAAACAAGTATCGAAAACCACATTGCTAGAAAAAAACAAGTCGCACTTTTCTTAAACAGAAGAGGCTGGGCTTCGATGATTCAATGCTACGACTGTGGTCAGAATTTTCAGTGTATGAACTGTGATGTTTCTCTCACCGTACACAACAAGACTGATCTTTACTGCCATTATTGCGGTTACGGTGAAAAAATACCTGAGAAATGTCCCAGCTGTGCAAGTGAAAAAATCAACAAAATGGGGCTTGGAACTGAACAGGTGATCAAAGATCTCGAACAAATATTTCCATCTGCCAGGTTGTTAAAATTTGACCGCGATGAAATTCAAAACAAACACCAGCTGGCAGAAGCGATTTCTTCAATTGAAGAACAGCGCTGCGACATTATTGTTGGCACACAAATGATTGCCAAAGGTTTGGATTTTACAAATTTAACCTTGATGGGAATTTTAGATGCCGATCAATCTTTTTCTTTTCCAGACTTTAGAGCCTCTGAAAAAAGTCTGCAGCAGATTCTTCAGGTGTTGGGGCGAGTGGGAAGACGCAAAGAACAAGAGTCAGAAGTGATCATTCAGACCAGAACGCCTGAACATTTTATTTTTAGCCATCTTGATGAAAAAGAATTTGAAAAGTTCTCAAATAGCCAAATTGAAAAACGCGAAATGTTTAGTTACCCACCTTTTACAAAAATGGTGGCCTTTCTCATCAAAGCCAAATCCGTTAAAACGGGCGAGCGTCTAGCTGACCAGGTAGCTCAACTTTGCAATGGTCTTAAAGCTGCCTGGCCCTCTTATAAAGACATAAATGTACTCGGCCCCTGCCCATCTCCCATTCCTAAAATTAGAAACGAATACCGCTTCCAAGTGATTTTGAAGTTTCCCGCAGGCCTAAATCATCAGCAGTTTGTCTATGAAATCAATAAAGCGCTCGGAAAGCCGCCAGCACAGTCGAAAATCAGCATTAATGTTGACCCCGTCGACCTGATGTAATGCAATTAAAAGATGAAGATTACAAAAAAAGTTGATGCTCTTGTTGTTGGTGGAAGTCTTGTTGGATTGAACATTTTCAAAAACTTGCTAGCTGAAGGCAAAAACGTTTTGCTTGTTGAAAAGTCTGGCGAACTTGGTGGAACACTTCTCTCTCCAAACTCTGAAGATCAAATGACCCTTGAGTCACTGCTTTGGACTAAAGAAAAACAAGATGATCTTTTTGATTACGATCATGACTTTTCAGAGACATTAAGTCTTGGAAAAAAGGGGCTTATGCCTTTTGTTGGTTTTGGCGAACAAAAAATCGCGGCTCTAGAAGCCGTTGATGTTTTTGCTGATGCTGAAACTAAAATCCCTACGCAATTAAAAAACGATGTCTTCAGTAACCTTCCAACAAGCAAAATTTTACTCCACACTCAAATCACAGCAATGATCAAAAAAGAAGAGGGTAACGGCACGTACACTCTCTTTGAAATCAACGGAAAAAATTACTTTGAAGCTGCTGAAGTTTACTGGACAGCCCCCGTACAAGAGCTAGAGTACACTCTTCCAAAAGAAGGCTTTGGAGTTTTTAGACAAAAAATTAAAAAAGCAAAGCACTTCGACGCTCTCACTGCTCGCCTTGAAGTTTCTAAAGAAGAGCTTAAAGATTTTCAAAACAACAAGTTTATTTTTATGGGAGAGGATCAAACTCCATGGATGGGCTGTCACACTGGCGGTTCGTTTTTAACTTTTGCAAGTTATTTTGATGCTCAACTTTCAGGTGACCATGACTTTATTAGAAAGCATTTGAAGGTGCTAAAAAAGCAAATCAACAAAGCCCTGCCAGATCTTTTTGATGAAGAAGCTGAGAAAGGTCTTTCAAGAGAGCGCATAAGCCTGCACAAAGCTGCGATCAGTACTTTCAATCCAGCTCAAAAAAATGGAACCCTAAAAGAGCTTCCCAATTTTCATCTCTTAGCCAGTAACAAAGCCTTTTGGCCCATGGCTTTTGATGGGAGGCTTGCACCGCTAAATAAAGCTGAAGAAAGTCAGGACATCCTAGACACATCTCTTTAATTTAAAGAATAATCTTAGAATCAGCAGGCTCTTCAAACCATCGGTGAGCCTTTATGTGCTCTAGCACTTTTTGATAATTCTCAAAGTTTAAATCAGAAAACTTAAACGCCTTTCTAATCATCTTAATCATCGGTGCCGTTCGCCCTCGCCTGCTCATTGCCCGGAGCGCGCCTACATAGTCCTCCCTAAAAACATTTGGAATTATTATCCTAGACATGCTTTTTTTAGTGAGCTCTGCGTTCATAAAAACTCTGGCAAGCCTGCCATTTCCGTCTGCAAAGGGATGGATCTCTGCGATTAAGAACATGATGTAAATAGCTCGCGCCAAACCCTCTGGCAGCTCAAGGTAGAATTTGAACCCCTGTTCAAGTGTCCCCAACAAATAATCAGGGTGTACAAAGTGGGTATTGCCAGCCCTGTTGCTGTTGCTTTTGTTTTTATAATTACCTGGTTGAACTTCCGGCCTCGCTCCCATTAACTTTAAATGCCGCTTTTTCATTAAATTTTCGAACGCCTTGAAAGTGATTGGCGTTAGGCATATTTCGTTTGGGTCCGAAACAATTTGAAAAGTTCCAAGTACATCATGAGAGTCTTTAGGCCGCTGTTCATACACCTTTCTATCAAAAATAATCTCCTCAGCCTCTTCCAATTCAAATGTTGTTCCCTCAATGTAGTTAGAAAAATAGGCTTCGAAACAGGCTTTGTTTTTAAAATGTTCACTCGAATTGAAAGCACTCTTTTCTTCAGACCAAATTTGAGTTTTTAAAGCCGCAAAAAGAATTTCAAACCTTTCAAGAGCACTCGTATCATAGGGCTTTCCTATCGATCTAGCTTTAGCACTTTTCGTGACTAATTTATTGCTTTCACCCATTCCTAACATTGCAGAAATTAGAGCATTTAACTTTTTAAACTCTTTTGCCCAGTTTAACTGTTCTGCAATTTGCCTGGCACGGTCGCGAATTTTACAAAGTTCTTTTTCACCTTTTAAATGTAGAATCTCTTCAAGTTTTTTTTCTATATTTTTACGAGGTAAGTTTCTTTGTCTTTTTTCATTTTTATGGACTGTAGACAGGTTTTCCAATAGGGCGCGTGCTAACGATGAGTATCGAATATTCATAAAGTTTGAATCATCCTCTAAAGCTTTCGGTCCCTTTATAAACTTTAACGTCAGCCCAGGATAATTCAGTGTACGGCTAGTCCCTGATGTAATGAAGACCACACCTTCTGAACTGGGGGTGATCTCGAGCGCTGTACGGTGGCTCAGCAAAACCCCGGGGAAAAGTGTAGAGACCAGAGTTGCCCAGTTTCCTCTTACTGCAGAAGCCCACTCCTCTTTAGGTAGAGAGCTATAAAGCCTGGGACCTACCGCATGTATACGCCCCTCTTTTTTAAGCTTAGTAATAAGGGCCCTTTCCGTCCTATTAGATGAAGGAAAGATTAGAGGCGGCAAGTTTTTAAAATCCATTGCAAACCTCCTTTTGCCATATTTAGGATTAATCATAGCTCACTTTTGCCAGTTTCTGGTTGCATTTATAAGTTTTTGCCATTTTTTGGTCTAATTTATAGGTTTTTGCCAGTTTTTAGTTTAATTAGGCAGGGCTTTGGTCTCACGGCACAGTTTAGCTTTTGATTTGAAAAATAACTGCGTGTGAATCTTCAAATTAAATGAAAAATCTCAGGACATCGGCGGCTAGACTTTGGTAATCAGCGTTTCTTAAAACGAGCCATTCCGTCACAGTAATTAAGGTATCGTTCTATTTGGCTTAATCTTCGAGTCCTGTTTTTTGGT
>Ga0115567_10000894_pt1 | contig 29619 bp, 21 predicted proteins | sample COGITO_mtgs_1204_2_FD_88679 | JGI IMG/M metagenome (GOLD analysis project Ga0115567, IMG submission 88679) | Pelagic marine microbial communities from North Sea - COGITO_mtgs_120412 | ecosystem: Environmental > Aquatic > Marine > Epipelagic | place: Germany:Helgoland, sampling site Kabeltonne... | reverse complement strand
GCTGACTGTGATTAGACCACTAACAACGCTCGGTTATGATGATGCGCCCTTGGGTCATGCCGAACTGTTATTTGAGAATGTTCGAGTGCCCAAAGAAAACATCCTGCTCGGTGAGGGCCGAGGCTTTGAAATCTCTCAAGGCCGACTTGGGCCGGGCCGCATTCATCACTGCATGCGTCTAATTGGATGCGCGCAGCGGGCATTGGAATTGGCTTGCCAGCGCGTTACGCGGCGGGAGACTTTTGGCCGAATGCTCGCGGATCATCAATCGGTTTTGGAGGATTTAGCGAAGTCGTTTAGTGAAATCGAGCAAGCAAGGCTGCTGACCTTGAAAACGGCGCGGCGGGTGGATGAACTGGGCGCTAAGGATGCTCGGGACTATATTGCTGCTGCGAAAATCACAGTGCCCTTAATGGCGCAAACCGTTATTGACCGTTGTATGCAGATTCACGGCGCCGGCGGTTTAACGGCGGATTATCCGATGGCCGAAGCCTTTAATTACGCTCGCTGGTGTCGTCAGGCCGATGGTCCGGATCAGGTGCATATGATGGCTTTGGGTAAGCAGATCATTAAACGCTATTCGGCCTAGGCGTTGCAGAGCAGCGTGCCGAAGTCGGCGTCAAGATCGGTCGCGGCGCTGCCTGCGGCTTTAACCCTCGGCGCTGGCGCTTCGTTTCGTCAGGACCTGTTAAAATCCAGCCAAGATCACGCATCGACCTGATGGGGGCGTCTCGCGCATGACCGAGGCTGGTTTAACTCGGCGCATTGTAAGATCGGGTGCGTCAAAGATTTCGTATCGGTCGTCAGGTTCTGGTGCCGTTGTCGCGTCATGCGTCAAACGCCCTGATGGCCGAATTCCAAAACCTTAGGACGGCAGGCGACTTTGGTGTGCGAGAATGGGCTTAGGCTTGCATTGCCATCATCTGATGAGCGAAAAAATAAAGAGGACGTGCTCCGATGATAAAACGAAGGGTTGGCCTAGGCGTTACGCTGGTTCTGTTGATGTTATGGTCGCTTGGTATTTTGCTATATCAGGGCGACCTTCCGGCGGCGGTGGTGGATGCAAAATACACCAGTCCCTCTTCACAATTTTTAACCCTTGCCGATGGCGCGCGGATCCATTTCAGAGATGAGGGTCATCCTACAGGTCTGCCGATTGTTCTGGTTCATGGCAGCATGGCCTCGCTGCATACTTGGGCGCCTTGGGTAGAACGCTTAGGCGAGACGTATCGAATTGTAACGCTTGATTTACCGGCGCATGGCTTAACCGGTGCTGTGCCCAGCGGGGATTACAGCAGTGCGGCTCAGTTGCAGGTTGTGCAGGCCATTACCTCACACCTTAATCTCAACGCGTTCGTGTTGGGCGGTAATTCAATGGGCGGCGGCGTGTCGTGGCGCTACGCACTTGAGCATCCCGAGTCGGTCTTAGCATTGATATTGGTCAATGCGACAGGTCCTGCCGCCTGGTCTCAAGCGCGACGCGATGCAACGCCCGAACAGGCATCACCGCTGGTTTTTAAGTTGCTCAGGCAGTCCTGGTTTCGAGCAATCGCGTCCCGGATTGATCCTTATTATCTTGCGGTTCAAGGCGCCAAATCGGCCTACAATGACTCGCCCGTGGTCACGGATGCCCTGATCATGCGCTATTACGAATTGGCGCTGCGAGCGGGCACGCGTGATGCCATTTTAGGACGCGTTAACTCATGGCGGGGCTCGGCGAATCCGGCAGAAGATCTCTCGGTCTTGACGCAGCCAACCTTGATTCTGTGGGGTCGAGAGGACAGCGTAATTCCCGTTGCGACAGCGAATCAATTTCAAGCGAACATCCTACATAGCAAATTGGTTATCTACGACAACGTGGGTCATGCGCCGATGGAAGAAGTGCCGGATAGAACTGCCCAAGATGTTCGCCAGTTCCTCAAAACCCTTAAAACCAATGCGCAACAAGACGCGCTTATCCAATGAATGAAGCATTAGGGGGCGCCGCAGTTATGGCCTAAGCGCGGTCCAAACGCACCTTTCTTATTCAATCGTGGTTGCCTAAGGCAATGCAAAACGGCATTGCGTTTGAGACTCAACGCATGCAAGCCCCCTCTTGTCGTATGAGGCTTTCTGAGGTGCGGCCCGTCTGCGAGACTCGGGTCTGAGCGAGGCTGTCGCTGTTGAACGCGTTGCAGCAGAGCAAGTAACGAACTAACGAGATAACAAACTAATTCAATAACGCAGCGCTCGGTCTATTCAGGCCTGCACAGCGCTGTGCTTGAAGCGGTATTTTTGGTGTTGAACGGGGTTTCGATGAAACACATTTTGAAGCTGGTCCTTTGTGGTGCCCTGGTCTGGATGAATCCAGTGGCGGCGAATGATGCGGCAGGCGTGTTCACGCTGGATGTTGATGACAATGGTGAGGTTGCGCCGCTCACAGATGGCTTGCTCATTCTTCGACATTTATTTGGATTTTCGGGCAATGCTTTAACCGACGGCGCGCTGGGTGAAAATTCAAAGCGCGTTGAGGCAAGTGCGATCGATGCGTACCTTGCGCACAATCGATCCGCGATGGATATTGATGGTGATGGCGAGGTTCGGCCGCTGACCGACGGCCTGCTGATTTTGAGGCATTTATTTGGTTTTGCGGGCAATGCCCTGATCGATGGTGCTGTGGGCGCCTTGGCCGAGCGTCGCACCAGTTTGACGGTGGTTGGGCAGTTACAAACCCTGATGGACACCGACGGCGATGGGATTCTCGATAGCGACGAGGATCAGCCACCGGTGATCGCATTGATTGGTGATGCCTTGATTACCGTCGTTGAAGGTGAAGACTACTTCGATGCCGGAGCAACCGTCCTTGATCAAGAAGACGGCGCTTTAACCAACCAGATGACAGTGACCGGGTTAGACGCCATAAAAGGGGCTGCGCCAGGCCAGTACATCGTGCGTTATGAAGTGACTGATAGTGCCGGTAATTTGGCGTTCAGGACTCGAACGGTAATCGTGGCCGCCGAGCGCGCCTCGATCACCGTGCTTGCCGCCTCACCCGAGGCGACGAGTCCGCTGGATCTGTTGGCTGCGCCCTTCGAGGTGATCGGTGCGTTCGACGCAGGGATTGATTACAACTCTTGTGAAAACGACGGTGGTGCAGATTGTCCAAACATGAGTTGGCAGCTTGCGCGGGATCTTGATCGCGGATGGGTGCTGCAGGTCAGTCACTCAGGGGCAGGGAAACTCGCAGGTTTGTATTTAAAGACCGGCCCTGCGGGCCCGGTTGATCTCAGCGCCTATGGTCGCGGCACCCTGGAATTTGATGTCAAAATCATCTCAGGGGACCCCAGCATGGTCATGAAGGTCGATTGCGTTTATCCCTGTACGTCGAATGATATCGTCCTGGCCGATGCCTCGATGGGTGTTTGGGTGAGTTACGCGGTTGAAATTGATGACCTGGTCTCACGGGGGCTCGAATTGCGCGCAATCGATACTGGGATCGTAATTTGGGCGGCCGAATTCACCAGTACCGTTTTTCAGTTGGACAATGTCCGATGGCGGGCAAACATTGATGGCCCGGGGGATGCGGTCAATCAGCTCGATCCGCCAGGCGCCAATTGGGTGAACCCAAACCCCATTGCAGGCTTTGAAGCACCTGTCGCCTATGCCGGGTATGCGCTTGCGTGGTCCGATGAGTTCGAGGCTGCGACGCTCGACACGCAATATTGGAATTACGAGGTTAATGGTAACGGTGGGGGTAATAATGAGCTGCAATTCTACCGCGCCGAAAATGCTTATCTGCGCGAAGGCTTGCTCGTTATTGAGGCGCGAGAAGAAGCGTTTGCCGGTCGTGATTACACCTCGGCTCGAGTGACGACTCAGGATAAGTTTGAATTTACCTACGGTCGAGTCGATATTCGCGCCGCCTTGCCAACGGGTCAGGGTATTTGGCCTGCGCTTTGGATGCTCGGGGCGAATTTTCCAGAAGTGGGTTGGCCCCAAAGCGGTGAGATCGACATTGTGGAGTTATTAGGACAAGAAGATGATCGGGTTTACGGCACCGTACATTGGCAGAACGAGGGTAACAAGGCCCAATATCCAAATACCGGTGCTGGTGGTAAGAAGCTGAGCGGTGGCGAAAACTATCACGCGCAATACCATGTGTTCAGTTTGGTTTGGCAGGAAACGCAGTTGGAATGGTTTGTTGATGGCGTCAGTTACTTAAAGTTCGAGATCACCGATAATGCCAACCTTGCTGCGTTTCGAAAGGCCTTTTTCTTAATTTTCAATGTCGCGGTGGGCGGCGACTGGCCCGGTTCGCCCGATCAATCGACGCGTTTACCGCAGCGTATGTTGATCGACTATGTTCGAGTCTACCAAGCCGTAACTGACTAGGCTGGCCCAATAAGGCGTTCCATCGCGACAGGGATTGTTTCGGATGCACAACCCGGTGCAATGAGGAAAGGTTGCCAAAACCGGTTCTTGTTCAAACGGAGCACCCCGGCATCGGGTTGCCACAGTGCTGCAATTCACTTATGTTGAAGGTCTTTTTGCCCTAGATGGAATCTGCTATGAGTGAAGCCATGGGATCGGATCTGGATCTGCAAAGCCTTGATGTGAGCGATCCGCAGCTGTATCTGAATGACACTTGGCAAGCCCCGTTTGCCAAGCTGCGGGCGGAAGCACCGGTGCATTTTCAACCCAATAGCCCAACCGGACCCTATTGGTCCGTCAGTTCCCATGAGCTGATTAAGGCGGTCGACACCAATCATCAGGTTTTCTCATCCGCCGATGGTATCGCCATTGCGGAAACGCCGCCCCAGGAGTCCTTGCAGAGTACAGACGTCGTCATCGAGAATTTCATCGCGATGGACTCCCCCGATCATGATCGGCAGCGCGCAACCGTTGCGCCATCAGTCGCGCCCAGTAATTTGGCGAATTTCGAGCCCCTGATTCGTGAGCGGGTGGTTGATATTTTGAGTCATCTGCCCGCCAATGACACCTTTGATTGGGTCGATGCGGTGTCGGTTGAGTTAACCGCGCGAATGCTCGCAACCTTATTCGATTTCCCCTACGAAGATCGACGCAAGCTCATTCACTGGTCTGATATCACAACCGATACGCCTGAGTTAACCGGTGCCCAGGTCTTGGACCCCGAGCAGCGCAAAGCCGATCTTATGGACTGCGCTGGAACGTTTATGGGGCTCTGGCAGGACCGAGTTTCCCGGCCGCCAAAATTTGATCTAATCTCGATGATGGCCCACGGCAAAGACACGCAAAATATGACTGAGAACCCGATGCTGTTTCTCGGCAATATTCTGCTACTCATTGTCGGGGGCAATGACACCACGCGCAACAGTATCTCTGGCGGGGTCCTGGCGTTGAACGAGTTTCCGGATCAGCATCGCTTGCTGATGGATCGCCCAGAACTGATCCCGAACATGGTTTCGGAAATGATTCGTTGGCAGACGCCGGTGATTCATATGCGGCGTCGGGCCCTGGCCGACCAGCGTTTGGGAGACGAAATGATTCGGGCGGGTGAGAAGGTGGTCATGTGGTACCTGTCAGGAAACCGGGACGAAAGTGTTTTTCCCGAGGCAGACCGACTCATGATCGATCGCCCCAATGCCCGCGCCCATGTTGCCTTTGGCTTTGGAATTCATCGTTGTATGGGCAACCGGTTGGCGGAGATGCAACTCCGGGTGCTCTGGGAAGAAATTCATAAGCGATATGAACAGATCGAAGTGGTTGGCCCGGCGGAACGAAACCCAAATAATTTTATTCGGGGGATTAAATCATTACCGGTGCGACTGCATCATCGGCGCTAAGCCGACCTGTGGCTAATTCTTAACGCCACTGGGTGGCGCCCAAACTGCCGGTTTGGTTGGGCTGATTGCATCGAGCACGCCTTATTGCGCCGTGTCTAAATGGTCCAAAATGAAGGCATATTCCAGTGCCGTTCTTCGGTAGCGCTCATAGCGGCCCGAGGGGCCACTGTGACCCGAGGCCATATCAGTATCCAATATCAAATGATTGTCGTCGGTCTTCAGGCGACGCAGTCGAGCAACCCATTTTGCGGGCTCAAAATATTGCACCTGAGAGTCGTGTAATCCGGTCGTGACCAACATGTTCGGATAGTTCTGTGCCTTAACTTGATCATAAGGCGAGTAAGACAACATATAATCATAGTCGGCGGCAATCCTAGGATCCCCCCACTCGCGATACTCAGAAGTGGTGAGTGGAATGCTGTCGTCGAGCATGGTCGTCACAACGTCAACGAAGGGCACTTTGGCAATAATGCCTTGATAGACGTCGGGTGCCTCATTGGCAATGACGCCCATCAGTAGGCCGCCAGCAGAGCCGCCCGCAGCGAACAGATTGTTGGGATCCGCCAACCCGGTGGCAGCTAAATATCGAGAGCCCTCAATAAAATCGGTAAAGGTATTTTTCTTTTGAAATAGGCGGCCCTGTTCGTACCACTGCCGGCCTAGTTCTTGGCCGCCGCGGACATGGATGATGGCAAAAACGAACCCGCGGTCTAACAACGAAAGGCTCGCAGATCGAAAATAAGGCTCGGTGGAATAGCCGTAAGATCCATAGGCGTAAAGATAGGCGGGTCGGGGTTGGCGCTTTAAGGTGTGGTTATAAACGAGGGATATGGGCACCTGCACGCCATCGGAAGCCCTAAAAGTATGATATTCCGTCGTGTAATGATCCGGGTTGAAGGCGCCGTCTACTTTGGCTTGCTTGAGCAATTGTGTGTCGCCCGTCTCGGTATTAAAAGAAAGCGTGCTGTCTGGCGTTTTCAAACTGCTCAGCTCATATCGAACAACGCTTGCGGTCGCATCTGGGTTAGCAGACAAATTGAGCGTTGCGGGAACATCTTCGATCGGTATATCCCGAGTCGGTTGACCGCTTTTGTCATAGATTCGCAGCCGCGCAATGCCGGCTTCGATTTCCTTGGTCACGATAAAGGTATCGAAAACTTCAAAATCCTCGATAAAGATGGCGGGATCCGGCGTGATCAAGGGTTTCCAGGCCGATTGTTCGTGAGCATTCCCCACTTCAACGCGCATCAATCGGTAGTTTGGGGCCTGATCGTTGGTTAATAAGTAGAAGTGATTATTGAGATGCCGCGCTCGGTATTCATGTTGGTCTGCGCGTGCGAGCAGTGGGTAGGGCGCGTCTGTTGGGGACTCTCGGGGAATGATGAGCGTCTCGGTGCTATCGGTGCTGCTGGCCCTAATGAAGATGAAGGTTTTGCTGCGACTCTCTTCCAGCCAAAGGGAGAAGGTTGGGTCCGTCTCCCGATAAACCAACTGATCCTCACTTTGATCGGTGCCAAGTTGATGCCGATAGACTTCGTTTTCGAGCAGCGTCTGCGGGTGTTTCTTAATGTAGAACAGGGTTTGGCCATCCTGACTCCAGGCCATTGACGGTGCTGCGCCGGTGATGACGTCTGGATGCGTCGCGTCGGATCCGATGGCTTTGATTCTCAAAGTGTAGATCCGCCGACTAAGGGTGTCTTCGGCATAGGCGATTAGATCTTGTGCCGGGTTTACGACCCAGTTGCCGACGGTAAAATAATCAAAGTTCTGTGCGAGTTGGTTGACGTCCAGCACAATTTCCGTAGTTGCTGGGTCATTATTGTCGAAGCGTTTATAGATGGGGTGTTCAAGACCAGGTTCAAAGGCGCGATAGTATTGGTAGCCCCCGAGCGCAATCGGCACAGTTGCATCCTTTTTGGGTAATCGATTGGTAATCTCTTGAAAGAGGGTCGTTTGGAGTCCCTCGGTGTGAGCCATAAGCTGTTGGCCATAGGCGTTCTCAGCCGCGAGCAGCGCTAAGACCTTTGGATCGGATCGACTATCATCTCGAAGCCAATAATATTCATCTAGACGTCGTTGGTCGCCGGCGCCGATCCAGGTCGGCACTTGCTCGGCAACGGGGGGCGCAAGAATGGGGTCTTGAACCTTGCTAGGGGCTTCACACGCCGTCAGCCCAAAGAGGGTCAGTAGTAATAAAAATGAAATTGGTTGCACGCGCGTTCCTTTAGTTTTGAAGCCCGTGAACCGTCGGTTCTTAACCCGCTGGGTGTTGGTCTGATGGACAGAGTATGACGGCCTTTGTGTGACAAAGCTTACCACGTGCAACGCGATTCGAGTTGAGAAAACAGCCACGAGCATTGATTCAGCCTTGTCAGGCGAAGTTGTTGGTGAGCGGGCCAAGCTGATCGCTGCCAGTATCGGTCAAGCGGTCGGATGATTCGTCTTGATTCGGTCTTATTAGGCTCTCAGGGATCAAGACTTAACTGAGATTATTCAATTTTGGCTAGTATTTTGTTCAAAATGTAGTAGGTTCAGGTTAGATCAGTTGTCTTTGACCTACTAGGGGAATCAAAATATGCGCTATTCGGACTATCTGAATGCCGTGTCTTTTCACCATAAGACCATCAGCTACAATGTTTTGGCGCCAAAGTTAGACCCGAGCGCGCCTAAAGTTGATAAACGGCTTGATATCTCTCTACAGCAATCCTTGGCCTTGATCGGCCCTTATTGTTACACCCGTATTATGGATCAGGTGAAGGCCGTGGTGCCGCTCGCAGCCTACTTAATTTTATTTCAGATTTTGATTTTGAGACATCCCATCGATTCAGCACTGATGTTGGGCGGCGGTTTGGTAGCGGTGATCGTGGGATTGGCGATTTTCATGGAAGGTCTCAACACCGGCCTCATGCCCTTCGGCAATATAATTGGCGATAACCTGCCGAAGAAAGCGTCCATGACCGTTGTCCTGATTATCATTGGTATGTTGGGGGTGGGCGTCACCTTCGCAGAGCCAGCAATTGGGGCGTTGCAGGCCTTTGGATCTTCGGTTGATGTCAATTCGGCGCCCTATCTTTATGAGCTGCTCAATAACTGGACCATGCCGTTGGTGCTGATGGTGGGCGCAGGCGTTGGTCTGGCGGCGATCCTCGGAACGATTCGGTTTGTTCGCGGCTGGTCGCTTAAACCCATGATTTACTGCGCATTGGTGCCGGTTATGATTTTAACCGGGTACGCCTGGCTTGATCCGAATCTGCGGTCGGTTCTTGGGCTTGCCTGGGATTGTGGCGCGGTGACCACCGGCCCGGTGACGGTGCCTTTGGTTTTGTCGTTAGGGATCGGGATCGCCAATGCAGCGGGCAAGGGCCAATCCTCTCTATCCGGATTTGGGGTGGTAACCCTTGCCTCCTTATTTCCAATTTTAGCCGTGCTGATCCTGGCGATATTCATGTCCCTTACGGTCACACCTGATGAGATTCGTCAGGCGGCGCAATTGGCGTCGGATGCGGTCGCAGTGGCACCCACGGCTTGGGATCAAACACCTTTGATCGAAATCGTTACGGGAGTGCGGGCGATCTTACCGCTGGTGTTGTTCTTAATGTTCGTCTTGTTCATTGTGTTACGGTCGAAATTGCCCAATCGAATGGTGACGTTTTACGGGCTTACGCTCAGCATCGTGGGCATGTGTATTTTCAACGTCGGCTTGACCTATGGCCTGGGTGCGATTGGTTCTCAGGCAGGTAGTGTTCTGCCGGCCGCCTTTATGGAGCTGCCCATTAGCCAGTTCTCACCGATTTATCCCGAGCTGGTTGGTATCTGCATTGTGATTGCGTTTGCCTTTCTTATGGGGTTCGGTGCGACCCTAGCTGAGCCAGCCCTCAATGCCCTGGGTTTAACGGTGCAAAACTTAACCAATGGCGCCTTCAAGAAATCAATGCTCATGTACAGCGTGGCAACGGGGGTCGCTGTCGGAATTGCCTTGGGGATTGCGAAACTGGTGCTTGGCTTTGATCTCATGACAGTCTTGATTCCGCTGTATTTACTGGGCGTCTTCTTAACCATATTTTCGACCGAAGAATTCGTGAATGTGGCTTGGGATAGTGCTGGGGTCACGACGGGGCCAGTCACCGTACCATTGGTCTTGGCGATGGGCTTAGGGCTGGGCTCGGCGGTCTCGGCCGTTGAAGGCTTCGGCATTTTGTCCCTGGCCAGTATTTGCCCGATCTTGGCAGTACTTTCCATGGGATTGGTGATCCAATACTTACATCGAAAGAAGTCGTCTGAAAAGCATACCGTAACGGAGGCGTTGCTATGAACGAGCGAAGCATTACTTATTTATCTGATGCATTTTTGATTACCTGTGTTTTGCAGAAAGAGTTAGCCGAGGACGTACTCGCGGCGGCTAAAAATATCGGAGCACAAGGGGCAACCATTAGTTATGCCCGGGGAACCGGTATTCGAGAACGGATGGGGCTACTAGGGGTAACCATTGACGAGCAGAAAGAAGTCATCCGAATTATTGTCTCTGAAGAACAAGCGAATCTGGTGTTTGAGGCAATGTACTTAGCCGGGAAATTAGACACGCCGGGCATGGGCATCATGTACATGGTCAAGCTAGACCGGGTGGCAACCTATGTGCCCGAAGCGATTTTAAACGCAGCAAATTAAAAGGGGGCCGTATGCAAGTAGAAATTGGTGCATTAGTCCATAAAGATTGCGGGCCAGACGTGCTGGACGCGATGCGAGAAACCGAAGGCGTGGCGGTTGCGATGATTGAAACGGGCCGTTCGAACGATCTGTTTTCGGATCGACAATTTGGCGAGTACGGCGAAGCGGCAATCATTACGATTATTGCCGATGAAGCTCGCAAAGATGCGGTCTTTGATCGGCTGTTTCAAGCCTGTAATCTGTTTGATCACTCAAAGGGCCTTATTTATATGACTCAGTCGGTGGTTCGGACAAGTTTATAGATCGCGGCAGAAAAATAATGCGCTTCTTGCACATAAATTCTTGGAGAGGTTGCTGATCGAGTTCGGGGGTCTCGATAGTATTTATCGGCGTTCGGCGGTGAAGCAATAGCCCCTTGGTTTCATTGGGTACTGTCGACAGCCAGTCTCCCCGACCGATTGTATTGGATGAGCCCCATTGCCGCGATGCAAGGCCAGCTTCTGTCAGGCGCCCGAGCCCAGCTAAGCCTTCAGGGTAAAGCCGAATCGATCCAGCGGGAACTGCCGAATTCGCTTGCCCGTCGCGTGAAATAGCGCATTGGCCACGGCAGGTGCGATCGGCGTCGTTGCTTGCTCGCCCACGCCGGTGGGCGGCGCATCACTTTGCATAATATGAACCTCAACGTCGGGCATTTGATTAATTCGTAATGGCCGATAGTCATGAAAGTTGCTCTGCTGAACCTGGCCAGCCACCAAATCGATCGCGCCGTAAGCCACGGCATTGAGTCCCAGCATCACGCCGCCTTGAATTTGCGCCTCGATACCCAACGGGTTCACGGCAAATCCGCAATCTACTACGCAGACAACCCGATCAACGGAGAAGCTGCCATCGCGGTCAACGGTTACCTCGACGGCTTGCGCAATGGGGGACACCGAATAGACCCGCGCCGCCACACCGCGTCCCCGTCCTGTCGCCAAGGGTTGATCCCAGTCCGAGACTGCTTTGAGTCGCAAAAGCAATTGGTGCATTCGGTTATTATCTCGGGTCAGATGCAGTCGAAGTGCCAAGGGGTCTTTATCACCCAGGTGCGCTAATTCGTCTAAAAAGCATTCATAAGCAATCCCTGTGTGGGTGTGTCCGACAGCTCGCCATTCATGTGGATGTACGCCGACCTTTGGCGGGTTGTGACTTTCGACACGATGATGGGGTATTTTGTAGGCAGTGCCATAGGGGAAGACGCCGAAGGGTTCTTGCAAGCAACCATCGACAGAATAAATATCGATGTCTCGAACCATATACGTTGGGTCATGTTTGGTGTCCTGCATGATGGATTGACCCACGGCGGTTTGATGCCAAGAGGCGGGATAACCCTCGGCATCAAGGCTGCCGCGAAGCCGATGCACAAACAACGGTCGATAGTGCCCGCCGCGGATATCTTCCTCGCGGGACCAAATAATTTGCACGGGGACCGTTTCCCCTTGGGCCGCTTGCACCGCATCGGTGATAAAGTCTGCGGTTTTGCTTGCTCGACGACCGAAGGTGCCACCCATCAAGGTGCGATGGATTACAATGCTTGTTTCCGGTAGCCCGAGCATCTTGGCAACAACCGTTCGGTCATGACCTTGATTTTGGGTGCCGACCCAAATCTCGCACCGGTCGTCAAAGACCTGCGCTGTACAATTCATGGGCTCCATGGTGGCGTGGGCTAAATAGGGCATCTCATAGACGGCTTCATGAACGGCGCTTGCCGTTGCGTGCAGCCCCTTGGCGTCGCCAATATCTTCAGCCAACAGACCCTCTGTTTTGCTCAATGCGCGATATTCTTTGGTGAAGGCCGCGGTCGAGAGTTGACCAAGCCCCAGATCATCCCATTGGACTGTGAGTGCTTTGGCACCTTTGCTTGCTGTCCAGTAGTCTTTGGCCAGAACCACAACGCCAGCATCGATGGCCTTAACCTTCAAAACCCCCGGTATGGCGCGAGCTGCTTTGTCATCAAAGGCAATCACGCGGCTGCCGTAGACCGGGGGGCGTGCGACGGCGCCATAGATCATGCCTGGCCGCTTGATGTCGATGCCAAAGACAGCTTGGCCGGTTACTTTTTCCGGGGCTTCAATGCGTTTTTTGGGGAACCCCAGCACACTGAAGGCGGATGTGGGTTTCAAATCGACCGTTTTTGGGGGCTCAAGGTTGTGGTCCTGGATGACTTTTATCAGTCCCCCATAAGACACGCGTCGACCGTCGATGTGCGTGATCCAACCAGCGTTGGTGGTTAATTGGGTTGCATCGCTTTGCCACAGGAGGCTTGCAGCCTGGACTAGCAGCGCCTTGGTTTTTGCGCCCGCCGTGCGCATGGGCACGAAAGCCCCAGCGGTAGATACGCTGCCGGCGGTCAAATATTCGCCGAAAATTGGACTGTAGTACTGGGGCTCGGTTGGCGCGGCTTCCCATTGCAGACGCTGCCAATCGATATCCAGCTCTTCTGCCACCATCATCGCAAGGCTGGTATAGACGCCGTTGCCGAATTCGGCGTGATTCATGAGGACCGTAACGGTGTTATCCCGATCAATACGGATGAAGGCATCCGTCATCAGCGAGGCGGCTCCGCTTGGTTTGGGGGTTGAAGCCAAACTATAGGGGAGCTCAAAACCGACCAGTAAGCTACCGGTTGCGAGCATGCTGGAGGATTTTAAAAACGTTCTGCGGCTAGGGTCTGAAGGCAGGTTGCTCATGCTGAAGGTCCTCCGCGCTTGGTTTCTTTTGCGGCTCGATGAATCGCGGCCCTAATTTTCTGGTAGGTGCCGCAGCGACAAATATGTCCCGCCATAGCAGCGTCGATCTCTGCATCGCTAGGGGATGGATTATTATTTAATAGCGCAGTCGCCGCCATGATTTGGCCGGACTGACAATAACCGCACTGGGCCACATCTTCTTCCAGCCAGGCGCTTTGAACTGCATTGTAGTCGCCGCCCGCTGCGAGATGTTCGATGGTTTCGACGCGTTGATCTGCGACAGCCGACACCGGCAGGGTGCAGGATCTGACGGCTTCACCATTGAGATGCACCGTACAAGCGCCGCACAAGCTAATACCACAGCCGTACTTTGTGCCTGTAAGATGAAGATGGTCCCGTAAAACCCAGAGTAGCGGCGTATCAGGGCTCGCTGACACGGTCCTGGCTTCATCATTAACCACTATCGTAATCATTGTCGGCCTCTTTGGTCAGTTCGAATCGTGTCAAAAACCCTATCAGCAGTATTGTGGTTGGAGCAAGCGCCAATCCTTCGATTTCCTACAGATCTTATTGGCGGCGGATTTAATGGATTTGAAAGGCAGATTGAAGGCAGCAGTAAGCTCAACACGGCAAAGCAACCGCTTTGCCCTAACCGAACACGAACGCCCTTGTTGCGGCGCGGTTGATGAGTCGATTTGGATCTCACCAGGGCAAGGCATCCTGCGAGTCATAGCATCTGAGCAAATGATCCGGTAACTTTGTTTCGGATTCAGTACAAGATAACCGATTGGAGATCCACATGACCCTAAGAGCAATCGTAACCGGCGGCGGCCAAGGCATAGGTGCTGAGATCGTCAGAGGGCTTGTGTCGGCGGGCTACTGGGTTGGGATTTTGGATCGCAACACGGCTGCCGCGGAAAGCTTAGCCACGGAACTGGGTTCGAGTGAGGTCTTACCGGTAGATGTTTCTGATCATTTGGCCGTTGCCAGTGCAATTGAGTCCTTTGGCGAGCTTGATCTGCTTGTGAATAATGCTGGTATCGTGCGCTTTGGCCCGCTGCTGGATCAGTCGGCTGATGATATTGCCTCGGTCATCGGGGTTAATTTGATCGGGACGATCAACTGCGCACAATCTGCTGCCCAATTGATGGCGGCGCAAAATGGCGGCGTCATTATCAACATGAGTTCGGTCAACGCGGTCCATCCTGCGCCGAACGTAGGAATCTATGCTGCGACCAAAGCCGCGATTACCAGTCTGACGCAGCTCCAGGCGCTTGAATGGGGTCCTTTGGGCATTCGGGTTAACGCCGTGGCGCCTGGATTTATCGATGCGGGCATGTCAGCGCCCATATTCTTAGACGATAAAGTGCGCGCAAAGCGTAGCGGTGGTGTGCCGCTCAAACGTCTTGGCACGGCGGAGGATGTGGTACAGGCGGTTTTGTTTTTGGCATCCAATGCAGCGAGTTATATTCATGGTCATGAGCTGGTTGTTGACGGTGGCGTGATTCAAAGCGTGCTCGCGCATCTACCGAGATCCTAACGCGTGTCGGTCCAAAAACGCTTTGCAGGCAAACCAACGGGACAGCGCATAATGATCGTTATCAAACTGATTGCAACAAGGTTTCAGCTCGCGCAATTACAGTGGCCGCACGGTTGCGGGGGGACAAGAAATTTCTTGGTCATGACATCGTGAAGGGCCAGTCCTATCTTGTTACGGGCGGCGGCTCGGGAATTGGTGAAGCAACGGCTGAACAGTTAGTTGCGTTGGGCGCCCGGGTCACGATCTGCGGACGGCGCGCAGAGAAAATTAATGCGGTCGCGGCTCGGCTTGGCGATCGGTGTCTGGCGGTGACGGCAGATGTCACCCACGTCAAAGACCGAGCAGACGTATTCCGTCAAGCAATGGCGCATGGCGGCGGATTAAACGGTTTGGTGAATAACGCCGGGAATATGTACCGCGCGCCAATCGCTGACTTTAACCAAGAGCGGCTGCTCGACATCTTTAATCAAAATGTGATCTCGGGCATGATGCTGTCGCAACTTGCAGTGCCCGCTTTGGCGGCTCGGCAAGGGGCAATCATTTTCTTGGGCTCGATTCATACTCGGCGGGCTTTTCCCGGGGCCGCGCCTTACGCGGCAACCAAAGCGGCCTTACAAACGCTGACCCAGGTGATGGCGGCGGAACTTGGAGATCAAAATATCCGAGTCAACTGCGTCATACCGGGCGCGGTGAAGACGGAAATCAACGAGCGGGCTGGTTTAGGGTCCACTGAAGACAGCGCGACGAGGATGACGGCGCTTGCGCCGCTGCATGCACTCGGCCGAATAGGGCAGCCGATGGAAGTGGCCGAGGCCATTGTGTTTCTGTTGCAGTCAAAATGGACAACGGGCGCGTTACTGGATGTTGATGGCGGGCTTGGCCTTGGCCTGACGCCGCTGTGAAGGATTCGATCCAGCGAGCTGATAGCGCCAGGGCCCGATCATAGGTAGCTCAAGAAGAGAGATGACACAGCGCAATGAAAGGAAGTCAAACAATGGCATTAGTCGCGGCAGGCAAAACGAACCAAGCGAGTTACCCAGACGGCTCAAAGCTGGCCCTTTGGGTTCATCCGTTACGGGCAGCGCTAAAAGCCGTTGCGGCTGGGTTGACGCTCGTCGGGGCACCGCTCGTCGGCGCCGATTGGCCCTTACATGGTGCTGATACGTTCGAGCAGCGGCAGTCGCCGCTGACCCAAATCAATCCGGATAACATCCAAGACCTCGGCCTTGCTTGGTCTTTCGACACGGGTACGCGTCGAGGGCTTGAAGCCTCACCGATTGTAATCGACGGCACACTGTACACGACCGGCTCCTGGAGCAAGGTCTATGCACTGGATGCCGTAACCGGCGCGCAGCGCTGGTTTTTTGATCCCGAAGTTCCCAAGGCTTGGGGCGCCAATGCGTGCTGTGATGTCGTCAACCGAGGGGTTGCGGTCTTGGGGGATCGGCTATTCGTTGGCACGCTCGATGGCCGCTTGATCGCACTGGATCGGCAAACCGGGGAAGTGATCTGGTCTGTCTTGACCGTCGATCAGTCCAAACCCTACACCATCACTGGCGCACCAAGATTGGTTGGAGATCAAGTGGTTATTGGTAATGGCGGGGCGGAATATGGCGTGCGTGGCTACATCTCGGCGTACGATTCACAAACGGGTGCGCTGAATTGGCGGTTTTTCACAGTACCGGGCGATCCGAGCCAGCCCCAGGCCCAGCCCGAGTTGGAGGTCGCTAAAGCAACCTGGAGCGGCGATGATTATTGGCGGTATGGCGGTGGCGGTACGGTTTGGGATTCTATGGTGTATGACCCCGATCTAGACCTGTTATTCATCGGCGTTGGCAATGGCTCGCCATGGAATCGCGCGATTCGCAGCCCCGGCGGTGGCGACAACTTATTTTTATCGTCGATCGTCGCGGTCGAGGGCGCCACTGGGACTTATCGTTGGCACTATCAAACAACGCCGGCTGACAATTGGGATTATACCGCGACGCAGCACATGATTTTGGCTGATTTAACGATTGAGGGTGAAGACCGCCGGGTCATCATGCAGGCGCCAAAAAATGGGTTCTTTTATGTTTTGGATCGCGTCACGGGCGCACTCATTTCGGCTGAGCCCTATGTGCCGGTCAATTGGGCGAGTCATGTCGATCCCACGACGGGTCGTCCCGTTGAAACAGAGCAGGCAAGCTACCTTAAAACCGAACAAATTGTTCGGCCCGCGCCATTTGGTGGACATAACTGGCAGCCCATGGCGTTTAACGCAGATGCCGGTTTGGTGTACATCCCGGCGATGCAAAACCTCTCGGTTTACAATCATCCCGAGACGTATGAGCATCAGGCGGGGCCGCATTGGAATACCGGACAAAATGACCAAGCGGTTCAGGATAATCCGCTGGCGAGTCTGGATCCGAATTATCTCGCGCCGGTTTTAAAGCATCTGATGCGAGGGCAGTTAATTGCCTGGGATCCAATTCGACAGCAGCCCGCCTGGCAGGTCGACCTGCCCAGCATGTGGAATGGCGGTGTGCTCACAACCCGCTCTGGCCTTGTCTTTCAGGGGCGAGGCTCAGGCGACCTGGTTGCCTATCAAAGCAAAACGGGTCAGCCAATTTGGTCCTTCCCGACGGGATCGGGACTGATCGCGCCCCCGATTGCCTATGAAGTCGCCGGTGAGCAATACATAGCGATTATGGCCGGGTGGGGTGGCGCCGTCGGACTTGTGCTGTCGCAACCGGAGGTCCAGCACAGCACGCCCGGACGGGTGCTCGTGTTCAAGTTAGGCGGTGATGCCAAATTGCCCGATGCGTCGCCCAAACCGCTGGTCATCGATCCACCTGACGGCTCGGGAAGCGATGCCGAAATCAGCATGGGCCTTGGCTTGTACAACCAGCATTGTATGCGTTGCCATGGTGTTGGTGCAGTAAGCCAAGGCTTGGTGCCAGATTTGCGGGCTATGACCCGACCAACCCATGAGATATTTGATGCCATTGTCCTGGAGGGCGTTTTAGCACCGGTTGGAATGGTTGGATTCAAAGATGTCCTGAACCCAGCAGAATCAGAGATGATTCGGCAGTACCTGATTCAAGTGGCGCACGATCAGAAGGCGCTCGACAATGAGTCGCGCACTTGGCGGGCATTTCGAACCTGGTGGTTTGATCGGTTTGGCTGGCTGGCAGAAAAAATGATCTAAGCCTAGGGCGAGTTGATGCGCGCGCTGTCAGCGCGTCACGATAGGTTTGTCAGGCCTGTAGTGCCGTGATAAAACCTGAGTCTTATTCAAAAAAAGAACGCTTATGTATCCTGGAACCTTTGCGCAGCAGCACCCGAATCGACCCGCCGTTATCATGGCCGCAACCGGCCAAACTCAAACCTACGCGCAATTGGAGGCGCGCGCGAACCAGCTGGCCCATGCGCTGAGGGCGTTCGGATTAAAGCGGCTCGATCACTACGCGATCTTTATGGAAAACAATGCTGCCTATATTGAGACCTGCGCGGCCGGTGAACGAGCAGGCTTGTTTTACACCTGTATTAATTCCTATCTTACGGCTGAGGAGATGGCCTATATCGTCACCAACTCTGAGTCGAAGGTGCTCATTACGTCCGCGTCGAAACTGGCATTGGTTCAGGCTGCGGTCAGCGACTGTCCAGCGCTTGAGCAGATCCTGGTGGTAGACAGCGCGGGGCCTCCGGTTGAGGCCGTTGATGGGCCCGCCTTTAGCGATTACGACTCGGTCATTTCACAATATTCTGACGCGCCGATCCCGGATGAGTCTCTTGGAACCTCGATGCTGTATTCCTCGGGCACAACGGGTCGTCCCAAAGGCATTATTCGACCCCTGCCGGAGCAGGCGCCGGATGAACCGCTGCCGCTCTACAGCTTTTTATCGCAACTTTGGCTTTATCGGGAGGATATGGTGTATTTGTCGCCAGCGCCCTTGTATCACTCGGCCCCACAAGCTGCAGTGAATCTGACCTTGCGACAGGGTGGCACGGTTGTGGTGATGGAGAAGTTTGAACCCGCGGCGTACTTGGGGCATATCGCGCAATACAAAGTGAGTCATTCGCAGCTGGTGCCCACGATGTTCTCTCGGATGCTAAAGCTTGACGAAGCAACTCGCCGGGCATTTGATTTGTCGACCCTTGAAGTTGCGATTCATGCGGCGGCGCCCTGTCCTCAGATGGTAAAGCGTCAGATGATCGATTGGTGGGGTCCGATCATTCATGAATATTACGGTGCAACGGAAGGCCTTGGGTTTGCAGCCTGTAACACCGAAGAGTGGTTAGCGCATCCCGGGACGGTTGGGAAGGTTGTTTTGGGTGATTTGCACGTGTTGGATGACGAGGGCGCGCCCTTGCCGCCCGGTGAGGCGGGCACCCTGTGGTTTAAAACCGCAACGGAGTTTCAATACCACAATGATGCCGAAAAAACGGCAGAGTCGACCTCAAAAGATGGCAGCATGACAACGGTTGGGGATGTTGGTTATGTTGATGATTCGGGATTTTTATACCTGACAGATCGAGCAACCTTCATGATTATCTCTGGCGGCGTGAACATCTATCCCCAAGAATGCGAAGACTTGTTGATCAGTCATCCGAAAGTTGAGGATGCCGCAGTCTTTGGGGTGCCGAATGAGGATTTAGGGGAGGCGGTGAAGGCGGTGGTGCAACCCATTGATGGCCTGATGGGAGACGAGACGTTGACTGAAGAGCTTTTAGGCTACCTTGCTCAGCATCTATCACGCCAAAAGATCCCGCGTTCAATTGATTATGAAGCTGCGCTACCGAGATTGCCAACGGGCAAATTGTATAAGCGCTTGCTGAGAGACCGATATTGGGGCGAGGGTCGCTCTAAAATTGTTTAAACCCAATAAAATCGGGGTCACACTGGGCATTCTGGAAGCACTGATTGGTGCACCTTTTTAGTCGCCCAGGTTCAAAAGGAGAGACGCATGTTTGACACGGTAATTCGAGGCGCGCAGATTGTTGACGGCGATGGGGGCGCGCCATTCTCAGGCGATATTGCGATCCAAGATGGTTTGATTCAGGCCGTTGGTCGCGTTGACGGGCGAGGCCGGGAAGAAATTCAAGCCGACGGCGCGGTGGCGACCCCGGGTTGGGTGGATGTGCATACCCATTACGACGGTCAGGTGAGCTGGGACGATACGCTTGACCCTTCGTTTAGCCACGGGGTCACGAGTGTGGTGATGGGCAATTGCGGCGTCGGCTTCGCGCCGGCCCCACCGGGCGGCGAGCAACGGCTCATTGAATTGATGGAAGGCGTTGAAGATATCCCCGGAACCGCGCTATACGAAGGGATAGAGTGGGGACGTTGGGAAACCTTTCCAGAGTATTTGGATTACCTTGCCTCACGGCAGTATACCTTGGACATAGGGACCCAGGTGCCGCACAGTGCGCTGCGAAATTATGTCATGGGGGATCGCGCGCTTCGGCATGAAAATGCAAGCGCTGCAGATTTGAGCGCGATGGCTTTGATTGTTCAGCAGGCTGTCGAAGCCGGTGCGCTTGGTTTTTCAACCTCTCGAACCGTCGGTCACCGCAGTGTTTTGGGAGAAACGATTCCGGGCACCTTCGCCGAACGCGACGAGTTGATGGCCCTGGCCCAGGCCATGAAAGCCGCGGGAAGCGGCGTTTTTCAAGCCGTACCGGCTGGCGTTGTGGGTGATTTGGCGGGTCCAGAGCATCAAACAACCGAGCAGGAGGTTGCACTGTTTGTTGACATTGCAAAGGCGAGCGGCTGCCCGGTGACGTTTACCTTGGCGCAAAATTTCAATCGACCCGATCAATGGCGAGCGTGCCTAGATCTGGTTGCATCTGCCTGTGATCAAGGTCTGAATGTGGTGCCGCAAATTGCGACCCGACCGATTGGATTCGTAACCAGTTTGAAGTCTTACCATATGTTCCAGCGGCGTCGCACCTACTTGGCGCTAGCAGCGCTTTCCTTTGAGGATCGGCTTGCGGCGATGAGAAAGCCGGAAGTCAAAGCAAAGATACTTTCTGATGAGGATATTAAGCCTGAGCTGTCCGGCTCGATGGAAAATATCTATGGGTTGTTGGGGATGGCGGCGGCCAGCATGTTCCCGCTTGAAGTGCCCATGAACTATGAGCCTGAAGCCAGCGGCAACCTAGGCGCTCTGGCTGCTAAAGCGGGGCAGACCATTGACAGTTTTGTCTATGATTTCCTTTTGGGCAATAACGGTAACAATTTTGCGATCTCGTTGGGCGCAAACTTCGTCGAGGGCAATTTCAATGTGATCAGGGAGATGATTGAGCATCCAAACACCACCATTGGCTTGTCCGATGCTGGCGCGCATGTGAATCTCATTTTTGATGCGGTCGGACCAACCTATCAGCTCATGCATTGGGTTCGGGATCGCAGTCGGGGTCCTAGACTACCGATTGAGTTGATGGTTGCCAAACAAACCGCACGGAATGCGGATCTGTTTGGCCTGAGGGACCGTGGCCGGATTCGGCCCGGCCTGCGGGCTGACCTAAATTTGATTGATTTAGCGCGTTTAAGTCTTGGTGCGCTAGAGGTGGCCCATGATCTGCCTGCTGGCGGCGGCAGGATATTACAGTCCGCGTCTGGCTACCTGAATACGTTTGTGGCTGGGGTTAAAACCCGTGAGCAAGACCAAGATACGGGCGCCCGCCCGGGGCGGTTAATTCGGGGTTAAGCAAATGCGGTTTGCCTGCAAAAGGACGCCCAGCGAATGCTTGCCCGCGGAAGTTATAAGCTGGCATAAGCCTTGGACGATGGCCTGGGTGTTGGTCGCAAGTCTGACGTTCAGTGCGACGACCCTCGCCGATTGGCAGCAGGCGCAAAGCCGCGCCATTCGCCATGGCCTGCAAGCGGTTTTGATGTGTAACGGCCTGTTCACCAGTCATCGATCGCTCGTTCAGGTTTTCGATCAAGAGTTAAAATTCCTGGCGCCGCCGCGTTTTGAGGGCCCTCGTGGCACTGCTGAGGGCGGCCCTTACGAGGTCGATTGGGCTGGCCGTGCCGTGACTGTTGGCACAGATATCAAGGGTACTGCGATTTCAGCCGTTTTTCGCGAGGGGTTTGGTTGCATCGTGCTACCGCCTGAAACAAAGCCGACACCTGATATTTTAAGCGGCCTACCGACAGCCACGACATCGGTCTCGGTTGCGGCGGCTTCAAATAAAAACTGGCCGTTTGGTGAACGTGTCGTAATTGAACTGCCTGAAGATGTAGACCCTTCTCTGCTGCAAGACGCCTCTGACTGGGCCTTCGAGCGCGACACGCCAGAACAGGTGACGGTGAGCCTTTTGGTCACCCGCGGCGAGCAGATGCTGCTAGAGCGCTATGCGCCTGGATTTGATGCGTCAACGCGAACTCGAACCTGGTCAGCGGCAAAGAGTATCGCCGCGACGCTTCTTGGAATGATGGTCGACGATGGTTTATTGAGTTTGGATGAGCCTTTGCCAGTGGATTGGCGACCGCAATTGGCGGTGCCTAAAAATGAAGTGCGTGCTACGGTTTCGTTACGCCACGCTTTGCAGATGGCCAGTGGATTAATGCCGGTGGATGCCGAGGGACTGGAATATCAATCGGGTAGCGGGCTTGCGTATTGGGCCGGTGACAGTGCAGCGATCGGCGCACGAAGGCGGGGACTTGTGCGAACGCCGGGCACTTTTTGGGAATACGAAAATTACGATACGTTGCTGGCTGTCCATGCAATGCGTCGCGCAATCGCCGACGATCAAAAATATCACCAGTTTCCAAGCGATCGGTTACTGACTCAGTTAGGCATGCATCAGACGCTTTTGGGCGTCGACCGGTTTGGTGATTTTATTTTGAGTTCTCAGGTTTATAGCAGCGCTCGAGATCTGGCGCGCTTCGGCATTTTATATCTCAACGCGGGTGTCTGGCGCGGCGAGCGATTGGTATCCCAAGACTGGATTGATTTTGTTCGAACGCCAGCGCCGGCTGGCAATAATCCCAAAGGACAATATGGTGGCCATTGGTGGTTGGTGCCGAGCGATAGAACTGATGTGCCGTCGGATGCCTATGCGGCTGCCGGTAGTCGCGGACAGTTCGTCATCGTTGTCCCGTCGCACGATGTGGTGATTGTCCGTCGCGGTCTGGACTATGGTCGTTTCGGCTTCGATCAGTGGGATTTGACCCGTGAAGTGTTGCGAGCGATCCCGCCGAATTAAGCCGGACGTTTTTTTGACAGGGGAACCCGATCATTGCGATCACTCGAAACCCACTCGGTTTGCCGTGCGTTGACGGTTAATTGAGCCACTGAAAAATTTTCGGGTCTGGATTGGTGCCCTGTGTGATGTCTTGGGCTCGGGCCATAATCCGTTCATTGAATTGATCGTGGGTTTGGATATAAAGCTGATTATTTCGAATGCCTTCAAACACGGTTTTAGCAACGGTGCTTGGCAGCATGCCTTCGGCCATCACAGCGGCAAATTGTGCCCGCATGGCCTCTTGTTGCGGGGTGAGTGCGACTGGGTCATTATTTTTTAACGCCTCTGGGCGGTTGCGTCCGCTGTCGCCGATATTGGTTCGAATGATGCCGGGGCAGAGCACGGAGCATCCCACTTGCGCATTGGCGACCAATAGATCGCGATATAAATGTTCCGTCAAGGCAACGACCCCATGCTTGGTAACGGAATAGGGTGCGTTGGTGACGCCGCCCATCAAACCTGCAACGGATGCGGTGTTAACAATGTGTCCAGGTTCATTTTGCTCAAGCATAATGGGGACGAACAAGCGCTGTCCGTGGACCACGCTCATTAAATTCACGCCGATTACCCAGGCCCAGTCTTTCTCAGTACCGGTCCAAGCGCCGCCCGCGCCGCCAACCCCTGCGTTATTGAATAACAAGTGCACTGAGCCATAAGCTTCAAGCGTTGCGTCTCGTAAGGCGGTAAGTTCCTCAAGCACGCTGACGTCAACGACTTGCGTCTCGATGGGGTTGTTATAGCCGGCCCGAAAGGCCGCAGCGGTTTTTGTTAGAGCATCCGCCTCGACATCGGCAAGCATGATTTTCATGCCTTCTTGCAGGCACCGCTCGGCCAGCGCTTGACCAATACCGCTGGCGCCGCCAGTGATGACTGCAACTTTATCTTGAAAATTTTCCATGGGACTCCCATTGTTGTAAAAGAGGGTTTCTATTGGTTCGCCTTATGCTTTCGGCACGTTTTCATTACGGCGCCCCGCGTTCGAACGCTGGCATCATCGCGGACCCGAACGGATCGAAGCTCGGTCTAGAGCGATGATGTGGGTTGACCATAGCATTTTCTGTTTTGATTGAAACCCATAGCGCGGTTCGAACCTAGCCCGGGGATCGCGGTTACGTTCTTGGCAACCGCTTATCAGCGGATAAGGTTGATAAAACAGTCAGCCGTGCTTGGAATTTTGCTTAAAAAAAGCTACCTTGTGAGTCCGCCCCGTTGGTTGGGCGTTAGATTAATGGAGGCCCTGTGAGTCAAGATTCAGTCAGCGTATTAGACGCAGCCCTAACCTGTCCCATGCATGAGCTTCATCCGATGCATCCAGAACTGTTAAAGCGGCCTTGGGCGATGAATCGGCGTCTTCGAGACGAGGCTCCGATATTTCAGGATCCTCAATCCGGAATTTTCTTTGTTTCGCGTTATGAAGACGTCGTTAAGATGGCAATGGATCCCACTAATTTTTCAAGCGTCATGCTGAAACCCACGCGAGCGATGGGGGACGCGCAAGATCCCGAATTGGTTGCGATTCTAAAAGAAGGTTATCCAACAGTTGCGACGATGCTGACTCAGGATCCTCCCCTGCAGCGGCGATATCGAAAATTCGTTGACGGCGCCTTTTCACCCAGCAGTTTGAAGGCGTTAGAACCGTTTATTGAAAATACGGCCAATGCGCTAATTGATGACTTTATCGAGGCGGGCCAATGTGAATTTCTATCCGCTTTTGGGGTCCCGCTGCCGTTACGGGTGATCGTATCCCAGTTAGGAGCCCCCATGTCTGATTTGCATTTGTTCCGGAAATGGACGGAAGCTTTTATTGGTAATCTAAGCCAACAGCTGGATGCAGAAGGCATTCGGGAATCCGCGCGCGGCATGGTTGAGTTTCAGCATTATTTCGTGGAACGCATTGCGGAACGCCGCGCTGATCCCAAAGACGATATTTTGTCGAAGATCGTCAATGCCAGTATCGATGGTGAACAACCACTTAGTATTGAAGAATGCTTGTCGATGATCAGTCAAATTTTGGTTGCAGGTAACGAGACCACCTCGGCGTCGATAACGGAAGGGATTTGGTTGTTGATTGAAAACCCGCAGGAGTACCAAAAATTAAAGCGTGACCCATCGCCGGAAATGATTTCAAATTTTGTGGAAGAGGTTTTAAGAATCTCTAGCCCGTCTTCCAATATGTTTAGGCGTTCAGTAAAGGAGGTGGAATGGCATGGTGTTGTGATTCCAAAAGACGCGGTGTTATTTGCACGGTTTGCTTCGGCGAATCAAGACGAACGGCGGTTTCCAGATCCCATGCGCTTCGATATCAGTCGGCCAAATTTGAAGGAACAGGTCGCGTTCGGTAAAGGGGTGCATCATTGTTTAGGCGCTGCATTGAGTCGGCGTGAAATGAATATTGGTTTCAAGGTCATTTTTGATCGTCTGCAGAACTTTCGATTGTCAGAAGGTGCCAGCGCGCCTGAATTTGCGGCCAACGCGCTGTTACACGGGGTGGAAAATTTGCACGTTAGTTTTGATCCAGCATAACGTGAGGCCGGCTCAGCAAATAGGTCTGGGCCTAATGTGCTTACTTATCATGGGTTGGGGCACGATGAGTGCCGAAGAACAGGAGCAAAGAATGTGTACAAAAGCGATGGTTGAAGCGGTTGCTCGGCAGGAGATTGAATATTTACGCCGTGCTTATGCGGTTGCAACGGACCAGATTGGTTTGAATGATGTCGCCTCAGTCGCTGCTGGCCGAGAAATCTATCGGCGCATCTTCACGTCCGATGTGACTTTTTCGGTGACGGGACCAGGCACTCAACCGCTGTCGGCAACGGGTCCAGATGGGTGGGTGGACGTGGTGCAGGGCGCTTTGGGTCCATTGGGTGCAACCCAACATTTAATTGGCAGTCAGTTGGTCGAACTGCGTGATCTTACTTGGTCCGATGACTGTTCAGTAACCTCAGGCCGAGCTGAAATGCAGAGCTATGTACAGGCATGGCATGAACAAAGTGACCGGGAGGTATGGCTTTTCCTCGGCACCTACTTTGATCAGGTCGTGTATCTGCCGGGGATCGGTTGGCAGATTCAGGCGATGGAACTGCGACGGGTCACAGGGGAAAATCGTCCCTCGGGCGAGGCCATAGCGGCGGTGCCATTATAATGTGATCGATTAATTCGCCTTCGAAACCCGCGCTCTGGCAAGCGCAGCGAAGGCCGCGCCACTTGGATCAAAGCAGGTCTAATCCTTGTCATCGATTTTGAGGGGCGCAAAAGCCGGTGGACGGCGTTCAACAAACGACGCAACGCCCTCTTTGAAATCGGCCCGCGCCAAACTGTCATCCATCCAGCGAGTTGATTCTTGCATTGCTGGACCAAGTTCTCGGTTCAGGTGCTTGTACACCTGACGTTTCATCATCATGATCGAGGTGGGTGCAGAGGTCTCTGCTATGGCGCGCAGGTACGCTTCGGCGTCGAGTTTAGCCTGGCCGGGCGCGCACAATCGGTTTGCCCAGCCCATTCTAAACGCCTCCTCGCCCTCAATTTTCCGAGAGGACCAAAAAATATCTAAAGCATTTGCGGGTCCGACCAATCGCGGTAGCATCCAGCTGGTACCGTGTTCAGCGATCAGTCCCCGGGGCCCGAAGGACGAGACGATTTTGGCTTGGGTTTCCATAAAACGCAGGTCGCAAAACGTCGCAAAACTAAAACCCAAACCGGCGCAAGCGCCGTTCACCGCCGCAATAAGGGGTTTTCGAAGCCCTAAAAAATAAGTCGGTGAGCCTCGGTAGTTTTCATCTTGATCGGGATTGCCTGGGCTTGCTTTGAGCGCATCAATATCGCTTTCGGTGCGTTTGCCAGCATCACTCATAACCCCGAGCGCGTTCATGTCCACGCCTGCACAAAAGCCGCGGCCAGCGCCGGTTAAAACCGTTCCGATCACGGCCTCGTTTTTTTCTGATTGATCCAGCGCATGCCGAATTTCCGCCTGGGTCCGATCCGTCAGCGCATTCAGTTGATCGGGGCGATTGAGGGTAATGGTCGCGACGCGGTCATGCGCGGTGTAGAGTATTTCTTGATAGGCAATCATTGGCTGGTCTCCACGGGTAAAGGCCGAGGTTTAGCATGAATGTGGCATCAGCGCAAAGCGTCCTGACCGTATAAAGCGCCCGCAGGTTATGGAAGCCTCAGAGCGTAAAGCGCTTCAGCGAAAACAGCCCCCCTTTTTGAAAGCCCTGGCGCCGGGAGCACCTCGCAGCCTGGCAGATATTATCGCGTTCTAAAGGGATGCCTTCGGGTCTTGATCGAAGCCGTGTTGTTTAGCGCGAGATACTGCAGCCAACCCAGATGGTTGAGGATGCTGGCTAAGGCCTAGCGTCGTCGTCAATGTCCGTTGGGGCATCGGCGCGCCAAGCCCTGTATTTTTCCAGCTCATTGCTCAGCTGCCGGTAGACGAAGGTAATCACCGTAACATCGTCAAGATAGCCCAATCCAAGAATAAAGTCGGGAATACTGTCAATTGGAAGCAGGAAATATAAGATCGCAGCGATCACCATAACGGGTGTTTTGACGTCGACCGTCTGATAATTGCCGCGCAACAAATCCTGACTGAATTCGATCAGTTCAGTCAGCTGATCTTTGATGCCTTGAAGCTGGCCAGAATTGGTTTGACCCAACTTCTTGCTTGCTTCGGTGAGCTTTTCACGCAGTCGCGATGGTTGGTGCAGCAGGGTCTCAGCGGTTCGTGTTAGGCGTTTAAGTCGCTTTTTCGATCGATGGTCAGACATTTTAGATCAAGGCCTCGCGACGCTTGCGATGCTTGCGCGTTCACGCTGTCGGTCAAACCAGGCGCTGAGGTGCTTGCCGTCATCCGTTTCTAAAACGGGAATTTTTCCGAGTAGATTCTTTTGCAGGAAAGGGTCTGATCGTTGTTCGCCCTTGGCAAGATTGACGTTTACGAATTCGTAGTCGATGGCCTTCTCGGCCAAAAAAATTGCCACTTTTCGAGGATTCGGAGCGCCTGGGTAGCCGTATAATTTCATTGTGGTTGTCTATTCGGTGGGTCTAACCATCATAAAGGATGCAGGCGATCATCGGGTAGACCGTACGAATGAGATTCCGCTGCTTTTTTAATACCGCCTCGTGATAGCATGCCGCGCATGAATACGGTCATCAATTTACAAAACGTTTCCATCGCCTATGGAAGTGAAGCCGTGCTTCATGAGGCGAATCTTGTCATTGGGCAGGGCAGTCGATGCTGTATCACCGGTTACAATGGCAGCGGCAAATCAACGTTGCTGGCGATTATCGCGGGTCATCGCAGCCCGGATGAAGGCGTTGTCACGATAACGTCGGGTCTCAAGGTTTCGCTCCTTGCCCAAACGCCGAGTTTTGATCTCACCGAGACAGTGTACGATGTGGTGGCTGCGGGACTCGGGCCGATAGGTGTGGTTTTAGCAACCCAACGTCGACTCTACGCAACACCCAATCCCGATATAGATGCGCTCGCAGCGCTTCAGGCGCAGCTGGATCGTGCTGAAGCTTGGGACTTCGGTGCCCGGATTGAAGCCATGCTACAACGCTTAGAGCTCGCGCCGGATCAAATCGTTGGATCCTTGTCAGGGGGTTGGCTAAAGCGGCTGGCGATTGCCCAGAGTCTTGTTGGGGCGCCGGATATCTGGTTGCTGGATGAGCCAACCAATCACCTTGATATTCCTGCAATCGATTGGCTCACAAGCGAACTCAAATTATTTAAAGGAACGGTCATCTTCATCACCCATGACCGGATGTTGATGAGTGAACTGGCAACGGCAATGGTGGATATCGACCGTGGTCGTGTAAAGCTCTGGAGCTGCTCGTATGATGAGTTTCTGCGGCGCAGAGAGGCCGAGCGAGAAACCATCGCGGAAGCCGAAAAACAATTCGATGCAAAGTTAGCGGAGGAAGAAGCCTGGATTCGACAAGGGATCAAAGCCCGACGCACGCGTAATGAAGGCCGGGTTCGGGCGCTAGAACAGCTCCGTTCAGAGCGTGCCAAGCGGGTGGTGCGTGGGGCGCTCAAGCTGGAAATCGATACCGGTGAAAAATCGGGGAAAGTGGTCCGGGCCCTTGAGAATGTTAGTTATTCGGTTGCCGGTCTGCAGTTGGTCAAAGATCTCTCTTGGATTGTGCAACGCGGTGACCGTGTCGGCCTCGTTGGGCCAAATGGCGCCGGCAAATCGACACTGATTAAATTGTTCTTGGGTGACATTACGCCCAATTCGGGCTTGATTAAATTCGGGACGAAACTGGATGTTGCGTATTTTGATCAAGGTCGCGCGGCGCTGGACCCCAACGCCTCGGTTGCCGATTACATCGGTGACGGGCGGGATTTTATTGAGCTGAATGGGCAGTCGATTCATGTTGTATCGTATTTGAAGCGGTTTTTATTCGACTCGGTTCAAGCGCGTGGCAAAATCAGAACCTTATCGGGTGGACAGCAAAATCGATTGTTGTTGGCGCAGTTATTCACCCAACCGGCGAATCTGTTGGTGCTTGATGAGCCCACGAATGATCTCGATGTCGAGAGCTTAGAGCTGTTAGAAGAGTTGTTGCTGGACTACACGGGCACAGTGCTCTTGGTCAGTCATGATCGACGATTTTTGGACCAAGTCGTAACGTCTTTATT
>Ga0115567_10000888_pt1 | contig 29748 bp, 33 predicted proteins | sample COGITO_mtgs_1204_2_FD_88679 | JGI IMG/M metagenome (GOLD analysis project Ga0115567, IMG submission 88679) | Pelagic marine microbial communities from North Sea - COGITO_mtgs_120412 | ecosystem: Environmental > Aquatic > Marine > Epipelagic | place: Germany:Helgoland, sampling site Kabeltonne... | reverse complement strand
TCTTCCTACAGAAACCAAACAGTAATCTGCAGTAAATTCAACTTCATTTCCTTTTTTATCATCAGCCTTCACAATAACCTCATCGCCATTACGCTCCACAGATTTTACTTTGTGACTTACATTAATGTTCATGCCTTGTTTCTTAAGAACTTTATTCAGTTCTCTTGAAAGTGCAGAATCCATAGTAGGGATAATTCTATCCATATATTCTACCACAGTAACTTCTGAACCTAAACGGCTATACACCTGCCCAAGTTCCAACCCGATAACTCCACCTCCAATAACCACTAATTTCTTAGGGATCTCTTTCAGTTTTAAAGCTTCGGTAGAAGTAATGATTCTTTCTTTATCTATTTTGATAAAAGGTAACGTTGAAGGCTTAGAACCTGTAGCTATAATTACATTCTTAGCTTCAATAGTTTCATTTTCACCTTCCGTTTTATCAATGTTAATGTGGGTAGCATCTTTAAAAGATCCAATCCCTTCAAAAATATCAACTTTATTTTTATCCATCAGAAATTTTACCCCATCACAAGTTTGTTGAACCACAGCAGATTTTCTTTTCATCATCTGCTCTAAATTCACTTTTATCTCTCCTGGAATATCTATACCATGCTCTTCAAAATGCTTTACAGCATCGTCATAGTGGTGAGAAGAATCCAGTAAAGCTTTACTTGGAATGCATCCTACATTTAAACAAGTTCCACCAAGGGTAGAATATTTTTCAATGATCGCAGTTTTTAATCCTAGTTGTGCGCAGCGTATGGCAGCCACGTATCCACCGGGACCAGATCCAATAATTACTACATCATATGTACTCATAATTATATTTTTTTTTAAACCGAAAACAAAAGTACGACTATTCTCGGCAATGACCAATCTGAAGAAATCCTGATTTATGAGTTTTTTCTATACAGGAATGGCCGTTGTACTTTTTACCGGACTTATAATAAAAGTACTCTGTGTGCTCCCGATATGCTCCAAAGCGGTAAGTTTTGTCACCATAAATTCTCGGTATGCTTCCATATCTTTCACCAAGATCTTTAAGATATAATCATACTCTCCACTTACATGATAACATTCTAAAACTTCGGGAAGTTTCTCCACCTCTGCTTCAAATTTCAACATATAAGATTTGGTATGCTGAATGAGTTTTATCTGGCAGAAAACCATAAAACTCTTCTCTACTCCTGCCGGATTTATAAGCGCCACGTATTTTGAAATTACGTCATTTTTCTCTAACCTCTTAATCCTTTCAAAAATAGCAGTAACAGAGAGATTGAGATTGTTGGAGAGCTCCTTGTTAGTGATCTTACTATCTAATTGTAAATGCTGAAGGATCTTTTTATCTATAGGATCTAATTTCATAAACTGATGTTTTTTCGCTTTACCAATCTAAAATTAAAATATCAAAGATTAATATTCTGCAATTTATCAAATTATTAGATTTATTTACTGATTAATTGAATACCTATTGATTTTCTTTCAAATATCCACTTCATTTGATAGTATCATAAAATATATCAAGATGAAATATAAACCTGCAGATCATATACAAGACCTTCAATATTTTGGAGAATTTGGTGGAGTGAATCCTTCCATTTCAGACTCATCTACTTATACCTTCCTTTCGGCAAAGACCATGTTCGACACCTTTGAAGGAAATGCAGATGGTTGTTATTTATATTCCAGACACTCTTCTCCTTCCAATTTATATTTAGGTGAAGCTTTAGCTGCTATGGAAGGTACAGAAACTGCAAATGTTGCTGCTTCTGGAATGGGCGCTATTACCTCTGCAATTTTACAATTATGCAAAGCAGGAGATCACATAGTTTCCAGTAGAACAATATATGGAGGTACTTATGCCTTTTTAAAGAACTTTACTCCGGGTTTCAACATTCAAACTTCTTTTGTAGATATCACCAAACTAGATGTTGTGGAAGCTGCTATTACAAAAGATACAAAAGTGATATTCTGTGAATCTGTAAGTAACCCATTATTAGAAGTTGCTGATATTGCGGGACTTTCTAAGATCGCGAAAAAACATGGACTTATATTAATAGTAGATAATACATTCTCGCCTCTTTCCATTACTCCTGGAGAATTGGGGGCAGATGTTATTATTCACAGTTTAACCAAATTCATCAATGGTAGCAGTGATACCGTAGGTGGTGTAACCTGTGGAACTCAAGATTTCATCAACGCACTGAGAAGTGTGAACGATGGAGCTAATATGTTGTTAGGACCAACAATGGATAGTTTGCGCTCTGCTTCAATTTTGAAAAATATGAGAACGCTTCATATCCGTATGAAACAACATAGCAAAAACGCAATGCATTTGGCACATAAATTTCAAGAAGATGGTTTTAGAACGGTTTATCCGGGATTGCCATCTCACCCAAGTCATGAGTTATATAAAATCATGATGAATCCAGATTACGGTTTTGGAGGAATGTTAACCATAGATGTTGGTAGTATAGATAAAGCGAATGAATTAATGGAATTAATGCAAGAACGCAATTTAGGATACTTGGCGGTAAGTCTTGGATTCTATAAAACCTTGTTTAGTGCTCCGGGAAGTTCAACTTCTTCTGAAATTCCGTTAGAAGAACAAAAAGAAATGGGCTTAAGCGATGGGTTGATACGATTTTCTATAGGATTAGATAATGATATTGAAAGAACATATCAGATGATGAGAAAATGCATGAAAGAGGTAGGTCTTTTAAAAACCGAGCATGCATAATTAGTTGAAATTTTATAAATTATGATAAAGGGGAATTTTGGCAATTAGGCTAAAATTCCCTTTTTGCTTTTTATGATTATTTTGATCTAATGCGTTACAACTTTTAAAATTCTGTATAATTTGGGAATAAACCGCTGCTTTAAGCAAAGAACTTCATTTTAAGGCTTGCCAAATATGCCTTAAAATCGTAACATTACGATCGGAAAAAATAAAACCTTAATGGAAGACCAAAGCAGTACCTTCGAAAATGAACCAATAATTGAGAATAGAGAACTGAATATCTGGGAGGCATTGATCCCTGTTTTCGCTTTAATTGGAATGTTAGCTTTCAACGTATATGTTTTTGGAGATGATGCTTTAAGTGGATCAAATCAATTCATTTTATTATTAGGAGGTGCCGTTGCTGCAATCGTTGGACTTTTCAATAAAGTGAAGTTTGACAAAATGATAGATGAAGTTGCTAACAACATTCAAAGTACCGCTGGTGCTATCTTAATCTTACTCATGGTAGGGGCACTTGCCGGAACATGGATGATGAGTGGTATTATTCCAACTATGATCTATTACGGACTTCAAATCTTAAACCCCACTATATTTTTACCTGCCTGTGTAATTATTTGTTCTATTATATCTGTTGCCACAGGAAGTAGCTGGACAACTTCTGCTACTGTAGGTATTGCGCTTATAGGAATTGCCAATGCCTTAGGGATTTCTCCTGGTATGACTGCCGGAGCTATCTTGTCTGGTGCGTATTTTGGAGATAAGATCTCACCTTTAAGCGATACAACTAATCTTGCTCCAGCTATGGCCGGAACAGATCTTTTTACTCACATCAAATACATGCTGTACACTACAGTTCCAACAATTACCGTAACGCTTATTATATTTGTTATTTTGGGTTTAAATATTGATGTTTCTGGAAACACCGATACATCATCTATATTAAATACCATAGAATCTTCTTTTTATATCACTCCTTGGTTATTTTTAATTCCTGCTATCGTTATCTTTTTAATTGTTAAAAAAACCTCTCCTCTTATTGCTCTATTAATAGGAACGCTACTTGGAGCTGTGGCCGCAATTATTTTTCAGCCTGAAATTATTAGACAAATATCCGGAGCAGACAATTTAACTTTTGTTTCCGGTTACAAAGGAATAATGCAAGCAATTACGGTAGATACTTCTGTAGTTACCGATAATGAAAATCTAAACGACCTATTCTCTTCTGGAGGTATGGCTGGAATGTTAGATACCATTTGGTTAATCATTTGTGCCATGGTTTTTGGAGGAATCATGGAAGCAATTGGTGCCTTAGCAAGAATTAGCTCGGCGCTATTACATCTTTTCCATACTACGTTTGGATTATTTGCGAGTACGGTAATTAGCTGTTTAGCACTTAATGCAACGGCATCAGATCAATATTTGGCGATTGTAGTTCCAGGTAAAATGTTTGCAAAAGCTTATCGTGAAAAAGGACTTGCTCCTGAAAATTTAAGTAGAACTTTAGAAGATTCTGGAACGGTAACCTCTGTTTTAGTGCCTTGGAATACTTGTGGTGCTTATCACAGTGGTGTTCTTGGTGTACCTACGCTGTCTTATGCTGGATATGCTTTCTTTAATTATTTGAGTCCGTTTATGACCTTACTTTTTGCTGCCTTTAGCATCAAGATTAGGCAAATAGCAACTTCAGTTAAAACAGCATAAAAGAAAAAATTTGATTATTAAACACAAAATAGAAATAATCTATTTTGTGTTTAAAATACTATAGTCAAATCCTATTATTCAATAAGAAATAAAAATTTTGATCTTCGCTCTAAGCGAATGCATTTTCTATTTTTGCACTTGAAAATTAGTAATAAACATAAACAAATAAAATATGGCTTTAGTAGGAAGAAAATTTCCAAATTTAAGTGTAAACGCAATGAATGATATGGGTGATACCTTCAAGTTAAATATTCTTGAAGAAGCTCAGAAAAACAAGAAAAAAGTATTGTTGTTCTGGTACCCAAAAGATTTCACATTTGTATGCCCAACAGAATTACATGCTTTTCAAGCTTCTTTAAAAGAATTCGAAAAAAGAAATGTAATGGTAGTTGGTGCTTCTTGTGATACTCCAGAGGTACACTTTGCATGGTTAAACACTCCTAAAGACAATGGTGGAATTGAAGGTGTAACCTATCCAATTCTTGCAGATTCTAACAGAAACTTAAGCTCTCAATTAGGGATCTTAGATATTTCTAATGAGCAGTATGACGAAGAAACTGGAGCAGTAACTGTAGAAGGAGACAACGTAACATACCGTGCAACTTACTTAATTGATGAAGATGGAAAAATCTTTCATGAAGGAGTAAATGATATGCCTCTTGGTAGAAATGTAAATGAATTTTTACGTTTAGTAGATGCTTACACGCATGTTCAAGAAAAAGGTGAGGTTTGTCCTGCAAACTGGGAAGAAGGAAAAGAAGGTATGAATGCAGATCGTGAAGGAGTTGCATCTTACCTAAGTTTAAACTAAAAAATTTAGCTATGGTTAAGGAATTAGAACAAGATAACTTAAACGAAGTAGTTGCAAACAACGAAACGGTTTTGGTTCAATACATGGCCGGATGGTGCGGAAATTGTCGCGTAATGAAACCTAAATTTAAAAAATTAGCAGGCGAAAATGAGAATGCTACTTTTTTAATGGTGGATGCGGAAAAATTTCCGGAATCACGCAAAATGGCTAAGGTGGATAACCTTCCAACATTTGCAGCCTTCAAAAATGGAAATTTAGTAAATCAAGTTCAAACCAATAAGTTTGAATTATTAAAAGATCTAGTAGATGAAGTTACCAGTAATTAAACATTTACAGCGTAATAACGATGCAGAAAAACTACAAAACACTATTGATGTTTTAGAGAGTTTTACTGAACACAGATCTGTTTCCGAGGAAGAAATGGATGTAATTGGAGAATTAATTACCAATTTGTGTGGAGCGGTAGAAGTTCATAAAATGATTGAAGATGGTGATTCTGAAATGGATGCTGCTAATAATTTTGTGAAAAAGGTTATGGGATCTATAGATCGTTAAAACCTTATATTAAATTGCTTACAAAGGCTATTCTCAATCTTGAGAATAGCCTTTGTTGTTTTATGATAATTTTAGTAAATCCCTACGTGATAAGCATTAAATTTAGCTTTTAAATCAACAAACGTTAATAAACCATGTCACAGATAACACTAAAAGATCACAAAATTAATACCTACGGAAGTTTACCTGAGATGGGTGAAAAAGCCCCACACTTTGAATTGGTAAAAAGCGACCTTTCTGCTGCAAAATTAAAAGATTTTAAAGGTAAGAGATTGATCTTAAATATTTTTCCAAGTATAGACACCAACGTATGTGCAACTTCTGTTAGAAATTTTAACGAACGTGCAGCAAAATTGAATAATACCGAGATCTTATGTATTTCTAGAGATCTTCCATTTGCTCAAAAACGTTTTGTAGATGATGAAGGTCTTCATAATGTGACCAATTTATCTGACTTTAGACAAGGAGATTTTGGTAAAGATTACGGAGTTGAAATGATTGATGGACCAATGGCTGGCTTATTATCTAGAGCGGTTATAGTGCTAGACGAAGAAGGTGTGGTAATACATAGCCAACAAGTACCAGAAATTTCTCAAGAACCTGATTATCTTTCAGCTTTAAAAACATTGTTATAGATGAGGGATTCATACCTCGGAAAACGTATTAGAGGCGGCGGTTATGCCATTAAAGGCGCCTGGATACTTTTAAGGAGTGAGCATAGCATACAAGTGCAGTTTTTTATGGCTATTGCTATAACTATTGCAGGTATTTATTTTGATATTACAAAAACAGAGTGGCTCTTTCAAATTTTTGCAATTGGGTTAGTACTCAGTATTGAAGGTTTGAATACCGCCATTGAAGGGATTGCAGATTTTGTGCATCCGGATATACATACAAAAATTGGCTATATTAAAGATGTTGCTGCTGGAGCCGTATTATTTTCAGCTATCACAGCATTTGTTATAGCATGCATTATTTATCTGCCCTACATTTTTCCTGATGTAAATTGGTAACCCGGTATTAAATTCTAAGGAGAATACAGATTTTTATGAGAGACCCGTTAAATTAATATTTAGCGGGTTTTTTAGTTCATTATGTAATATAACGCCTCCCCAAAAGCTTCTCCAAAGTAATAAGAGAAAGCAACTATCAATATCCCAGAACAGAAAATTGAAAAGTTCTTCTTATACTTACCACTCAGCTTTTTGTAAATTAAATGGTAAATAAAAATAGCTACTAGTACTATTAAAAAATAACTCATACTTTGATATTAATACAGACAAGCTCCTATTAAACTCCCTGAAATTACACCTGATGACAATCCTGTTAACACTCCAATCATTGGAGCATTGTAAAATTGTGCTAAATAAAAACCTATAACGGTTCCAACTACAACTCCTATCGATAAACCAAGAGAAATAGCTTTCTTGTCCTTTTTAAACTTACTCATCTGTGACAAACTATAATAGACAATGAACAAGAGCATTAGGGGGAATCTATTCGTGTCTCAGCCGATAATTACGACTTTGTTTTAAATTTAAATTGAGCGTGAATATAATCATTATATTAAAAATAAATAACTATAATCAACTTAATTTCAGTCGTTTATACTTTATTGAATTCTGTTAAACAATTTTTAAAAATATAACACAACCCACCCTTAGCCTTATTTCTCTAAGGCTTCTCGGTCCCATTTAGCTAGGTCTACGGCGGCATTATAAGTACTATGTAAAAATTCTAATAGCATTGCTTCTGGATCTTTTGCTTGTTGCACTTCAGAATAAGGCAATAAAAACTCTCCCATTTCTGCTTTATAATAGGCAGTTTTCGGTTTTACTATAACATTTCTAAAACCATCAGGTTCTGCATAACTATAATTGTAAAAAGCTGCAAAAGGAACCATTTCATTACCCGGCCAGAATCCACTGCTGCTTACTTCATGAGAACAAGCCTCTTGTGCTACCCAATCTGGTAAATTAGAAACTCCTCCAGGATGTTTTGGTGCCGTTCTACCGGAAAATCTGGTAACTGCAAGATCAAAACTTCCCCAAAAAAAATGAGAAGGACTCGACTTCCCTATAAATTCAGCTCGAAATTTATTGAATACCGAGTTAACATTTAAAAGTGCTTGATGTAATTTTGAAGTATGACCTTTATCATAAGTACAATGTTCTTCATCTTTGTCTAATTGTAAAGGATTTACCAATTCATTTGGAGTAGTATTGATTTTTATATCAAGCTTGAATTTCTTTAAGATATGAAACAGCTGATGATAACAACTCGCGACAGATAAATCTTTAAAACTTATCTGCTCATACTCTCCCTTACTGGTGCTAATTTCCAATTGATGTTTTAAAAAGTTAAAATCGATTTGAAAGTGTTTTTGGCTTGAAGACAGCGTACCGGTGGTAAGACCCGTTGTACTAACCAATAATGTGGTGTGCCAAGAATGATTGATCCACGGCATACATTCCAACTTGATCTTACCTACAATTTGTGTCCACAAATGAACAGTTTCATAAGTTGCCTTTGCGTGCTCATAACTTAATTCCGGCCAGCTCATTTTTTCTGATTTCATAACTTTAGTTTATTAAATGATCTATTCTTCTAAAATCAACTCTCTCTAAAGTTAAAACTATTTTACTTTTATTTTTCTAAAATTTCACAACTTAATGGTCGCTTTAATTATGAATAGAAGCTATTATTTTTAATCAGATCAATCTTTTAGCATCCAAGTTATTAAACCTTTAGGATCTACAATAGACCAACTATGTGGGTTTCTTTCCCCGTTGGCTCTATATCCTTTTCCAGAAGTTTCAATATATTCCAATTTATTAAATCCTTTATCTTGTAACATCTTAGAAAGCCTTTTGATATGAAAGGCATTTAAAGTCTCATATTCTGCCATAGAATTTTCCTTCCACCAAGTAGTATCCGGTTCTGTATAAAATCGAATCTCCGTATTCTTCAAAGCTTCTATATTTTGAATATTATCGGTACTCAAAGTTGCAACAGAATATTCTTCATATGCTGAAATGTCATCCTGCGGATTGCCAAATTTCGCTTCAAAATTCGTTAGTATCCAATTACTTTCTGCTACTATATTTTCAGAAAAATCATTTTCTACATTCACCTTAGCACTTTTATATAATTCAGAAAGATCGATAGGAGCATCTACTATAAACACACCTTTTGGAGTCAAATTATACTGCTTATTAGATGCAAAATAACTGCTTATAAGCATAGAAACATTACCTCCACTGGATAAACCTCCTATATAAACATTATTTTTAGGCAACTCATTTTCTTTAAATATCTCCTGAATTTTTTGAGCCAAACTATCTTTTTCAGTTTCCTCCATCCATAAGTTTCGATTATAGTTCATATACAGCACTGAAACTTTATTTTCCTGAGCTAGTTCTTGAATTTCAAATTCATTTTTAATTCCTGCAGCAGGTTCTCCATATCCACCAAATAGTATAAGTACACCATTTATGTTTAGAGCTGGCTTATCTAACTCATACTCTTCATTGATAACTGATAAAGTTTCAGTTTTAGATGTTGTTTTATTATTTAATTCTTCTTTAGAAACTTTACACGAATTAAATAATAGGCCTATAAGGATAACTGTTATAAGATTTTTCATTGAATACTTTGTTTTTAATTGAGCCAAATTTTTTAAGCGATCATGATTGAACATAAAAATTAAATGCAGAATTGACCAATGATTTTAGATTCATTAAAATAAAGAATAACCCAAAATCATAGAAACTGTGTTATAACTACTATTAAAGAAAGTATAATCTCCTAAAACATCTCTAGTTGTTTGATACCTAAACTCTAAACTTACTTTGTCATACATTTTATAACCTACCCCTAAACCTACATTAGTTCTACTTGAAAGATCATACGAATTTAAATTGGAACCATCTGCTCTTTCAAAAACTATAGTAGAATTCAAACTAGCGTCTATGATATAGGAAGCGTTTACAAAAATTTTAGAATTTTCATTAATAAAGAAGTAATGTCTCAAGCTTAAAGGAAATTCAATAGAACTGTATTCTACATGAGAAATTAGTTTACCTCCTTGAACCGTATTTTTATCTACTGAAGATTCTCCATTAAAATATTGATAGGTAGGTTCAATTGCAATTGACCATTTATTTTTATTAAAAGGCAAAATATATTCTGCTTCTACACCAAAACCAAAAGTTATTTTGCTACCAAAATCCGCATCATTTAATTGAAACTCGGTATTTCCTAGAGTTAAAGAAGAATTACTTAAGCGAGGTCTTAATGTAAGATTGAAAAAATCTTCCTTCTTATCTTTAGCATAATTAACCATCTTAGCGTTGTTGCATTCATTATACTTCACAAAGAAATTAACGAGGCTATTTTTAGTATAATTTAAATTCTCTACGTTCTTTAAACTGATAGTATTACACTTTAGATCATTCCAGAGCTGATTTCTAAATCTATTATTTTTAGCAATTTTTCCATCGCCCGTCTTGTAACTTTTAAAGATGAGCTGGTTAATGTCGGAATTTTCTGTACTATAAAAATATCTTTTAACGTTGGTATTTTCATAAGAATAAAGGTTGGCCTTCCCCTCAATTAAAGCTTCTAAGAAAACTGTTTCCTCTTTAAAAACAGGACTTTTCTCTGTACTTAAATTACTTATATTTTCACTAGATACATCTAATTGAACCGTTGATCTAATATATTTTGAGCTTTTGTAAATCCTGAATTCTTGAATGGATTTAAGGTCTGCTATTTTTTCTTCGGCACTTTCTGAAATTTTATATTCAAATTCAGTAGGATTCTTCTTCCAATCATAATTCTTAATTAAACATTCTGTTTTTTCGCCAGTGTTATCGATAAAATATCCTTTTTCAAAAATAATTTGTGAGAAACAGTTAAGCGTCATTAGAGATGTAAAAAGGAAAAGGTAAAGATTTTTCATTGTGTTGAATTGGTTAAATATTTAGATTTAAATTATTTATTATAAAATTTTATTGATGCATATACTTACAAAAAAGAATATCCAAGAATTACAGAAATGGTATTGTAATCTGAACTATAAAAAGAATAGCTTCCTAAAATCTCTCTACTGGTTTGATATCTCATTTCTATACTATATTTATCTTTATACTTGTAGCCTACTCCAAAACCAAAGTTATTTCTGCTATCTATCTCTAAACTATATTGACTGGCTAAACTAGAATCGTAGGTACTGCTATAATTTATAGATGAGTTAGCATTAAAATCAAAAATGACCGCAGCATTTAAAAAGAATTTTGAAAGATCGTTTAGAAAGAAATAATGCCTTACACCAATAGGAAGTTCTATAGAAGTATAATTTACTTCCTGAGAGCTTACTCCTAAAGATCCCGTTCTAATAGGTTTTGAATAAGTGGAATTAAAACTTTGATATGTTGGCTCCACAAAAACACTCCATTTATCCTTATTGAATGGCAAAATAAATTCTGCCTCTACCCCTACTCCAAAACCTATCTCATTTCCAAAATCTACAGCTTTAGAACTAGAAACAGAATTTTCTATGCTTAAAGAAGAGCTATTTAAACGTGGCCTTATGGTAAGATTAAAGAAATCTCTTTTTTGGTTGGGTTCAAAATCTTCAACTACAGTATTAGTACAATTACTATAAGTTGTAAAAATGCGTTTTAGATCGTTTTTGGTATAATCTAACATTTCCATTTTCTTAATGCTAAAATTCTTACACTTCAGATTTTGCCAAATTTGCTGTCTGAATTTATTATTATAACCAATAGAATTTCCTTCAGCTTTATATCTCTTATATACTAATTGATGAATATCAGAGTTTTGTGTGCTATAAAAATAACGTATTAAATTTCCATCAATATATTCGTATAAGTTAGCCTCACCCTCTACCAAAACTTTTAAAAAAACCGTAGCCTCCTCAAAAACAGGCTCTCTTTCATCGCTCAAATTCTTGATACTTCCGCTAGATCTATCAATACTAACCTTACTTCTCACAAATTTTGAGAAATTGTCTATTCTAAATTCTTGAGTAGATTGAATATTTGCCGTTTGAACATCTGAATTTTCAGACATCTTATATTCAAAGCTTGTTGGATTATTTCTCCAATCTACATTCTTAATCAAGCAAATGGTACGTTGATTTTCATTATCTATAAAATATCCTTTTTCAAAAATAATTTGGGAATACGAGTTGATGGTATTAAGTGATAAAAATAATGAAAGGCAGAATTTCTTCATTTTTTAATGATTTAATGTTAAAGATTTATCCTTTTTTCTTTAGATCTCTCATAAAAGATTTTGCGAGTTTTGCATACGCTTCTGCTACCCTTACGTGAGACTCAAAATCATAGCCCATCGCATCTGCACCACGCACATCTTCATAGGCAACACTAAAAACTTGACTATTATCTGCTTTGCTATAAATTGAAATTGTTGCATCTATTCTTGCCGGTTTGCGCATCACACCTACATTCCAACCGTTATAAGATCTGTCTATTACCACTTTCATGATATATGTAGCCTCATCAAAATCTTTATTCACTTTTTGCTCATCACGCTTGTTGAAGGAAGTTATAAACTTAGGCTCAAAATGGTTCTCACGGTCTGAGAAGTATTTTTGCTTCCAGATCTCACCAGTCCCCGGTTTATCTTCTTCCTTCTCTTTAATTTTTTGATTGATATAATCTAATTCCTTCTCAAATTCTGGGATGGCAACATTAGAATAATTAAATTCAAGATCATATTTCATAATGTTGCTTATGGACTTCCAATCGCCTTGTAGTACTTTTCCCTTTTGAGAAAACATGCTAATCGTAATTAGAAATGCAAAAATACTAAGAGTACTATTTTTCATAGAAAGTTGTTTTAAAGATTGATATATTTTGATATTTCAATTTTTCTGAAAAAGGCCAATTTCTTTAAAAAGATAACAATATGCTATTGAAGTTGATCTTTCAGATACAATAGATGAATAATAAATTTTTTATAAATATTCTTTATTTCGGACTAGGGTACTAATTAGAATTTATTTATTCCTCTAATAACTTGTCATAGTAAGCTCACCGAAATCTTGAATTTTAGATAACTTTATTAAGGCTTCAATTTCGATATTTTCCCAAGTTTCTTTAAAGTTTTCTTCTTCATCTAATGTATTTCTGTTTAAATTTTCTAAAACTTGTTTTTTCTTGGATAGAAAATTAATGCTTATTTTGTAGTTAACAATCGGACCATAATTATCACTGGACTCATAACCAATTAAATTAAAATCTGAAGCATCATATCTAAAAATATATTCCCAATATCCATATCGGCCATGTGCATAATGAATTTTTAAAATTCTATTTTTAGTTTCAATAGAAAGTTCTGGTGGATAATAAACTCCTCCATCTTCATTTTCAGAAGAAAAACAATCTAAATTTTTCAAGATAAGCTCGTATTCATCTCCCATGTTTAGAAGCACAATTAGTCCTCTTCTATTGCGATCTACTTTTTTTCCAAATCGATTGGTAATAATATTCTCCTGCTTAGTATCCTTAATAATTAGAATACAATCCTCTAGTCCATCTTCATTAAAATCTCCACCATATTCTTCGAATAATTCGAATCCATTGGGCATAAGCTCTTCTATAGACCCATTTTGCGCATTAACCAACGTTGAATTAAAAACGCTTACTAAAATTAAAACGCTAATAAAATTTTTATTCATTTTGTTCTCTCTGTGTAATCTCTTGGTCTAAATAATGAATTTTAAAATGCATAGGTTTGAAATATTAAAGGGAATTGTTTTCTTACTCTCAAACATAGCTTAATAAATAGATTGACACAACTATCAAAATTATTAATTATCAAAAATTATTAACAAAAAATCATTAATACGTGAACAAACTTAAATTTTTTTTGTATTTAATAACATTATCGTAATGATTATGTGAGTATCGGGCAAACCTTCGTAACAAGTAATTTAGAATTAAAGTGTCTGAACATTTACTAACGTCGTTGTTTATGGAAAGTACAATTAGCAACTTATCTGTTAACTAAAAAGATCACGCTCATAATAATGATAAGTGCTGCTATAGAAGCTTGATTGTTTAGAAAAATGTACATCCCGGTTGCTACCAATAATTTATCTTCTACCTTAGTAACAATAGTTCCATCAGAAAATTTAGGAACGTAGCTTATAATAGTTTCTTCTCCTTTTCTCATATAAAATTTAGAGCTTAAGAAACCTTCTTTCTTCCAATTATAAGTTTCATCTTTAAATTTTACTCGCACCAGACTTTCTAAATACTTATTATGAATACTACCCACAGAAATTCCGCTTGGAATATGAGCTATAGATATGGTGGTAGTAAAGAAACCTTTTTTATAGAAACCATACTTTTCACCATCAAATTCTACACTGGCAAAACTGCTCCAAGAATCGTTCTTAATTAGGCAAACCACTTTCCCATCTTCTTTTAATGTAATGTATTTACTAAAGAGGTCTTTGGTCCACTGCATCGTTCTAAAAATTGATATCCTTTCCTACAAAGCTAAACCAAATAAATATATGCTCGATAGGAAGGCGAGAGTTTTAAAAAGTTTAAAAGATTCTGGAAAATCTATAATTTCTTAAGAAGAGGATCTTTTTCGTGCTTCACTTCTAATTTGATCTCTTTTATGTGATGAACACTATCTTTTACCGTAACCGGAGGTTGTTCATTATAAGAATTAACTACTGTACTAACTAAGATGATGACTAATGTTTTCATGACGACTCGCCGTTTTGATGTTATTGTTTTTTGATCGATTTATAACTTCTTGGCAGTGAAAATGAAAATATCTGTAACCTGTGTGCTTCCAAATTCACAATAAAAAGCTTAATTAGTTACGATAAGTAGGGTTACCGGAATTATCCCAAACTTAAGTTAAATCTAAATACACTCCAAAGTAAATCTAAATCTTAACATAATTCTCTTACAAATTTGTGGAAGTAATCTTTGCGGTGTTGTAATATTTCTTCTTGAGCCAAAAAGAAACTTTTACGAGAAATATTAAGGCAGGAACTTCCACCAAAGGACCAATAACACCTGCAAATGCCTGCCCAGAATTAAGTCCGAAAACTGCAATGGCAACAGCTATTGCCAATTCAAAATTATTGCCGGCAGCGGTAAAAGAAATAGACGCATTCTTATCATAACTAGCGCCCATCATTTTACTGAAAAAGAAGCCAATAACAAACATTAAACTGAAATAAATAAGCAATGGTACTGCAATAAGTACCACATCAAAAGGAAGTTCTACAATTAATCCTCCTTTTAAAGAAAACATGATCACAATAGTAAACAGTAATGATATAAGAGTTAACGGTGAAATTAATGGTAAAAACTTAGTAGTATACCAATGTTCGCCTTTAATCTTTACCAACACAAGTCGGCTTAAAATACCTAAGGCAAAAGGAATTCCCAGATAAATAGCTACACTTTGCGCAATGGTAATAATAGAAATATTTACTATGGCGCCATCAAAACCAAAAAGTGGAGGTAATTTGGTAATAAACAACCATCCATAAAAACTATATGCAAACACCTGAAAAATGCTATTTAATGCTACCAAACCTGCTCCATATTCGCTGCTACCTTCGGCTAAATCATTCCAAACTAAAACCATAGCAATACAACGAGCCAAGCCAATAAGAATAAGACCAACCATATATTCCGGATGATCGTGTAAAAAAATAATTGCTAAAGAGAACATTAATACGGGTCCAATAATCCAGTTAAGAATAAGTGATACCGAAAGCAATTTTACATCTTTAAAAACTTTAGGCAGTAACTTATAATTCACTTTAGCCAATGGCGGGTACATCATAACAATAAGTCCAATTGCAATAGGAATATTTGTGCTACCACTGCTCATGGAATTTACTAACTGCGGGAAATTAGGCAAAAAGTAACCAATTGCTATACCTAATAACATAGCTACAAAGATCCAGAGGGTGAGAAATTGGTCTAATTTACTAAGCTTTTTCATTCAATATATTTTAATAGGTATCAATGGAGGTTAGAACATATTTAAGTTCTGTAGCTATCTGCTTATTTCTTTCAAAATAAATTTGATGTTGCTTATTGGTATTATCAGCAATTTTTGGGTCTTCATAAGTAATAGAAATTCGAGATTTAGCACCATGAATAATGGGGCAATTCTTGTCTGCATTGGCACAAGACATAACTGCAATGAATTCTTTATGAGGATTCTTCGGATCATTGTATAGTTTAGAAAATGCAGAAACTACCGGTAACACTTCAGAATAACTTATAGTATGAATAGGATTTTGCATTTCTGAACTGGTGTCTATCTTAAATCCTGATTTTTGGAGAACTTCTATAATCATAGGGTAAACAGCTGTAGCTTCCGTTCCGCCAGAATAACTCTCCATGTTCGGTAACTGATAGAATGCTGACAAGGTTTGCGCCCAAACTTGAGCCAATATACTTCTTCGGGAATTATGAGTACAAACAAAAACCAATTCTATGGGTTGATGTTCGTTCATTAAGTGTTGAATTTCATCTTTTAAAGGTTGCAAAATTCCTTTACGGTTTTCAGAGATTACAGTAATGTCTAAAGAATTTATAAAATGACTGAGTTCAGGATAAATGAAATCTTTTTGATGCATATTTTAAAAAGAATTAAAATTAAAAAGGTATCGCTTAAATACTAAGCAATAATAATTGGTTTCTTAACCCACATAAAACTAACAACATCCAGACTCTGGAGTACAACTTGTCTTTTGAGTCTGTAGCTCACTTAATTGCTTTTTAGGTTTTGAAGTAGGAATACCGCATTTATCTTTAGCCAAACAATTGGTTTGTTTAGTGGTTAGTAAAAAATGAGTTCCGTCAAATTCTAATCCAAATTTCCCAATGGTTTCACCCTGATATTCTACTTCTATCTCCCTGTTTTCCAGCTTTAATACTTTTTCTGAAAGCTCTATTATTTGAAGTAATTTCTCCGGATGCAATCTGTGGTCATAGTCATTCTCATTCCATAGTTGAAAATTAATCACCTTTTCATCTCTTAAAGTCCCTCCACAATCTATAAAATGTTTGCTTACACTACCAACTTCGGTCACATGAAAATGGCTAGGCACCAAATTACCGTCTGGCAATTTAAAACTGATGGTTTCTAAGGTTCTTAATACTTCTTTGATCTCTGATAATTTCATGATCTTTAAAATTTAAATATTTATATTCTTAAGTTAGCAACAAGAACTTTCTATTCTAAGGTCCAGATCTAAAAGATTTCCAAAAATCTGTTTCATATCTTTCCAATGTTGCATATCAATGCAGTAGCAAACACTTGTACCTTCGATATTTCCTTTAATTAGACCTAAATTCTTAAGTTCTTTAAGATGCTGTGAAATGGTGGGTTGGGCCAATCCTATCTCCGCGACCAGATCTCCACAAATACAAGAATTAATCTTGAATAAATGTTGCAAAATGGCAACACGAGCAGGATGTCCAAGAGCTTTGGCAAAGTTGGCAATGGTGTTTTGTTGCGTAGTAAATATTTCAGATTTAACTAAACCCATAATCACTTAATTTGTTTATTGCAATATTACGATTAATAAATAAGCTACTCTTTATTACTATAAAAAAAATCTCTGATAGAATTGCTATACAGAGATTTTAAAACTTGCGGGTGAATGTGTTTAATCTTCAGGAAATTCTGGATCGCTCATCACCTCATGAAGTTGTTTAACATGCCGCTCAGAATGCCCTGCTATAAATAATATTGTTTGATACGCATCTACAGTTCCAAACGGAAGTTTTTGATAATGGTTGCGAAGATCATCTTTAGTATTTTTTATGTACTCAATGTGTGCTTCTCTTTTGCTTTCAAATTTCTCAAGGCTACCTTCAAAACTACCAAATCTGCCAGTTGGTTCCATAGGCTCCATAGTTTTCACTTTATGGGATCTGTCTTCAATTAAATTAAGAACTTCATCGTCTTTCATAGTTACATCTTCCCTTTTGGAAGGATCTGCTGGTACTTTTAAACTTTCTTGTACCATGCCAAATATCATGTCTTCAGAAACTGCTAAATGTTCCATGATTTCTGCAATAGACCAGGTATTCTCATCTGGTTTGTAATTTAGTTGCTCTTCGCTAAGATCTTTAGTAGCATTAATTATCTGTTCTTGAGATTTTGTAAGTTCAGCAACAGCAAATTTTCTTTCGGTCTCGGTCAATTCAGTTATAGCTGAATTAAATCCCATAAAAATCAATAATAGAATAGGAAGAATGCTTTTTTTCATAATAAATCTTTTATAGTTTGTCCTCATTTCACCGGAAATTGCAAATTTTGCAAATTCTCTCTAAGATAGCACATCTTACTGATATTCATTTATTTACATTTAAATTATTTTATTTAAAATTGTAACCTCAAATAAAGTAAGAGTAACAACCGTTGTTTAAAAGATTTGAAGAATTAGAAAAAATAAATTCGTTAGATTTGATTTGAACTATAAAAAAACCGGCATTGTTAATATTGAATCCCTTTTCTTTATTTTAGACAAGCTCTAATTTGTATTTTTGCAAAAATTCCCCAGAAATTATATGGCCAATAAAAAAGCCTCCACCAAAAAAAAGAGTACTCCTAAGTTGAAAAAAGCCAGTTTTAAACTAAACAGGCAACAAAAAGTGGTACTTGGTAGTTTCCTAATGCTTTTGGGGTTAGCCTTATTTATAGCATTTATCTCTTTTCTATTTAATTGGCAAGCAGACCAAAGTACTTTGGGCGAATTTGGAAACCGTGAAATTGTTGCCAAGAATTGGATGAGCAAATTTGGTGCGGTCATCAGCGATTTCTTTATCTATGATGGTTTTGGTGTTGCCGCATTTATCTTTGCAGCGCTAATTACTATGACAGGAGTTTACCTATTCTTCGCTTTTAAGATGAAGAACCTTTTTAAATTCTGGTTTTGGGGAACGTTAATGATCTTATGGTGGTCTATCTTCTTCGGATTCTTTGCCTTAAAATTTCCGTTATTAGGTGGAAGAGTTGGTTTTGAAATCAACGATTATCTTACCGATTTTATCGGAAACATAGGAACTATTTTATTGCTTACTTTTTTATTGATCGCTTATCTTGTAGTTCGATTAAAGATCACTCCAGAATTAATCGGAACTTATGTAAAGTCTAAAAAGAAAGAGATCAATCAAGATTTTGAAAACGATCGTGAAGATGCTAAAATAACTTCAGAAGAAAAAAATTGGGTTACCGAAGCAGTGACCAAAAAGCCGGAGCCTAAACAGGAAACTCCGGCGCCTATAGAATTTGAAACTCCAGTTAAAAACCCTACCCCTACTCCACCTCCTGTGGTTAAAAATGAAGAGGAAGATGTACAGATGGAAGTGGAAACTACAGAGGAAGAAGAAGTTGAAGATACGCTAAGCTCAAAACTTGTAAAAGATTTTGGAGAATTTGATCCAACGCTAGAGCTTAAAAATTATAAGTGGCCAACTATAGAGCTATTAAAAGATTACAATGTAAATGGTAGCGGTATTACGGTAGACCAACAAGAATTAGAAGAAAATAAGAATACGATTGTTGCCACGCTTAAGAATTATAAGATAGAGATCGCCCAGATCAAAGCTACCGTTGGACCAACGGTAACTCTGTACGAAATTGTTCCTGAAGCAGGTATTAGAATTTCTAAGATCAAGAATTTAGAAGATGACATTGCGCTTTCTCTGGCTGCATTGGGAATACGTATTATTGCTCCAATTCCGGGGAAAGGTACTATTGGTATTGAGGTACCAAACAAGAATGCTACTATTGTTTCGATGCGTTCTGTTATTGCATCACCAAAATTCCAAAATGCTGAAATGGAATTGCCTTTAGCTTTAGGAAAATCTATCTCTAACGAAACTTTTGTGGTAGACTTAGCTAAAATGCCTCACTTGTTAATGGCGGGTGCTACCGGACAGGGTAAATCTGTTGGACTGAATGCAATTCTTACTTCTTTACTTTATTGCAAGCATCCTGCAGAAGTGAAATTTGTATTGGTAGATCCTAAAAAAGTAGAACTTACACTTTTCAATAAAATTGAAAGACATTATCTCGCTAAACTTCCCGGTTCTGAAGATGCCATTATTACAGACAACACCAAGGTTATAAATACGCTTAATTCCTTATGTATCGAGATGGACGACAGGTATAACCTGTTGAAAGATGCCATGGTAAGGAACATTAAAGAATACAACGTAAAATTCAAGGCCAGAAAATTGAATCCTGAGAATGGACATAAATTCTTACCATATATTGTATTAGTAGTAGATGAGTTTGCAGATCTTATAATGACCGCCGGAAAAGAAGTAGAAACCCCAATTGCTCGACTAGCTCAATTAGCGCGTGCTATTGGAATCCACTTGATCATCGCTACACAAAGACCTTCGGTAAACGTTATTACAGGTATCATTAAGGCCAACTTCCCTGCACGTATCGCTTTTAGAGTAACTTCTAAAATAGATTCTAGAACTATTTTAGATAGTCAGGGAGCAGATCAATTAATTGGGCGTGGAGATATGTTGTTTACGCAGGGTAATGAATTAATACGTTTACAATGTGCTTTTATAGATACTCCGGAAGTAGATAAAGTAACAGAATTTATTGGTTCTCAAAAAGCCTATCCAGATGCTCACCTTCTGCCAGAGTACGAAGGAGAGGACAATGGCACAAGTCTTGATATAGATGTGAGCGAGCGTGATAAGCTGTTTCGAGAAGCCGCTGAAGTCATTGTAATTGCGCAACAAGGTTCTGCTTCTTTACTGCAACGAAAATTGAAATTAGGATATAATCGTGCCGGACGAATTATAGATCAATTAGAAGCTGCAGGAATTGTTGGACCTTTTGAAGGAAGCAAGGCAAGACAGGTTTTAGTTTCAGATATGAGCTCATTAGACCAACTGTTAAACAATGAACCCAACAATTAAAAATCATAAAATGAAAAGATTAAGTATTATAATGATTGCCCTAATTAGCATTTTCACTACCGCTAATGCTCAGGATTCTCAAAAAGCAAAGAAGCTTTTAGATGAGGTTTCTTCTAAAGTTAAAGCTTATAACAATATGGTTATAGACTTTAAATATTCTTTAGAGAATGAAGCTGAAGGAGTAAATCAAGAAACTCGCGGAGATGTAAGCATTAACGGAGAAAAGTATGTGTTGAATCTTATGGGAACCACTCAGTTATTTGACGGGAAGAAGATTTATACCATCATACCTGAAGACCAAGAGATCAATATTTCTAATTATGTTGCAGAAGAAGAGAATAATATCACGCCTTCTAAAATGTTCACTTTCTATCAAGATGGATACAATTACAAATGGGATATCACTCAGGATATAAAAGGAAGAAAAATTCAATACATCAAATTGACTCCAAAAGATAGCAATGCCGATGTTAAGAACATTCTTTTAGGGATAGACAGTCAAACAAAGCACATTTATAATCTTATCCAAACTCAAGAGAATGGAACTAAGATTACTATTACCGTAAAAAGTTTTAAAACAAATCAGCCTTTAGCTAAGAATTTATTTTCTTTTAACGAGGCTAGATATAAAGACTTCTACATAAACAGATTGGATTAATTTTGAAGATATTAGACAGATATATACTTGTAAGTTACCTTAAGACATTCTTTTCGGTTTTCATTATTCTGATGTTCATCTTTGTACTGCAAACCATTTGGTTGTACATAGGGGAACTTGCAGGTAAAGATCTGGACGCAGGAATTATTTTTAAATTCCTGCTTTATTTTTCTCCAAAACTAGTACCGCTGGTACTGCCGCTTACTATATTACTTACCTCTATCATGGTGTTTGGTAGCTTTGCTGAAAACTATGAATTTGCCGCGATGAAATCTAGCGGGATCTCCTTGCAAAGAGCCATGCGTGGCCTTACTGTCTTTATAGTATTTGTAAGCCTTATAGCCTTTTTCTTTGCAAACAACGTGATTCCTGCAGCCGAATTTAAATCTATCAATTTAAGAAAGAATATCGCACAGTTAAAGCCTGCAATGGCAATTTCCGAAGGTATCTTTAACGATGTTGGAAACTTCAATATCAAGGTTGATAAAAAGACAGGTGATAATGATCAATATTTAAATGATGTGATCATTCATCAGAAATCTACCAGAGGTGGAAATTTCACTGTAATTAAAGCCGAAAAAGGAGAACTTGTTGGTAGTACAGAATCTCAAGTGCTATCGCTGATTCTTACCAACGGAAATTATTACGATGAGATTCAACCAACAGATCCTTCAAAACGAGTAAACAAACCCTTTGCCAAAAGTTATTTTAAAGAATATACGATCAATATAGATCTGTCTAATTTCAATAATGTTGATTTAAGCGATGAGAATTATAAAAATTCTCAGAATATGTTGAAGGTTTCAGAATTAAATCAAAGTATAGATTCTTTTTCTACGGTTTACAATAATGAAAAAAAGCTTTTTGCAGACGTAATGTATCGTAGAACCGGAGCAACTACAATTAAAAATAATTACACTCCAAAAGATACCGCTGTTAGTTACGATAAATCTGTTATGGAGTTTTACGATCCGCAAGCAGAATTACAAATTATGAATTTAGCTTTAGGGACCATTAATGCAGGTATTTCCAACATTACGGTAAAAGAGCAAGAATTTAAAGGATCTACCAAACAACTCAACAAGTTTGAGATTGCTTTGCATGAAAAATTTGCGTTGTCTATAGCGTGTATTGTATTATTTTTTGTTGGTGCACCCTTAGGCGCAATTATTCGAAAAGGTGGAATGGGTTTACCTATAGTTGTTGCAATACTTATTTTTCTTACTTATCACTTTATAGGAATTTTTGCCAAGAACAGTGCAGAAGATGGAAGTATGAGTCCGTTTCTTGCAACCTGGATCTCCACTTTTATCATGTTGCCATTAGGAATCTTCTTTACCTATAGAGCAACCACAGACCAAGGCCTTTTAGCCTTCGGGAATATAATTAAACCATTTTCCAAGCTTTTTAAAAAACTCGGGCTTATTAAGAAGGAAACAAAATAGATTAAATACCTTTGCAGCCTGAAACAGAAATTATTGCTATGCCAGAGACTGTACAAAACTTAAATCAAATAAAACTACACTCTATAAAAGAAGCCATTGACGATATTCGCGATGGTAAGATTATTATTGTTGTAGATGATATAGATCGAGAAAATGAAGGAGATTTTTTGGCTGCTGCCGAAATGGTAACTCCAGAAATGATCAATTTTATGGCAACTCATGGTAGAGGTCTAATCTGTGCCCCAATTACCGAAGAGCATTGTACAGATCTTAAACTAGACATGATGGTTGGTAACAATACCGATCCTATGGAAACAGCATTTACCATCTCTGTAGATCTTAAAGGACAAGGAGTAACTACTGGTATTTCTGCTGCAGATAGAGCAAAAACTGTAAAAGCTTTAATAGATCCTGAAACAAAACCTCAAGATCTAAGTCGTCCTGGACATATCTTTCCTTTAAAAGCCAAAGAAGGTGGTGTTCTTAGAAGAACCGGACATACAGAAGCAGCAATAGACTTTGCCAGATTAGCAGGATTTCAACCAGCAGGAGTTATTGTAGAGATCATGAATGAAGATGGTACCATGGCAAGATTACCTCAGCTTGTAGAAGTTGCAGAGAAATTCGACCTTAAATTGGTATCTATAGAAGATCTTGTTGCTTACAGAATGCAACACGACTCTTTGATCGAGAAAAAAGAAGATTTTGATATCGAAACTCGTTTTGGTAAGTTTAGACTAAGAGCATATAAACAGACTACCAACAATCAAGTTCACATAGCCTTAACCAAAGGAAGTTGGAATCCGAAAGAAGAAATTTTGGTAAGAGTTAATTCTACACTTATTAATAATGATATTTTAGGAACGCTTACAAATAATGCCGATAAGAAGTTGGATGACATGTTTAAGGCTGTAAATTATGAAGGTCGTGGAGCCATTGTCTTTATTAACCCTCCAAGCCAATCTCTTAATTTACTAAACAGACTTAGCGAATTAAAAGAGAAGCAAAAACAAGGTGAAATGAAAGCGCCTCCAGTTATAATGGATAATAAAGATTTTGGAATTGGAGCCCAAATTCTTCATGATCTAGAGATTCATAAAATCAAATTATTATCCAATACTCAACAAACAAAGCGTGTTGGAATGATTGGTTACGGTTTGGAGATCACAGAGTATGTGAATTACTAAAAATAGTATCTAAACCTATACAGGTTTAATATTCTATAATTACGTCGTCCAATGGGCGACGTACTTTTTTAAAGCTAGAAAATTGATCGTCTTTTGCTCTATACCCAACAGGTAAAACCAAAATAGAATGAAGATTGTGCTCTTCTAAATTAAGCAACGTATCATATTTCTCTGGAATAAAACCTTCCATAGGGCAAGAATCTATTTCTTCTGCTGCACAAACAGTAAGCATAGTCCCTAAAGTTAAATAGGCCTGATTAATAGCCCAAGTATTGATTTCTGCTTTTGTCTTTGCCTTAAAATCATTTAAAAGAAAATCTTTAAAAGGATTCAAAATCTCTTCAGGAGTCTCTCTTATATGCTTCACTCTTTTAAAATAATTCTCTATAAATTCTTGACTTATCTCCCTTTCAATACAAATTACAAATAAATGTGAGGCTGTATCTACTTGATTTTGATTATAAGAAAATTCCTTGAGCTTAGTTTGAAGCTCTTTATTATGAATTACCAATAGCTTTAATGGCTGTAAACCATATGAAGTAGCCGTTAGGTTAAATGCCTGTTTCAGCGTCTCTATCTTCTCTTGTGGAAGTATTTTTTCTGAATCAAATTTCTTGGTAGCATAACGCCATTGTAAGGCTTTAATATTAGCCATATTATATAATTTTAGATCTAGCTGCAAAGTTAAACAATGTTATATGGATGCCTTGAGTTTATTGATAAATTAAACCTATCCAGACAATAATTATAGCTATATTCGGCACTTTTTAGATTTGTATATTTATCTTGGGAAATGAGACGATTAAAAAAGTTACTATTTACGCTATTTCTTAGCGGTGTATTTTTAATGCTGATCATTTTTGGTATTAATGCATATATCAAAAAGGATACGGCTTCTATGCTTTATAGGAATATGGACAATATTCCAAAAACTTCTACGGCTATAGTTTTAGGTGCCAGCGTACATTCTGACGGTAAGTTATCTCCAATATTAAAAGACCGAGTAGATACTGCTTATATGCTTTATGAAGCCGGAAAAGTGGATAACTTCTTGTTAAGTGGAGATCATACTTCAGATGATTATGATGAAGTAAATTCTATGAAAAATTACCTTCTTGGTAAGGGAGTTCCGCAGAGTAAGATCTTATTAGATCATGCTGGTTTGGATACCTATGATAGTATGTATAGATCTAAAGCACTGTTCCAAATGCAGAACGCTATAGTTGTTACTCAGAGTTTTCATCTCCCTAGATCGTTATTTATAGCAAAACATTTAGGCTTGAATTTTAAAGGATTTGCAGCTAAACCAGTAGAATATAAAGCTACTCAACAAATTATTTTTAGAGAGAAATTAGCAAATATTAAAGCTATTTGGGAGGTAATCCTTCAAAAACCTCCAACAACTTTAAAAAGAAGGGTTTAATAGAGTCATCCCCTACTCTTTACATATAAATTCACTTATTTTCATTTTTATTATCTTAGTTTAACTAACCAATCAAACACTATTTATGTTACAATGGATACTTCACATAGTTATAGATGCCATCGTGCTTCTTATAGCTGCAAAACTGATGACAAAAGTTCATCTTAAAGGATTTAAAACAGCACTTATTGTAGCTCTTATTATTGGAGTTTTAAGCTTTTTGCTGAGTTGGATTTTAACTGTTGTGCTCAACATCGCCACTTTAGGTATTTTCTATTTCTTAGGTCTTGGATTTATCATTAGGGTAATTGTATATGCTATAATAATTGAGCTAGCAGATCAGCTAAGCAAAGATTTTAAAACCATAGGTTTTGTAACCTCTATATGGCTTGCTATAATCTTAGCGCTCGTTGCAGCTTTGGTAGATGCTGTAATATTTTAATCTTTCCAACTTTTAATATTTTAAACGCTTCAAGTTGCAACTTGAAGCGTTTTTCAATTTTAATCATATAAGTCTATAATTATAGTGTTAGAATTGATCTAATCTTAACTTCTATGGAATAGATATAAATTATCTTTGAAGCTTTTAAAAACTATTATGATAAAATTGATTGTTACAGATATGGATGGTACGTTGCTTAATGATGAGCATCAAATTCATCCAGATTTTTGGGAGATTGAAGAAGAATTAACAAAAAAAGGAATTATGTTTTCTGTAGCCAGCGGAAGACAGTTCTATAATTTAGAAAGCAAGTTTGAAAAGATTAAAGATAGAATGCTCTTTTTTGCTGAAAATGGAACTTACGTAGTTTATAAAGGAAAAGAAATTTATCTAAATCCTCTTAAGCGAGATGATGCCAATAAATTTATAGAAATTGGAAGAAATCTAGAGAACACACAGTTAGTACTTTGCGGAAAGAATTCTGCTTATGTAGAAAGCAAGGATGAAAGTTTCTATACTGAGATTAAGAAATATTACGAACGCTTAGAAGTTGTAGAAGACCTTACTAAAGTAGATGATACTATTTTAAAAGTGACTCTTTGTAACTTTAATGGCGTAGAAGAAAATACCTATCCTCATTTTAATGATTATACTAATGACTTTAAAGTTGCTATAGCTGCAAGTGTTTTTATAGATATCACTTCCCTATCTGCCAACAAAGGAAATGCTATAAAAGGGGTGCAAAAAGAATTAAATATTACACCAGAAGAAACCTTGGTTTTTGGCGATTATCTCAATGACTTGGAAATGATGGAGAATGCAAAGTTTAGTTATGCTATGAAAAATGCACATCCACAAATCAAAAGCGCTAGTAAGTTCATTACCAATTTTGATAATAATCAAAATGGTGTTCTTAGAACTATAGAGGAGTTGGGCCTTTTAAAAAATTAAAAAGTGCTAGCTTATTTTGTTATCAGAAATGAAGAAAAATTGATTTAATGAAAAAAATTGACGTAGCTAATTGGAAAAGAAAAGAGCATTTTGAGTTTTTTTCAAAAATGAAAAGTCCAACTTTCGGAATAGTTACAGAAGTTAATTGCGACCAATGCTTCATTAACTCTAAAGAAAAGGGAGAATCATTTTTTGCTAATTATCTACATAAATCAATGATCGCAGTGAATGCTGTAGAAGAATTAAAGTATCGAATTATTGATGATGAAATTATAGCATTCGAAAAAATAAATGCGGGAATTACGGTAGGAAGAGATGATGAAACTTTTGGATTTGGTTTTATAAATTTTACTTGTGATTTCGAAACATTTAAATCAGAACTAGAAAGTGAAATTTTAGCTGTCAAAAACTCCTCTGGATTAAGAATAAACAATGAAGATTTAAAAAAGGATTTAATTCGTCACTCTACACTTCCTTGGCATTCATTTAGCGGAATATTACATCCCACCAATTTGGATCAAAAAGAATCGGTTCCAAAAATCACTTTTGGGAAATTTACCGTTCGAGAAGGAAAAAAAATGTTGCCAGTTTCTATAGAAGCACATCATGGATTGGTGGACGGTATTCATTTAGCAAAATATCTACATGAATTTCAGAATCAGCTTCATAAGAAGTATTAATAAATTCAGAGCTATCTACCAATTAATAACAATTTTAGCCTCTTCTTTTCACTCTTAAAATTGCATTCATCAAAACCGTATTATTAAAAATACACCTTTATCTTATTAGTTATAAGTAACTATAGTACCCTCTTGCATAGATAATTCTTTATCTAAATTAGAAGAATCTACTTCCTTAATATGCTCAGTATATTTTGCAACATAATCTTTTAAAGTTGTCATTTCTTCCTCATTCAACCCATTGTTCAGCCTGTCGTTTGCAAGCTGTAACCACGGAGCATCGCTCTTATAATCGTAAGTTCCAAATACCATAAATGGAGTTCCATTTTTAACAATTTCTCTTCCAGAAGAATTCAACTCCCATTGTTTGGCCCAATCATAAATATATTTAGCATCATCCATATACAATCTTACACACGCATGACTTGCAGGATAACCCGGTAAAGAATATTGATGAACACCAACTCCCTCAAAATTCATGAAATTGAAATAATAAGGTAATTTCCAAGCGTCATTAACGGTACTAATCTTTTCTCGAGATTTATAATTACCATAATGCAAGCCATTAGGAGTTTTAGTTGATTGCTTTCCAGAGCTTATAGGTCCCCATTTAACAAGGTTGCCATTTTCAAATAAACCAAAAGCTTGAATTCTTTGATTGATAAGAACCGTTTTTGGTATGGTATTCAGAATTTCCATTTTTTTAGGAAATGGAGAATACTCATTAAGATCTGCTAGCAATGTATCTGGAATTACCAGTTTGGTATTCACTCTCACTCTTTGCGGGTCTATACGGTTTATAGCAAATATCATTTCTCTTTGATGAGAATTATATTTTGTATTAAAACTGTCTATTATCGCCGAGGTTAATAGTGTATCAATTTTATAATTAACAATAAGTTCTGGTTCAGGTTCAGGTTCTTGAGCCTTCTGAATAGTATCTATATTTCTACTATTAGCTGGTTTATCAATTTTCTTATCTTGATTATTCCTACTACAAGAAATTCCTAACATCACAATCATTGCGAGGATAGAGACTGTTAATTTGCTATAAGTAATTTTATACATTATATAAGTTGAATTAATTTTTATGAATCTGATATATTATGATTTTGAAAATTTCATGAATCACTTCAGCGTCTTATAAGAGTTTCGAACATATTTAACACAGATTCTCTTACAAGAAGCCAAGCTATAGAAAATGCTAATGTCTAATGGTTAAAAGATTTCCAATTATTTGATAAAATTTCCTTAACAGCTATAAAGAGGCTCATTTAACTTAAATTTTAGGACATTATATTTAAAATCTTATAGCTTGCGGCACTTAATTATAAATTAAAAAATTAGATCATGTTGAAATTGATGAAAATGAAATTGAGTTACGTAGTATTAGCTGCGGGATTGTTTACTGCAAATACAGGATTTGCTCAAACACCAGCACCAGCGATGGAACAACAACAAAGTGTAAATGTAGATGATTCAGAATTAGCAAAATTTGCAGAAGCTTTTAAAGAAATGCAAACAGAAAGCATGAAGATCCAAGCTAAAATCACAGAAAAGCTGAGTGAGCGCAATATGGATGTTACTACATTTAATGAAATTCGCCAGGCTAAAATGGCGGGTACAAAATCTACAGCTAGTGAAGAAGATTTAGAAAAGTATGAAGATGCTATGGAAGATCTTGAAGATGCACAAAAAGATTTTCAAGATGATATGGAAGATATGGTAAAAGATGCTGGATTTACTATAGAGAGATATAAAGAAATTGGTATGGCTCTACAAACTGATAGAGATCTACAAATAAGATTGCAAGCCCTTTTAACTAAAGAGTAATTATATTAAAACTATAAATTTGCCAACCTCCTATTTTTAAATGGGAGGTTTTTTTTTGATTTCAATTGAGCGATAGCAGTCCCAAGCACGCTCTTCAATTTAAAACATTTCAATAAAGTGACTTTAATTTTAGAAATTATTAAAATAAAACTAGGTTTTAATGTAATGTCATTAATTAAATCGTATCTTTGTCGAAATTAAATTTATATATAATGAATAAAGGAACTGTGAAATTCTTTAACGACTCTAAAGGATTTGGATTTATTACAGACGAAGAATCAAACAAAGAATATTTTGTACATGCAAATGGTCTTGTT
>Ga0115567_10000886_pt1 | contig 29789 bp, 16 predicted proteins | sample COGITO_mtgs_1204_2_FD_88679 | JGI IMG/M metagenome (GOLD analysis project Ga0115567, IMG submission 88679) | Pelagic marine microbial communities from North Sea - COGITO_mtgs_120412 | ecosystem: Environmental > Aquatic > Marine > Epipelagic | place: Germany:Helgoland, sampling site Kabeltonne... | reverse complement strand
GTAAGGTCGCGATTGTCGATGAGGCGGGACGCCGCCTCGTCCGACAGGTACAGGGTCGGGAGGCCGCCCATCGATTGCAGGAACGCGCGCGCGTCGCCCAGCGACGCGAGGTTCTCGAGGAGGAGGAGGGCGGCCATGTCGCCGCGCGAGGACGCGAGCTGCAGCGAGCAGGTCAGGCGATTTTCGAAGCGCATGAGCTCCGAGACCTTGGAGTACGTCCCGAACTTGAACGCCTGGTACGCGTACTCGGGCGTGTCCTTGCGCCCGTCGCGCTCCAGCCGCGCGAGGCACTCGCACACGTGCTTGGCCTTGCTCGCGGCGGCCCAGCCCCACGCGGCGGGTAGGACGAGGTAGGAGAGGGTGTCCCAGAGGATGTGTTTCACGTCGAGCTGGGTGAAGAGGTCGCTGTACGACTCCCAGTCGCCCAGCAGGCGCAGCACGCGCAGGAGGAGCAGCTTGAACTGGAAATTAGTGGGCGAGACCTGCAGCCCGTAGCGCCCGACGAGCGCCGCCTCGACAAGCCACTTCTCGTCGCCGTCCGAAATGTACTGGTCGAGGAGCAGGCGCGCCGCCATCAGGCAGTTGTCGTCCGCGGGCGTGCGGTCCGGGGGGAAGCCCTTCTGCCGCCGCAACCGCGCCTTGCACGCCCCGACCGCCCCGATGTGTGCGCGCACCTCCGCAAGCACGCGCGCCTGCGGGGCGCCGACGGCGCTGCCGAGCATGCGCTGCAGCTTGGCCAGGTTCGCCGCGCGCAGGCACGCCTTCTCAAACTCCGGCGACCCGCCGTCCGCCGCGGCGCCCTGCGCGTCGGCCGCGAGCGGCTCGAGAGACGCGGCGAGCGGCGCCCACGTCTCCCGCGGGAGGCGGCGCAGCGGCGCGGCGAGGTCGTACGCACACGCGTCCTTCCCGCCCCAGGCCTCGAAGTAGCGCCGCACTGCGTCCAGCGCCCGCGCCACGGTCCGCCCGCCCGCGTCCTCGCCGCGCAGCTGCGCGAGCTGCGTGTGCAGCTCGACCTCGGCGAGCAACGGCGTCCGTGTCGGCGGCGCGCCCTCCTCCTTCTGCTTGCCGTACAGCCACGTGACCAGCGCGTCGCCCTGCTCCGCCACCCACGCCCAGTCCGCGTCGGGCACGCCGTCCTGCTTGCCCACCACCTCTGCCCCGCCACTCCCGCCGATGCTCCCGCCGAGCGGCGCGTTCCCCGCCGGGGAGATCCCCTTGGCCTGCATCGCGCAGTGGATCACGCCGCGCACGTGCGACCACTCCTCGCGGCCCTTGACCTGCCCCTCGTTCAGCTCCAGGAGCGCCTGGTACGCCGCACGCGCGTCGTCCCACCGCTCGAGTGCGCAGAGCAGCGTCGCCTCGCGCTGCTTCCGCTCGACCGTCGACGTGTACAGCGGGCCGGCCTGCCCCTTGATCACCTCCAGCGCCTCGGCATGCTTGCCCTGCCGCTCCAGGATTTCGAGGTACAGCTGCAGCTCTTCGTACGTCGCCAGATTCCCCTCCTCAGTGCGCTTTGCCATCTGGCGCTCGGCAAGCACCAAGAGCTTGGGCGGAGCGCCCTCGAGCACCTGCAGGGTTGTGGCGACGATCGACCACAGGATGTACTGAGGATTTCCAAATTGTTTGTGCAGCTTCTGCGCGAGTTGTTGCTGCTTGAGAAAGTTACGCTCGCGCCCATACGACTGAAAGACACACTGCGCAAGCTCCTCGTTGTCGGGCTGACGATTCAGCGCGGAGACAAAGCACTCGGTTGCCTCAGATGGCGCGCCGGATTCGCGAAACACGATCGCGAGATTGTTGAGAAGCGACACGTTCTCCGCAACGTCCGGGACACCTTTTAGCTCCCGCGAGAGTTTAAGCGCCTCCTCTTTGCGGCCGAGACGAATAAGCGCTAGGGCCTTCAGGATGCGGAGCTGCGAATTTCCGGGCTTCTTCTCGAGAAGCGGCACCAACAGCTTCAGAGCCTGCTTGTTCTTGCGCATTTCCAGTGCTTCATATACTGCCCGTACCTGCATGTGACGTTGGGAGAAGTCAGGCTGTGGTGGCCAGGGGGAAGTTGACCCCGCGTCTGCGCCCTTGGGGGAACCAGTGTTTTGATAAGGATCCTCAGCGCAGTAGGTGCCCCACAGCACATCGCAGCCACGCCCTGATACAGTCCCTACAAAAGTGCCACCCCAACGGGCCAGGGAGGCTCTGGGCCCCGCAATGGCTGGCAATTTTCGCGGGAAAGCACCTTGGACGAAGCGTTGCTCATGGCGCTGCCGCACCCCGCAGGGTCGTCAGTGCGGCCAGAGTGTCTCGAGAAAGAGGTTTCCACTCGAACAGAAAACAACGTGGTACCTGAAGTACACTCGGCCACTTAGAGACGGCCACTTAGAGAGGGAACTTCACGTGTCCAAGCGATGCCCCCGGACGGGAAGGCAGAGAGCGAGAGCGAAGGGGGCAGCAATTCTTCACGTGGAGATGATCGTGCAGTCAATCTCGCTCAATCCGCTGGCAGCAAATCCGACGCTGAGTCGGATGGTTCTGAAGATGTGCGTGTGCAGACATTCCGAGACTCATTCGGTGCAGCACGGCCAGCGGGGGCAGCGGGGCCGGCCGCAGCAGACAACGGAGGCAGACGAGCGGACGACGAGGCTAAAGTAGTGAAGGACGACAAGGATGCCAGTGACGAAGAACTTTCTGAGATCCACTCCTCGGAATACGAGCACCTCGTGGACGGCTCCAGCGAAGACGGAAGTGTGCGCGATTCTGCTTCTCCAGGAGCGATATTCCTCACGTCTACTGACGATGATGAATTCGCCGATGCGAAGGACAGTAGCACTGCACCAGAAGCAAGGCGCAGTAGCATCCACGGTAGCAGTGGCAGCAGCAGTGGCGACGAGGCCATCAGCTGGCAAGAGGAGCGTCGGCGCAACCTTGAGGCTGAGGCGCTTGAGAACGATGCCTCAGGTGGTGGCGGCGAGGCGTCAGGGGCCAGTAAAGGGGGAAGATCACTACGACGCTACTTTGACGAGGAAGATTCGTCGGTGACGTGCCGGCATTGCGGCGGAATCGGGCATTTCGCGCGAGACTGTGTCAACGAGAAGCTCCCGAAACCGTGCTTCCTGTGCGGCGTCAAGGGGCACAACGCGCGTGAGTGCATGAATCAGCAGTGTTTTCGCTGCAGACGTCCAGGCCATCGTATCGGAGGCTGCTCCAATGTAAGCCCCCGGGACTCTGAGCTCGACCCAACTGCCATTACACCTGCAAGATGCCCACAAACGCAACCCCAACTCCGATGCCTAACAACTCGGCATCTCAGAGGTGGAAGCGAGCTGAATAGCGAGCATGTAATCCGAATTGAAGGAAGAGAGCTGACTTTGCGCATCTCGATGCGTTTGCAGCGCCCCTTTGGTGAGCACACGTGCTACCGCTGTGGAAGGAGCGCCGGACACGCACCTTGGGAATGCCCTCATGCAGTGCGCTTCGACGACGAAGTCAAGCTGCCGGCGCCGCGAGCGCATGTTGACCCGCTACTCCTAGAGGCTTGGTCGGGCGTGCGAGGTAACAAGGACTACTGGGGGGCTGCGTCGAAACTCACCAAGCTTCTCGGGACCGCTGGGAATAAAAGCACTGCACGTGACGAGCAGCGGGCCGGCAGCCGGAAGCGAAAATCACTGGATGAACTGCTGCCCGGTGATCTAGACGGAGACTCGGTGTCGTGCGATGAGGTGTCGCTGTGGGACGACGCCGCGGACCGGATGGCGGAGGAGTCAGACGACTCAGGGTCGGATATCGCGTCCGGTGGGATCGGGAAAGGGAGCAAGAAGCGCCTCAAGCAAGACGCCAAGGAGGAGCGCCTTCGCAAGAAGCAGAAGCGCAAGAAGGAGAAGAAAAAGGCTCTCGAGGCCGCAGGCGCTGTAAACGGCGGCGACCGAACCCCGAAATTCGGTCAGAGTGAATACCAAGGTCGTCGAGCACGGCAGAAACTGCGGCAGGCGCAGGAGTCCAAAAAAGGCAGCAGCGCGAAGGCGGGTCACAAAAAAGGCAGCGGCTTTGGTGGCGATGACTACATTTCTCTCAAGACAAGCAAGCGGGACATTCCTGGCGGATCGTATGCAGAGGTGCGGGCGGTGGCGCCATCATTTGCCAAGGGCAATGGTGGGCCCGCTGGGGGTATAGCCAAACAGAGCAAGATGCGGAAAGGTGAGAAGCAACCCAGGTTCAAGAGCGTGATGCAGGCGCTTGACAAGCATCACCACGTGAAGGCCAAGAGAGAGTCCGCGAAGGTAAAGAGAGAGCCCAAGCACAAGCAGAAAAAGGACCCAGCGATGAGGAGGGGAAAGAGGGGAAGGCAGTACTAAAGAGTGATTCAATCCACACACCCCCTTCCCACACAACCCGATTTACCCCCTCAAGTCTAGTCGCTGTCTTTCACTACCTCTTCCTTTTAGAAGAACCCAGCATCCAGTCCACAACGACCGAATGTTGGTGCGACGCCTCGGCACTCTCCATTCTTTCCAGCTTCGCCTTGAGTCGACGTGCGTCCACGCTGACCTCGTGCATCTCCTGCTCGTCTACATTCATTTTCGGCGGACCAACGTGACGCTTGGCGGCCAACGCGTCCAAGACGCTAGCCGACTTCGCCACCGGCGTCGCGGCAGGATCGGCTACCGTTGCCACTGCAGACTTCACTGCAGCCTCAGGCGCTGCAGGCGGCGGCTTGGAAAACTCTGCGCGGCTCTTGCAGTGCGAGGCGAGCGAGTGCACGCGCCCTGCAAGTGTCTCGAGCTCTGCAAGGTTCCGCGCGACGCCCGCACCCACGGCGGCCGCGCCCTCTAGCGTGTCCGTGAGCTGCTCCTGCGCGCGAGACTCCTCCGCACGCAGGTGCGACGCTTGCTGCCTCTCGGCTTGGGCTGCGCGTTGTGCCGCCGCGTCCGCGGTCGAGATCAACTTGCCCTCTTTGGACCATCCTGTGTGCTTCTGTTCTGCGTCGTGCAGCTCCTTGCGCGCTTTGCTAACCGCCGCGGCAGCTGACAGCGACTGTTTTACCAACGCCTCTTCCTGCCGCTGTGCCGCAAGGGCCGTGTTATCGTCGCGAATCTCTTGTGACAAGCTGTTCGATACCGCAAGCGAGTCCAGCTCTTCCTCCGAGGCTGCGTCTGCTGCTTTCGCTTCAACGCGGAGCTCAGCGGCCTGTGATTGTTCCCCTTGCTCCCTCTGGAACGCCTCTGAAAGTGCAGCTTCATCACTGCCAACCTCACGACGCCCCTTCTGCACGTGCTGGGCGATCAGCGCGCCAGCTTCGAGATCCTGCTCGAGCGCACGTGCTGTCTTCTCGGCACGCGAATCCATCTGCACCAGTGCTTCTTCTGCACTGTCTGCCCGAGCGTGCGCAGCTGCCACATGCATCAAGCTCACCCGCCCCTTGGCACGTTGTTTTGCCATGGCGTCATTCAGCTCCTGCGCAGCACGCGCGAGCAGCGATCCCCCACAAGTGCTGTCTGCGCTTCCGTCGGAGATCATAAGTGCGAACTCGTCGTCGCTCGCGCGCAGCGCCTTTTCAAGTGCATTCGAGGCCCCTACGTGCAGTAAAAGGCTCCTGATTGCTCGCGACTGAACCTCCTTGTGTGCAAGCTTCGCAAGCGTGCGCCCGGCCCCAAGCCCGTCCGCGCTTGCGTCCACGCTGCTCTCCAGCGCGTTCGCCTCTTGCGCGTCGAGACCATGGCCGTCCGCTTCGACAAGCACGTTCGCCCGCGTGTCCGCGGACAACCAGCCCAGCAAGCGCGCTGCATCGCGCTGCGCGATCTTTCCCCCCTTGTCAAAGGAGACGAGTGCAGCGGCGCACACCCCCGCGACCAGCAGAGCACCTGCGAGCGCAGCGCGCCACGGAGACAGTTCTGCCGCCCGCCTGGGCCCCCGTGAAGGAGGTACGGACATTTCCCCCGCGCCACTTGGCCGCAACGTGACAACCTCAACGTGAATTGCCTCGGGTATCAGTCCGTCGCCCGTCTCCTCCGTTCCCCGCATTTTCCTCTACACGAACACCGGGGTGTCCATGACGTCGTCGTTAGTCGCCGCGCTCATAGCGTTGTCCCCGACATAACGGTTGTTCTGAAGGCCCATGGCCTCGGTCGCACTGTTGTTGCCGTCAAGGCCATCGTTCGCAGACTGATAGTAGCGGCCGCCGAGAAGGTCGAGCCTCTGGAGCATAGGGCGGAAGGCCTCGAACATCGTCTGCAAGCAGCAGCGGAGTGTCAGTTCTCTGGCACCCTAGAAACCTCAAGACGCAGTGCCCCCGCGAAGATCGTTATGAAAGCTTAGTTGCCGCCACATTCCATTGCTACATCAATTGGCCTTGGCCGCGCGCTCGCAAGACGCAGGCACTCATACACGGAATTGCCAGACTCTCACTCGGAAATATCAGCCACGCGTACTTGTACGGGATCTAACGCGAAGTGCGTTCTCTACTGACGAACACTGCAATCTCACTACATCCTGCAGCACTCAAAATGAGCTCTGGGCGGGGCTAGGGCTGCGGGTCGACGCACAAGCTGGTGGTCCTGCGCGAGTGGGTCTGCCCAAAATATGGAAGGGCAAGTTTAGCCAACTCCATCCAAAAACACACCGTTTGAGGGGTTTTCAGAAGGGAGGTCGCGCCGTGATGCTCCGCGGGTGCTGACCCTCCCTGCTGCGCCGCTTCCCTGGTCGAAACTGCACAGTGCGGACCGGATATTAGCTACCTGTGTCGCTAGTGCAGCTGTAGGCGCTTGCTTTGGACAGAGATTCGCGCTGTAATGGGACACGGGGGACGCATCCGATTTCCCGTGGTACCTTGCTTTTCTTGGCTGGTCCTCCCTCCGGGGAACCGGCCCGGTTGTGCCTCCGGAGTCCCGTCTCTCTCAAACTGCCTCCTTCCTGTGCAAACTTCAGCAGTGCCTATAGTTCAGCGCGTAGCTGATTCATCTTTGCCAGCGGAGTTGTTTTGCACACCCGAGGAATCTCGCTGGCAACTTGGTGACAGGCCGCGCTTGTGGGGCGCAGCATCAGCCGCGGCGTGGCCGCTCAGCGCGCATGGCGTGCGTTGAGTACCGTCGATCGCTGGCGGGGGCAAGTGCGCGCCTTCACCAAGCCCACCACGCCGGCGCCGAACGCGTCAGCACCTGCTGGAGCAGCAATGATAAAGGCTAACGAGGTCCCGGAGCCACCGCCCTAACGCGCTGCACCTGACTGAAACTTGCTGCAATCTGTTTCTAAAAGTTTGACGGGCTGCGGGAGCATCACCTTTGTCCACTGCCTACTTTTCGCCGGACACGTGCATTTGCTCACTGACACGACCGTTGTATCCAGTCCTTCCTATCGGGGACCGGCGGCATGTATGTCGAGGAGCTGTACGAGCAGTGGCAGGCGTAAGTTCCAGCTCCGCTATTCCCGATGCGACTTGCCGTAGATTCCGTCGAGCGCGTGCAAAGGCAGGCTCCGCCTTGGCCCGTATGGGCAAGGCGGAGGAAAGATTCGTGCCACGCAACCAGCGACGCAAAGTGCTGTGCTGAGCGCGTGTCTCCTTGCAGGGATCCCAACTCGGTTCACAAGTCCTGGCAGGCATTTTTTGCAAACCTCAACAGCGATGCTGAACCAGGCGAGGCCAACGTGTTGCCGCCGTCTCTGTCTGGTGAGCCCTTAAGCCACCAACACGATGGGCTTGCTGCGGGTGCGGAACGCGCTGTGCCGAGTCCCAGCTTCCCGTTGCTGAGCTTGCGCCGTGTGTGCCGCCAGGTGGGGCCGAGCCGATGATGGCGACGGCGGACCCGATCATGCGCGCTGCCGTGGATCACATGAAGCTTCTTCTCCTCGTTCGGTCGTACCAGGTGCGAGGGCACTACATCGCGCACCTCGACCCCCTCAATATCAACTCGGCCAACATCCACATGGAGGATGAGGACGCGCTCCCAGACTTCCTTGACTACCGCACATTTGGATTCACGGAGGCAGACCTTGACCGTGAATTCCACATGGGCGCATCGGCTGTCGGGGCTTCAGCGGCGGGCGTGCTCGCGCAGGGGGGGCCGCAGACGTTGCGTAGTATCCTTAGCACGCTGCAGGGGGCGTACTGCCAGACGATCGGAGTGGAGTTCATGCACATCCCAGACATGGAACAGCAAAACTGGATCCGCGACAAGTTCGAGAGGGAGGATAAGTTCCAGCACACCAAAGCAGATATCGACAACATGTACGATCGCCTGACGTTCGCGTGCCACTTTGAGTCGTTTCTTGCGACGAAGTACGGTGTCACAAAGCGCTTTGGGCTCGAGGGGGTTGAGTCGACGATCCCTGGCATGAAGACTCTAATCGATCGTGCCGTCGAGATGGGCGTCGAGGCGGTGACGATTGGCATGCCGCACCGCGGGCGCCTTAACGTGCTTGCCAACGTGATCCGCAAGCCGATGGAGGACATCCTTTCGGAGTTCATCACCGGCCCGATGCAGGCAGATCATGCGACGGACACGGTGCTTGGCTCAGGCGACGTCAAGTATCATCTTGGTATGTCGATGGACCGCCCGACAACGTGTGGCAAGATGGTGCACCTTTCTCTCGTCGCCAACCCCTCCCACCTCGAGGCTGTGAACCCTGTCGTGCTCGGCAAGACGCGCGCCAAGCAACATTATTTTGGGGACCAGTCGCGTCGCCGAGTCATGTCCGTGCTCATGCACGGCGACGCGGCATTCGCCGGGCAGGGTGTCGTTTACGAAACTCTGGGGCTCTCGGATATCAAGGGCTACACCACGGGCGGTACCGTGCACATCATTGTCAATAACCAGATCGGGTTCACAACCGACCCGCGGTTTGCGCGCACGTCGCCGTACTGCACGGACGTGGCAAAGGCGGTGTCGGCGCCGATATTCCACGTGAATGCGGACGATCTCGAAGCGGTCTGCTGGGTGTGCGCAACAGCCGCCGAGTTCCGCCAGACGTTTGGCAAGGACGTGATCATCGATATTGTCGGATACCGTCGCTACGGACACAACGAGATCGATGAACCGTCTTTCACCCAGCCTATAATGTACCAGCATATCGCAAAGACCAAGCCAATCCTCCAGAAGTTCCAGGAGGAGGCCGTCGCCAAGGGGCTGCTCACGCAGGAGGACATTGCGAAGGAAGAGGCGCTCGTCACCAAGATCTTTGAGGAAGCATTTGAGAAGGCGCGGAATCCCAGTCCCAACAAGAAGGCTCCACTCTGGTTTGAGTCCTCGTGGAAGGGCTTCAAGTCGCAGTTCGAACACTCGGAGGAGCAGGTCACGGGTCTCTCGCGCGAGACAATCCAGCGCATCGGTGCCAAGCTGGCAGAGTACCCTTCGGACTTCAACATTCACAGGGGTCTGGCGCGCGTGATGGCGAACAAGAAGAAGATGTTTGAGACCGGCGAAGGCATCGATTGGGCGACGGCCGAGGCGCTCGCGTTCGGCTCGCTGCTGGAGGAGAAGGTGCACGTGCGTCTCTCGGGGCAGGACGTCGAGCGCGGGACTTTCTCGCACAGGCACGCAGTGCTGCACGACCAGGTGAACGAAAGCAAGTTTCTGCCGCTCGAGCATATCTCGCCGGACCAGGCAACGTTCTCGGTTTTCAACTCGAATTTGTCCGAATACGGCGTGCTCGGCTTCGAGCTTGGGTACTCGGTTCAGAACCCGATGTCCCTCGTGATATGGGAAGCGCAGTTCGGCGACTTTGCCAACACAGCGCAGGTCATCATCGACCAGTTTGTTGCCTCCGGTGAGCAGAAGTGGCTCCGGCAGTCTGGGCTCGTGATGCTGCTCCCGCACGGCTACGAGGGCCAGGGCCCGGAGCACTCCTCGGCGCGTCTTGAGCGCTTCCTGCAGATGTCTGACGATGACCCCAACGTGATCCCAGACAACATGGCGGAGAAAGGCCGCAGGCAGATTCAGAACGCCAACTGGCAGATCTGCAACATCTCGACGCCCGCGAATTACTTCCACGCGCTTCGCCGCCAGATCCGCCGCGACTTCCGCAAGCCTCTTATCGTCATGTCGCCGAAGTCGCTGCTCCGGCACCCGCAGTGCGTTTCGCCAATCGAGCAGTTTGATGCGGAGACCATCGAGCCGCACCGCACTTTCCGCCGCCTCATCGATGAGCGCCATCCAGACAGCGTGGAAGCTGACGACAAGATCCGGCGCATTGTCATCTGCACGGGCAAGGTTTACTACGACCTTCTCAAGTACCGCGAGGACAACGCGATTCGCGATGTCGTGCTGACGACCATGGAGCAGATCGCGCCATTCCCGTTCGACCGCATCCAGGTGCTGGTGCAGAAGTACAAGAACGCGGAGGTCGCGTGGGTGCAGGAGGAGCCGCAGAACATGGGCGCCTGGTTCTACGTCGAGCCGCGCGCAAACACCGCGCTCAAGGCAATTGGCCAGGCGCAGCGCATCTCCTACTTCGGGCGGAACCCCGCGGCTTCGCCGGCGACGGGCAACGTGACGATCCACCAGGCCGAGATGGAGCAGTACCTCGAGGCAGCGTTCGACGAGGGCCCCGCGCCTGAGCGCATGGAGCAGATCCGCTGGAAGTACTGAGCGGCGGTATGCGTTGAGTTGGGAGGTCAGGAAATGGTTGGGTGAGATGTTATGACAGGGGTACTGCCCCCCGTGCTCGTGTTTCGGGTGGAGAAATACATACATCCGGAGGGTGCGCTCCTGAGTAAAGATCAATCGCAAAGAGAGTTACAGCTGACTCGGTCTGACCGAGTAACAGCGAGGACTCGGAAGCAGAAAGCGGGAGCAGAAAGCGGAAGCAGAAAGCGAAGGGGTGCAAGCCCAGCTCATTAAAAAAATTGGACGCGAAAAGCGGCAAGGTTTTCAAAAGCCGTGTTTTTTCACTTGGGGAAAAGAGAAAGCGTTCTGAATGACCTTGTGCAGACCGGGTATCATAAAACAAACGGGGGCAAAAACACGACCAAAAACGCAAAAAAAACCTGGCCGGGAGCCTCGTCATCTTGGATTGCCCAGCACACCCGCATACAACCTATCGCCTGCCAAGACCACAACCAGTCAGTAGCAAGTTTTTATAGTTGTGTAAAATTACCGGGGTGTTATTTGTGGCCATTATTATATCGCAGACAAGCAAAAATGTTTTGGACATTTGGACGCTTGCAGCGCAGTGTTAACACACTTCATACGATTATGAAAAATCAGCGACATGCCGTGGGGCAGCTCCTGCATTCCGAGGAACCTTGTATTTACACTCACATCAGTGTGCCTATCATGCGTACTACCTCTGGATCGAGCGTACGAATCCATGAGGCCTCTCCGAGACGCACGTGTTGCCCCGCAGCAAATGCCAACATCCGGACCTGCCACCCCCGCCACCAGTCTGGCGCGACCACCATGCTCCGTATGCCCTTCTCCCCGCGTATCCCCGCGAGCAGGCGCGGTCGAAACGTCGCTCTCCACCTGCCCGTCGCCGCATCCCAAGTCATGACAACACCGTCGCACCCTGCTGTGAAGACCGTGCGACCGTCGCACGAGAAGTGGACTGCGCGCACGACGTCTGAGTGACCTGTACGCGTGCACTGCGGATTCGGCCGAACAGGTTGTGCGAAGCCAGACGCTGACCACTTGTGCTGATCGATCTCACCTACGGGACGCAGCTGGAATCAGCCTGCTTTAACCGGCAAAGCGAGTGGGCAGCCCGAGCCCTGAATGCGAACATCCCAAAACTGGACACCAATTTGACATGTCAAGGTCCACCGGCTCATGGAAGAGGCTTACATTTACAACCGTCGCGACCGTTGTGTCCGTGGACGACCCACCGCCGGGCGCCGCTGCGGGAATTGAGTGCCACGATGCTGCTGCGCGCGCACAACGCACTGCCCTCGGCGTGTTGGAAAGTAGCCACAAGCATTTCCCGCGAAACGTACCCCGGAGACCATGCAGCAGGCGAAAACCGGACGGCCAGCACGTGCCCCGGCCCCAAATCCGCCGTGAAAGTTTCCGTCCATGTCGCGCAGCTCCAGACATGCACCCTGCACCCCACCCCGATTGCCAGCTTGCTTCCGTCATGCGAGAAGTGGAGACTCTCCACGACAGGATAGAACCGCCGAAATGTGATTAAGGCTCCTTCGTCTGCGTCCCACGTCCGCACCTGCCCGTCCACGCCGCCAGAGGCAAGAAGTTTTCTAACCCCCATCGATGTGAAAGCGAGGCACGTCACCGCACGCCCGTGCCCGCGCAAGTGCCTTTTCACATTCCCCCCAATGTCCCACACAATAATCACTTTGTCTTCCCCGCCGCTGGCCATGAGTGAGCCGCACGGCGAAAACACTGCTGCGCGCAAACCAGCGCTGTGGCCCACAAGTGGGCAAAGCGCATCCCTCGCTGTTACTTTCCCCCTGGCGTTTGTTGCGCAGGTGCACAGATGGTGCGCTTCCCTGCCGCCGTGGCCGGGAATCTGCTTGAGCAGCTCCCCTGTCCCAGCGTGAAAGAGTTGGATCCAACTGTGGAGCAGGCTCACTGAGATGATGGTCGCGCCGTCCGGTGATACGGATATTCGGTCAATGCATTTCAGCGCGCCTCGTGAGGACTTCGGCGACTCAAAGGTACAGCGGGGCTCTCCCGTTAGTCCGTCGAGAGCAACTCCTTCGTTGGCGTACGCCACCGCAACTGTGTCACACATTTTCCCGTTTTTGCTGGGTGATGCGCTCACTGCAACTCAAGTTGTCACAACCAGTGCCGGATCGTTTCAAGCACGCCTCAGGCAGGAGCACTACCCCAGCACTACGTAGCGCAACTGACTGCACCAGTATAGCTTGCAGCGCGAGTACGGTTTCGCCGCCGCGACCAGATGATGACCTTCCCTCCTTGTAGCGCGCAGCTTCACGAAGAATGGGCTCTTGTGTTCTTTTTACTGTAGGCCGCGGGGGCATCCTAGAACTACTAGTAAGTAAATAGTAGAACTACTACTACTCCTAGAATTTCGCGGGCAGCGGTCAAAACTTCTCTCTCCCTCGCGAGAGCAAATGGCATCTAGGCGCGCGCGTGTGGGCGATCTAGATTCCGAGGAGGTCCCCCCCTCTCGTTCTTCCTGGCCAACCGCATCCACAACCGAGGGAGTGCAGACTGTGACCCCTCACCATCCATTGCGCCCGTTCGAAGATGTCGTGTCTCGGTGACGTCGCAGATCGCGCACAAATCGCGGGAGCCGTCACCACACCGAGGGACGCCGTGCGCACCGGTCGCTCGCCGATCTCTCTCCGCGATATTGCGCTGGTCGCCCTTGGTGCCGGAGCTGGCTGGCTGTCGGCACAATTGCATGCATCATCGTCCAGCACTCCATCTTTTCAGCGAGCAGGTGCTCCAGCGGCGCAGAGGGACAGCGCGCTGGGCCATCCCTACCAGCTAGCAGGGCCCATGCAGTGGTCCTGCCTTCCAGCTTCTACCAGGTCTCGGGCACTTGCGCACCACCCGCATTCGCGACAACCCCATATGCACCGCTACGCGTGCGCGTTGTGGACGTGTCCCTGAGCCCGTGACGAGCAGGCGCGAGTTCAGCCTCAACGGCACGGTACCCGTCGTCGCCATGTTCATCGACCACGACTCCGGGGCGGCGTCCAAGGTGCAGAAGCCATGGACTGATGCAGAGGTGTTTCCCAATTGCTCATCGCTGAGTTTGCGCGCGCTGCCGTGTGCTGCCGCGCCGGTCACCCTGCGTACCTGCGAGCACGTCAGCCGACCGGCGCTGCGCTGGCCAGGTGGACGGCATGATGCATCGTGCCGCCGAGGGAAAGGAGCTGGTGCCGGGGTACTGCGGGGCGACCGCGTACCTCAGCGCCGCGCTGCACGCGCACCCACCGCGTGGGCGCCAAGCGCTCGTCGTCGGGTCTCTCCGCCCGTGGGTCGAGTCGGTGCTGCTGCTCTCGGGCGCCTCCGCGCCGGTCACGACGGTGGACTTCAACCCCGCGCCCTCGCAGACCCACCGCATCCGCACCCTCGGCGCCCTCGAGTTCCGAGCCCTCTCGCCGCCCCCGCGCTTTGACCTGGTCCGCCCCGCCTGCCCGCCCACCCTGGCGCCGCCTCCCAGCGCATCGCGCCGCCATCCAGCAGCGGCTGCTCCCCATCACCGACCCCGCATCACCGGTCGGCCGCATTGTGCACACAACGCAGGTGGTTTCGTACTCGTCGATAGAGCACGACGGGCTCGGGCGCTACGGTGACGCCCTCAACCCGCGCGGCGACCTGGACGAGATGCGCCGCCTCGCCGCGCTGCTCAACCCGAGCGGTCTCTGCCCCGCCCACCCGCCCCCGCGGACGCCACCCACCGCCGGCGCGCCGCGCGCCGACCGGCGGGGGGGGCGGGGGCGGCAGGGCTGCTGCTGCTTGGGGTGCCTGTCGGAAGAGACGCTCTCGTCTTCAACGCCCACCGCATCTACGGCCCGCGCCGCCTCGCCCTCCTCGTACCCGCCCGCCCGCCGCCCGCCGCCCGTCGCCCGCCGCGCGCTGGCTAACGTGGCGCATGAGCGCGCAGACGCGCGGGTGGGACTTGCTCGGGGTGTACGGCTCCGGGCGGACGCTCGAGGAGCTGGCGCGGCTGCCCACGGGCGACGGGGGGCGTGGGGACTGCGACCCCAACCCAGCGACGCGGAACTGGGAGCAGCCTATTCTTGTCTTGCGACCTAAACCCTAAACCCTAAATTCTTGTCTTGCGGCCGCCGGGGGGCGCGCTGGCGACCGGCTCGGCGGGCGGCAGGGCTGCCCGACAAGGCGGCGCGCCTCCTGTCTGAGACATAGAGCGGATGGGCTACCTGTAATTTGAGCCATTGCAGGATGCAGGCCGCATGTGGTGCAGGGCGAGGGGCGAGGAGCGCAGCAGCACTGCAGGCTGTGGATCGTGCCTGCGCGGGCACCTACATTCGAAGTAATGTAAACACACCACCGCTACCTCACTTGTTCACCTCGCCCTGAATGATGTACATGGGGTCGGACGGGAAGAGGCCGCCCTTTGGGCTGATGTCCTTGGCGAACGCGGGCTTGAACGCGCCCGAGTAGTGGAAGTAGGAGCCGATGATGAAGGTGTGCTCGAGGTCGTTGGTCTGCAGCCAGATCGCGATCGCCTTGGTCGGGAAGCACCGGTTCGACTGCGAGATGATGAACTTCCCGCCCGGGCGCAGCACGCGCGCCACCTCCTTGAACACCTCAAGCGGCTTGTTGAGGTAGTCCACCGACACCACGCACGTCACCACGTCGAAGGAGTTTTCCTCGTACGGCATCTTGGGGCTCTGCGCCCAAAGAGGAAACCGCCGCAGGTCAGCCCCCCGCCAGGTTTGAAAGTTTAAGGTTTTGGTTCCTGCCGAGCTCGGCAGGAACATTTGAGCCATTGAAAATACTCAGGCGCCGCAGGGTCTGCCACGCGGGGGGGCGCTGCGCGGCCAAGCAGGCCGGGGGCTGGCTGGCGCGGGGCGCGTGGCTGCCTTGTTGAGGTTGACGACGTCGTATGAGTCGAGCTGCTTGTTCTCCTTGAGCTCCGCCCCGTTCATCCCGAGCCCGACCCGCCTGCTCCCACCCGCCGCGTCACCGCACCGCCGGCGCCAGCGCACACGCGGAGGTTGACGCTTGCGGTGGGACGAATCTCGGGACGGACTGGGCGGGCTCGTGTGGGCTGCGTGCGGGGGCGAGGCAGCGGCACGCACTTGCCCATCGTCTTGGGGAAGTCCTCCGGAAAGTGCGAGATCCAAGAGCTGCAGATGTCCTGCGCGCGCGCCGCGGGCGGCGCGCGTCAGCAGCGGCGGGACCAGGCGGGTCGGGGCGAGTCAGGGTGGGCTCAGACCAGGATGTCGGAGCCCGGCGCGATCTGCTGGGCGTAGTACTGCGTGAGCGCGGCGATCGCCTTGTCGTCGATGTGCGTCACCAGGCGTGGCTGCACGACGCAGCGTCGGGTTGAGCCGCGGGGCTCGGATGAGAGTCGCGCACTGCCAAACCATGCACGGGCCTAGCTTGACGACACAGCACAGGGAAGACACTCAGGGGAACACCTGCTCGTAGAAGACTACGTCGTCGGACTCATCCTGGCGCGCGAAGTCGACGGCCTTGAAGGGCCACTCCTGGGGGAACTTGGGATTCTTCAGCACGTCCTCGACCGTGATCCCGCGCCCTGACATGCTGAGACCGCGCATTGCTGTGGTCCGACCAGCTGCCGGCGCGAGTGGAGCGATCCCGCCTGTCCGCGCTCGCCCACACGTCTCAGGGCCGAGGATCCCGCAGCCCCACTGGGCGCGTGTTTCCGCCACAGGCGGCCACTAAACCACACAGAAGCACAGCCGGAGATTTGATGGGCCAGTGCCGTCGTCATGGTTCCGGTAAGGTGCGGGGCAGTTGCCGGGCAGCGTTTGTGGGGTTCACCAGGCGCAGCGGCTCGGCGGAGGGCGGGCCCAGAGCGGGAGAACGCAGCGGGGGAGAATGCGAAAGCAGACGAGAGCGGGGCGGCAACGAGGCCGATGATGATGCAGCCGCGGATCCGGGTGAGCATCGGCAAGTCAGAACTTGTGCGGTCGCGGAGCCGGTCGCTGCGGGCCAGAGCGGCGCTGCAGACAGATCCTTCAGCTTTAAGCGAGGCACGGGCCCGCTTCAGGGTGGACCACTTTGGGACAAAAGTGGTCTACAAGGGGTGTTCCGACCCCGGTTTTGGTCACGTACCTCACGTGGTGATAAGCGAGAGAATTCCTTCGTGCATCCACTGAAACACGGGTGGAGATGGCGATGGCCGCTTATCAGACGTGGGCGGACGAGACGGGCCGCCAGCTCCTCGAGTTCGCGACCAACTCGAAGCTTTATTCGCCGGCAGGCAAGGCGATCACGGCGATGCCGACTGAGGGGTGGCCGCTCACCAGCTTCGCGTCCGCCTTCGCGATCTCGCTCGGCTACTTCGCCTTTGTTGTCCTCGGGCGCGCTGTCATGTCGTTCCTCCCGGCGATGGACAAGTACACCTACCCGCTTCGCTTTGTGTACAACATCGCGCAGGTCATGCTCTGCTCTTATATGACCGTTGAGGCGGGTATCGTCGCGTACCGTAACGGGTACAGTATCACCCCTTGTAACGCCTTCGTGACGTCCGGCTCGCCGCCCATCGCGCCGGTGCTCTGGCTCTTCTATGTCAGCAAAGTCTTCGACTTCTTTGACACCTTCTTCATCATTGCCGGCAAGAAGTGGCAGCAGCTTTCCTTCCTGCACGTGTACCACCACCTCACCATCTTCCTCGTGTACTGGATGAACGTGAGTTCCCGCCCGTTTCTTTGTTGGGCCCTTTCGCTCAAAATCGAGCCGCGCCGTTGGCTTGCCACCTTATTTGCGTGCAAAACTGATGTTGCTACGCACGCCTTGTGCGCTGGGTGCACGCGCAGTGTGGATGGACCGCGCGAATTTGATGGGCACGCAGTCCCGAGGCGTACCTAGACGTAACTGATCCCGGTGGTGCATGGGCAGGTGAACGTTGGTTATGACGGTGACATCTACCTCACCGTCATGCTCAATGGCGCGATCCACACGATGATGTACACGTACTACTTCGTCTCCATGCACGCCAAGGACATCTGGTGGAAGAAGTACATGACCATGATGCAGATGATCCAGTTCCTGTGCATGAACGCGCAGGTCCCCGCCCCATCCGCGCGCTGCCATATTGCGCTGCCAGAACTCCAGGGTTCTCCGCGTTCAAGAGAGGGCCTTGAAACCAGCGACGAGCCTCCCTGAACTCACGAGGGAACGCTCAGCGTGCTCAACACGCGGTTCGCTGCGTCGCGGCTGAAGCAGATTGGCTGATCTCGTGTGCTGGTCGCGCAGGCCATCTACCTTCTCTCATCCAATTGCCCGACCTTCCCGCGCCGCGTCACCCAGCTGTACCTCGTGTACATCCTCTCCCTCTTCTCCCTCTTCTTCCACTTCTTCGTTCGCTCCTACATGGTCCCGCGCAAGGCTAAGAAGGCCTAGGCGTCTATTTTGAGCGGCTTGCGTGACCAAATATTGATAAGGAATAGTTTATGTGCAGATCTAGGGCCAGAATTAATGAAGCCAGGCCTAACACTATGCGTCCCCCTGCTTTGATGTGTTGTAATCCTGTTCGGACAGGAGTACAACATCAGATGGAGAGGCTCCCAATCACTGCTGCGAGAAACTCTTGGAAGTCGATTGTGCCACGCCCTTCACGGTCCGCATAGCCCCAGAGTGTTGCACGACCCCCTCCTCCCAAAAGCTCATCGGAGAGGGAGATCTGGTCGCATATGCCGCAGAACTCCTGGAAGTCGATTCTGCCGTTGTTGTCCATGTCCGCTTGCTTGTAACACATCCTGCCACACCCCCCGCGCTGAGTCCGGGGTTCCCGCTCCTGATCTGGTCGCTACCCTGGGCCACGGACGTCAAGGCATTGCACGGGATTCATGGAGACGCACGCGCGAGGCGCGGGGCGGGTTCGCACCAGAGCTCCCACGGCAGGTGCGTGGTGCGGGTGAAGCGGCGCTGGACATTCTTGCGCAGCAGCTTGAGCATGTTCCGCTCCTGCGCCTGCTCTGCACGGAGCGCATCCACTGCCCAGCGGTCCTCCGTCGCCTTGGCCTGCAGTCTGTGGCCGTGCGACCGTCCTTCATCCCGCAGTGCAGCCTTGGACGTGGGGCCGCGCAGCGCCTCCGGCTGCGCATAGGGGAGGGGCCTGCGCGCCGGCGCTCGATGCGGCCTGGCGTCCGTGTCGCAGAGCGCCTGCGTCATTTCGTTTTCGAGTGGCAAAGGAAGCGACGTTGCTCTCCGCGACTCTGACGCGCGCCCGCTCGTCCTGAAGGGCTTGACGCCAGAAGGGGACAGGACACTGTGGGGGCCCGCAGTCGGTGCCATGCGAAGAGATGAATTGACCGCATAGGGTTTATCTATGGGAGGAAGACGGCCCAGATGCCCCGTCGACTTGCGAGATCGCTTATCCGCCCCCCTCTTCCGCTCTTCAGCCATCGTACGCCGCTCCCTCACAAGTGCATCCCTCATGAGTAGCAGCAACTGCTCGTCCCGTTTTTGCCAGGCTGGCAGCGCCTTGGTCTTGATATTGTGGCTCTGCGCTAGTCCCGAGGCACGCGGGCTGAAGCACGCTTGCATCACCTGCCCAGTGCGTGGACAATTTCAGACCTTGGGGCAGCGTCACAGCACTGGTGGTACATGGACACGGGCAAGCGCTCCACCACAACAGCGGGCTGCGATACCCCGCCAGAGCCCTCGTTGACAAACTTGAAGGTTCCGTTGCTGCGCGGTTCCCGTTCGAACTTTTCGTTGATCTGCACAGCAGAGGGCAGTGCACCATAAGGACCGGGAACTTTCTCGCAGGATGACCGCGATATCTGGCAGCGTGCAAAGTATCCATGTGGAATGAACAGGTGCCTGCGGCTCACCTCCTTGAAGGTGGCGGTGTTTTGTCGCTTCCCCACCGCTGGTTTCATCATTATGGCCCGACTCTATCCGCGTTCCGCGACCGCCCGACACGGGCAGTTCCGGACCTACAACTCGCCGATTGTCGGAAAATACCGAAAACCCGAGGCTTGGTCAAGGCATGGCAGACCACAGCGGGTTTGAGGCGGCACTGGACCGCTGGGCAAGTGCGAGTGCGAGTGGTTCGACAGCACTTTCTAATCTCGGGTCGGGGCTGGAGGAGTTCGCTGGCGCGCAGCGGCGGTGAGTGCTTTTGGGAACCGAGGGGAGAGGCTCTCTCCTGCTCTCGAATGCTACTTGCGCGCACGCCTTTGCTCGTGCTCATGTCTTTCACAAACCGCGCTATAGGTGGGAAAATCGCCGCGCAGCACTAGATTCAATGGGGATCGAGACAGGCTGCGTGGAATGGCGGAAGCGCATCAGCTCGGAAGAGGCCGCCGGTGTGCAACAGGTATTCCTCTCCTGTTGAGCAGGGCGGAGTTTGTACATTTTACCGCGATTGCCCTCGCTTCGGGTTCAGTAGACACATGTCCCGTGCACCGAGCTTCAACTCTTTGGCAGGCTGAGAGGAGCCTGAAACGGCTGCACGAGGCGATTGGGGACATGCAGGCGAGTGTCACCGATATGTGGACAGCGGCCAGCACTGCGCTGGACCTCGTTGGTTGCCTAGACCATGCCCAGTCGGTGCAACGAGTGCCACTGGCAGAAGCGCTGTGCATTTGTGCGGCGGCGCACCGCGACGAGCTACGACTGAAAGACGCGGCAGTGCGGGCGATCGGCCTTGAGTCGAGTCCGGCCGAGGCGCGGGCGATGTTGCTCGCGTGGGACGCGGGAGTGTTCGCCGACACGCATGCGGCAGACGCTGCGCGGAAAGCGCTGTCAGCTGCCGCCTCGAGTGGGGTGAGTGCGGTTGGGGCTAGCGGCTCTCAAGGGGGTAAGAAGAAAAAGAAGAAGTGAGGGGAAGGGCCGTTTGACTGCCCACATAAATCCGACGGATGCGTGGCGTCGCGGTGTCTGCCGCGGGGCATGCGCGCTTGCTGTGCGCGCGGCGCGGCGCACTGTGTTGTTTTGCCACTGCAGATTACTTTACTTGATACGCAGTGCATCTTCTCTCAACACTGCCCTCACAGGGCGAGCCTCTTTGAAGCTGCTCCATGGAACAGCTTACCGGAGGCGGCCGACGATGTTCTGGCGCTCGTCAGCAGAGAGCTTGGCGAGCATGGCCTCGACGGCGGCCGCGACGCGGTCGGCGTTGAGCGCCTTGACCTGGGTGTCGATGGCTGCGGTGTCGCCCTTGAGCCACTCGAGCACGGCCTTGTCGTCGTCCCAGTCGCACGGGCACATGTCCTGCATCACCTTGGTGGCCTCCTCGAAGGTCATGGTGGAGCCGTCGCCCGTCACCTGCTTGCGGAGCTCGAGCTCGAACACGCGGCGGGACGCGCGCCAGTAGAAGAACTCGCGGGAGCGCTTCCAGTTGAGCGCGTCGCGCACCACGCCCTTGGCCTTCATGCGGCCGGCGCGGTCGTGCAGGTCGGCGAACTCGTGCGCGATCTGCAGGTACAGCGGGAGGAGGGTGTTCTCGCGCTTGGCGATCGCCGCCTTGATCTCCGCGGCGTTGTCGGCCGTGGCGGCCGCGAGCTTGGCGTCGAGCTCGATGAGCTCCTTGTCCAGGCGGTGCATGGTCTTGATCTGGTCCTGCTTGCGGAACTTGACCTCGCAGATCCCAGGCGGCTCGAGGATGCCACCGCGCGATTCCGTGTCCGCGTACATCTCCATCATCTGCTCGTTGATGGTCGGGTCGACCACGACCCACGCGCCGCCGCGGAGCTCGCCGTTGGGCGGGAGGTAGATGAAGACCGGGTGCTTGTACTCGCGGAGCGCGTCGACGATCTTGGCGCCGAACTTGAGGATCTCGTTGGCCATGTCGCGCGTGCCGCCCGAGAAGCCGCGCCAGTTGGCGAAGATGATCAGCGGGAGGTTCTCGCCGCGGTTGAAGTCTGCGATCGCCTGCGCGGTCTTGAACGCCGAGTCCGGGAACCACACCTGGCCGGCCTGCTGCTCGACCGTCTCGCGCGACTCCGGGTTGGCCGGGTCCGCCGGGATGCGGCGCTCCGAGAGGCGGGTCTCGACGGCGATGACGCCCATGGGCACACCGCCGAGGCGCGCGCGGCCAACGACGACCGACTTGCCCCAGCCCGCGAGGTACTCCTTGAAGGTGCCCTTGTCAAAGAAGCCCGACTGCCACTTGCCGTCCACCTCCGCACCCGCGAGCATGTGGCGCGGGTCATACGCGGCCTTGGTCGGCATGAACTCGATGTCACGGTCGACGGGGTCGACCGCCGGGAGGATCGGGGGCGGCGACTTCACGTCCTTGGGCACGAACGAGAGCCAGTCGAGCATGGCGTTCACGCCCTCCTGGTCGTTGGGCACCTGCTGGTGCGAGACGCCGTTGGGGATCATGACCTGCGGGCCGCCGAGCTGGTCCTGCGAGGTGTACACCTCCTTGCCGAGCAGCTTGTTGAGCGCCGAGTAGCCGGTGAGGATCAGCGGGCCGTCCACCATCTGGATCGTGCGCTGGCCGAGGCGGACGAGGTACGCGCCGATGCCGACCGAGCGGCCGGTGACGAACGACAAAGTGAAGGTCTCCTGGTACGCGCGCGAGGTCTCGCCCGCGATGAGGCCGGAGCCGCGGAGGTTCTCGACGCCGATGCCGTGCGTGTTGCCGACGATGCAGTCGAGCGCCCAGCGGGTCTCCGAGCCGGACATGGTCTTGGTGGCCTCGACGGTGCCCTCGGGGAGCGCCTTGTAGTCCTCGTCGGAGAGGTAGAGGTACTTGAACCCCTGGCCCGGATTCGCCTCGTCGATCCACTCGACCTTGAACTTCGGCTTGAGGTCCTCGATGAGCCCGATGCGCGCGCCGGAGTTGCACGCGATGTAGAGGCGCGGGATGCCGCGCTTGCGCGCGAGCTCAGATGCCTTGAAGAAGAAGTCGTCCTCGGCGACGCCGAAGGAGCCCGACTGCACCGTCACGTCGTTGGCGATGATGACAACCTCGCGGCCCTCGGGGTACTCCGGGGACTTGATGGTCGCGATCCACGCGAGCATGCCGATGGTGTTGGAGCCGACCGGACGGGTCTGCTCCGAGATCTCGCCGTCCGCGCCCATCACGAGCTCCTTGGCAGAGAGCAGCGAGCCCGACGGCGGCATGGTGAGGTCCGGGCGCTTGGCCCACTGCTGGATGAGGCCGACCTCCATGAGGCCGAGGAAGTCGAACGCGTAGGTGGAGCCGACGCGGCGCGCGGAAGCGCGCTTCATTTGCACGGTGTTGGACGAAGGGTACGGCGAGATCTGCATGACGCCGGCCTGCGCCTCCTCCAGGGAGCGGAACTGCTTGGTGACGCCCGTGATCGGGTCGGGGTACTCGAGGTACGCGTCGGTCTTGAGCCAGTCGCCCGAGGTGGACGAGGCGACGAGGCGGATCGGCTGCACGTGCTTCTTGCCGTCCACCATGTACGAGATGCGCGCCTTCACCTCGATCTCGTCGACGCGGAGGGACAGGAGGCGGGTTGAGTGCTTGGCGAGGAGGCCGTCGAGGATTCCCTTGAAGCCCTTGATCACCGACTGGGTGTCCGCCTCAAACTCGTTGAGCACGTGGAGGAAGATGCGCGCAGAGGCGGTGCCGTACTGGATCGGGTAGGCCGTGTCCATCTTCTTGGTGCCCGTCACAAGCGGGTTGAGCAGCGCGCGGTCGAGCTCGTCCATGGCCGAGACCATGAGGCGGTCCGCGCCGTCCATCTTGTCCGTGTCCATCGAGTGCGAGATCGCGCGGAGGAAGATAGTCTGCGGGCGCGGACGGGACACGACCACGTTGTCGTCGCGCTTCTCGGTGCCGATCCAGAGCTGGGCGTTGCGGCCGAGCGCGTCGATGCGGGTGAGGTCGTAGTTGCCCTCGAGGCGCGTGAGCTCGAGGAGGTACGGGAACGACGCGCGCATGTCGCGGCGGATCGGCTCCTCGTCGTACTCGTGGCACTCGAGGAAGGTGAAGTAGCGCGGCGAGCCCTCCTGGCGGACCAGGTAGTTCACGTGGCGCACGCCGAGCGAGCGGAGCGTGTCCTTCTGCGCCTTGAGGTCCGCCGCCAGCGTGGTGGCATACGCGCCGGCGTCGGCCGGCACGCGGGTGCGCTCGTTGATGGCGAGGTGGAAGGTGTTGAGCATGTCTGAGCCGTCCGGCGCGTTGGCGCCCGCGGTCTTGAGGTGCTCGAGGAGCCCCGAGAGCTTGCCTGAGACGTCCGCGGCCTTGTCGACGACCGCGAGCATGCCGAAGCGGACCGGCGCCTCCTGGTCCGGGAGGTCGCGGAGGGTGAACTTCCACTTGATCAGCTGGATGCCGTCGACAGTGTCGAAGGTCACGTCGACGATATCGTGCGCGCGGTACACGCGGCGCACGTACACCTCGAGCGCGGCCCTGGCAACCTTCTCGTCATTGTGGTCAAAGAGCTCCGAGAGGAGGTCGACCGAGACCGAGAGCTTGCGGGAGGACGCGATCGCGGCGGGGGTGTCCTCCATGATGAAGGTGGAGAGCTCTGAGAGACGCGCAGAGAGATCCGGGTTGTTGAACTCCGCCTTCACCGACGACGCGACGAGCGCGACATCCGTGTAGTCCGAGCCCTGGAGCGCCGCGAGGCGGTCGAGCATCGCCGAAAGCTCGCTGGTGACCTTGAACGACGGGAAGCGGTCCGGGAGGGACGCAATGGAGCGGAGGAGCGTGAGCACCACCTCGTTGCGCGACTTGAGCGCGAGATGGGCCACGACAACGTCGATGACTGGCGCGGTGTTGTCCTTGTTGGCCGCGATGAGGTCCGCGACCGCGAGGTCGAGCGCCTTGCCCGAGAAGGAGCTCTCGATCGCGAGGTACTGCTCGAGAAGCACGAGGGTCTGGCTCACGCACGCCTCCGCGTCCGCGTTGATGAAGGCGCGGGACACCTCAGTCCCCTGGTCGACGCCCGGGTAGCCCTTGAGCGCGAGCTCGAGGAGGTGGAGCGGGTCCTGGTTCGAGTCCGCCGACTGGATGTCGAGCTTGCCGTCGAACGCCTCGATCTTGGCCACCTTGGACGGGTCCTTGAGCTCGACGTTGGCGAGGAGGTCGCCGGTGTTGATGATGGAGCCCGCCGAGAGAGCCGGCGAGATCTTGCCAGCCTCGGTGGTCTTGAGCTGCATGATCATCTTCATGGCCTCGAGCTCGACGAAGGGGGCGCCGGCCGGCGCCTCCTCGCCCTCCTCAAAGAGGTAGCGTACCACCTTGCCGGTCACGTCAGAGCGGAGCTCCGACGGGTCGAAGACGTTGGGGAGGATCACGGTCTGGCCGTCGAGGACAAGGCGGAGGCCGAGCGGCTCCTCCTGGCCGTAGAGCTTGCGGGCAGAGCCGCCGAAGTTGCAGAGGAGCGAACCGTCGGACTGCTCGCGGATCTTGACGTCGATGTTCTCCTCGCCGAGCGAGAGGGTGATGCGGTCCGGCGACGAGCGGCGCACCTGGAAAGGGTACTTGACGCCGTTGAAGGTGATCTCCATCGGGAACGAGTTGATGTTGGCCACCTCCGAGACGCCGGTCTGGCCCTTGGCGAGCGAGTCCGCGAGCTTGGCCATCTCAGCCTTGATGTTGGCGTACGAGCGGAAGACCGCAGCGCCGACCACCGCGGTCGAGTCCTCGATCTCGGTCTTGACTGACTTGTCGCGGATGATGCCATCGAGCCACGAGGTGTCGATGTTGTTGGCCTTGAAGTCGTTGGTCTCGAGAAGCTGCACGAGGTACTCGACCGGGTTGCGGATCTCGCCGCGCACGTCGATCTGTTTGAGCGCGAGCACGAGCGACTTGCGAGCATCCTCGCGGGTCGGGCCCGTGGCGAAGAGGTGACCGAACTGGGAGTCCGCGAACTCGTGGATACCGCCGTTGTTGCCGACCGAGAAGTAGCCCCACACCGACGGGGAGGCCTGGAACTTGACGCGCTCGATCTTGCCCGAGGTGGGCTTGAAGCCCTCGTCGGGGTTCTCGGCGGTGATGCGCGCGGCGATCACGTGGTGGCCGATCGGGCGGTACTCCTCCTCTAGGAAGTCGATCGGGTCGTTGGTCGCCAGGAGATCCTTCTTGCCGTACAGCGCGCGGATCTCCGGCATGTTGGAGAGCGGGATGCCCATGGCAACCTGCAGCTGCGTCGAGGGGAGGTTGACGCCGGTGAGGCCCTCCGTAACCGGGTGCTCGACCTGGAGACGCGGGTTGAGCTCGAGGAAGAAGAACTTGTCCTCGTCCGCGTTGTAGAGGTACTCGACGGTGCCCGCGCCGATGTAGCCGATCGACTTGGTAAGGCGCATGGCCGCGAGCTCCATCTTGCGGAAGGTTTCAGGCTTCGCGATGGTCGGGGGACCCTCCTCGAAGATCTTCTGGAAGCGGCGCTGGGTCGAGCAGTCGCGGCCGTTGAGCGCAACAGCGTTGCCGTGCTCGTCACCGACGATCTGCACCTCGAGGTGGCGCGCGTTCTTGCAGAGCTGCATCATGAACATGGGGGAGCCCGGCACCTCGTTCTGCACCTGCACGAAGTTGTTGCGGAGCTGCTCCTCGTTGTCCGACATGCGGATGCCCTTGCCACCGCCGCCCTCCGAGGCCTTGAGCATCACGGGGTAGCCGATGCGGGCAGCGGAGGCGCAGGCCTCCTCGACCGTGGTGACCATGGCCTTGTTGAAGATCTCGTCGGGGATCACGCCCTCGTCGTTGAGCTCCGCGACGAGCGGGCCGTCCTCGGGGCCGCCGAACGAGCCCGACCACGGGATCGACGGCACCTCCGCTGTCTGCGCGAGGATGTTCGCCGCGATCTTGTCGCCGAGCACAGCCATCACCGGGCCTGTGTACACCCGCGCCGTGAGCGCCCAGTGTCGGCGGGTCTGGGGCTTGCGACGCGGAGGAGCGCGGGGAGGCGCGCATGGGTGCGGATCGTCAGAACGCACCGGTGGGACCGATGAACTTGATGCCGTTGGCCTTCAGGGTGTTGGGGAGCTTGGGGTTCTCAGACGCATGGCCCCAGCCGGGCCAGACAGCGTCAACGCCCTCGGCGATGGCGGTCTGGACGATGAGGTCGACATTGGCGTAGTTGTTGGAGTTCTTGCCACCCGGAACCTGCCGCGACACACGCCGCTCAGCGCCCCTCACAGCCGCACAGACCCACGGCCGTGCCCAACCGGCCGCCACAGACTCGTCCCTCCTTGGCGTCCCACGGGGCCCCGGAGACCACTCGAGTCCCTCCAGCCGCGCGAGCGGACGCGGCCGTTCCGCGGCAGGCGGCGCGGCGCGGGGTGCACCTCGACAAACGAGTCGGCAAGGCGGACGAACTCCGCGTTGGCGTTGAGGTCCTCGGGGGTCGCCATGGCGACGAACTTGATGGCGCGCTCGTCACCGAGCTGCGGGGCGCGGCGGCTCGCGTCAGCACGGTTGTAACGGCTGGCCGTCTCGCGGTGGCACTGGCGGGTTCAACTAGGGAAAATGCACGCACGACGCCAGACCCTCGAGAGCTTCTCTCTTTGGGCGAGGCACAGTGTTTACAGGGTGTCTGGGCTGAGTCTGAGGCGGACCTGCATGTACGCCCACTGGCGCATGGAAAGGATCGACTTGGTCGCAGCCATGCCGTTGTTGGCGATCAGGATCTTGCGGATCGGAAGGTTGCCGCCGCGCTCTTTCACAAACTGGGCTACAGCGTCATCAACCTGGACCTTGCCCTCCGGAGCGGCGACCATGTTCACTGCAGCAGAAGAAGCAAGATCAGATCAGGATTTCACCCAGTCTCCGGAAGGGTCATCCGGGAAGGCTGCCATTGTCGGACACGAGGCGTCCGCAACACAGAACCACAGGTGATGCACTACGTGGCACTACGCAGACAGTTGCGCTAGGAATGCACCAGATCGCACCCATCCCCAAACCTTCACCCCTTCCTGGGTCTAGCAAGAGGAAGTTTGTGCTCTCGGCAACGAGCTTGCACGACTGCGAACCAGCTGCCAGCTACACCCCGCAAAAATTTCGACAAGTTGCGCGGAGCGAAAAACGTACCCGAGCGGAGGAAAGGGAAGCGGCTCTTAGCCGCACGAAGGGGGGCAACATTGCAGGCCCGGCCCTTGCAAACGAAGGAGTTCGCCTGGATGCTCGAGAGCACCGAGGGCGCGCCCGGCACGAACGCCGAGCCGCGAAGCGAAGGCGCGGTGTCGCGAAGTGGAACGTTTGCCGAAGCAGCCATCCCGGCGCTCGCGATGACGCATAGAGACGCCGCGAGCCCAGAGGCGAGGCGCGGCATTGCGAAGGTAGCTCTGCGGGATCCGCAAAAGGCAGGGGCGTCAGGGTTGGGAACGCGCGGGCGCAACACAACGCGGCGCGGGGGATCCGATCGCGCACTACTTTTCGATTGATTTAAGTGCGAGCCGGGGTGTGGCAGGCGCGCGGCGGGGCCCTCACCCTTGCTCCCTAACGCTCAGCACCTTCCTGGTGGCCTCCTGAGTGCCACAAAGGGTTCCGCCCTAGTTGTTTTGGCGGGGATGCCCACTCACGATTGGCTAATTCTGGTAAAAGTGCGGTACTAAATGCCCGTGCTGCTCTACCAGAAGTTGCCCGGATCAGTGAACCGCTCCTCACAAAGAGCTCCATAGGCCCGCTCATGCCTTATACCCGCTCCTTTTGAGAGAAGAGCACGGATTCGGACGCTTTCGAGTCCGCAGTCCGCCGCGATTTTGCATTTCTTCGCCGCAGAAATGCACCGAGGCCCGTCCGACAGACGTCAGAACGCGTCCGTTCCCACGCACCGGCGGCGGGTTGTCGGACGACCCAGCCAATCGCTCGGCGGCCTTCGGGGGCCGAGCGGACCGATTTTCGGCTGGGTCGGGCCCGACCGCGGGAACAGCCCCATCGCGGAAAGCCCCCAACGGCGCCACTCCTCCGGAGGCGCATCGGGCAACAACTCGGTGCAAACCCGGGGGGGCAAGGCTGTGTCTGTCGCCCGCCCTGTGTTGTAAAAGGGACAAGCAGGGCCAGCTACGTAGCGTGCTATGGGTCACATACTGTAGAGTCTACATCGGCAGCTGTGCAGGGCGCCCCTTTAAGGAGCTTGGGGCCTCGCCCCCCGTCGCCGGAGTACGTGACCGGACGTTTGTGCCATTTCGAAATGGCAAACGCTGTGACCAACACTTCCCGCGGCGGGCCTGGGAATCCCAAAGGGGCCCCTTGTTCCCTTCGGCGCGGTTCCGCGCGCGGGGCCCGCGCGATGGCCGATAACGCGGAGATTCTGCAACTGAGAGCGGACAATGAGTTTCTCTCCGAAGAGCTGGCCTTGCTGGCCCAGGAGGTGATGGAGCTGCGCAGGCTGGGCTCGGTGCCGGCGCCTGACAGCAACGGCGAGAGCGTCGCGGGGCAGAACTACGCGGAGACGATGCGCACGGAGGGCCTCGCGATGCAGCTCAGCAACATCGGTCCGGTGTTGCGGCGCTACAACTTCTCCATCGAGCGCCCGTCGGCTGCGGATCCGTGCGGCGGCGGCGGCGGGCAGCAGCAGGCGGAGCCTGCGTCCCCCCTCCGCAAGGGCGTGCGCGCGCGGCCCGACTCCAAGGCCACCCCGCGGGCAAGCGATAAGGCGGACGGGGGAAAGCGCACCGATTGGGGGACAGCGCCGACCACCAAGCTCGACAGCGCCTTCTCGCAGCTCGAGGGGGCAGCGGACGGGCGCCTGCCCGCCCCCGCAGCGTCGCTGTTCGCGGAGACGCGGCGCGGCGAGCACCGCCCGCGGCTCGGGTACTACGAGCTTCTCGTGCCGGAGGAGGGGGCCGCGGGCGGCGGCGCCGTCCGGCGGTTCTCGTACACGGACTGGGCGGCGGTCCCAAGGGCCGCGGGGATGCCGCTCGCGACGGAGCTGCAGGAGCCGCACCGCGTGGGCGGCGACGCGGCGCCCGGGTCGACCGTGGAGATCGCTGCGCTGCAGGAGTGGCTCGCGTCGGCGCGGCCGCGCAGCAAGGAAGATGCGGCGGCGGTGCTGCTGGTGCTGCAGGACGTGCTGCGGCGCATGCTCCGCGCGGAGCTCGACTTCCGCACCGCCCAGGAGCTGGCCATGGCGCGCGAGCTCGCCGAGGCGCGCACCGCCCGCGCCGCCGCGGAGGAGCGCCGCCGCGACGCGGAGGCGCGCCTCGCGCACCAGGGCCACACCGCTGCGCGCCTCGCAGAGGAGCTCGCGCACGCGCACATCGCGCTCGAGGAGATGCAGCGCGGTGCCCGCCCCGCTGCTCCCGCGCCCGTGCCCGCCCCGGGCAGCCCCCGCGCCCGCGCCC
>Ga0115567_10000880_pt1 | contig 29849 bp, 23 predicted proteins | sample COGITO_mtgs_1204_2_FD_88679 | JGI IMG/M metagenome (GOLD analysis project Ga0115567, IMG submission 88679) | Pelagic marine microbial communities from North Sea - COGITO_mtgs_120412 | ecosystem: Environmental > Aquatic > Marine > Epipelagic | place: Germany:Helgoland, sampling site Kabeltonne... | reverse complement strand
TACTGGTCCAATTTGGGTGAGTTGACAGTGCCCCAAGAGACATTACGCCCCGCTAACCTGATTTGCACCGTGGTATTTCTAAGTTAGCTAACCTGCAGCGACTCACTCGAACTTCGAAATGATATTGAGATTAAGAAACTATCAAGCTTCTTCTTTAGACTTAGCGTACTTTCTATGTATTTTTTCGCCTAGAAAAATCAATAACTCAAGCACAGCGACAATGGCCAACTCTACCCATAAAGGTGTATCTACATCTTAAGAGGAGTGAACGGCTGCAAACTGTAACTAGAGCCGACAGTCAAAACGCAATAGTTGAAGAGCGAAAATTCGAGCGAAGGGAGACTAAAAATGTTTAGTCCTTAAAGACTTAACTGCATTATGGACAAAGATATGTTTAAACTATGACTATCTTAACAATATTTAATTTTGGCTTATTGACCTAAATCAAGCATTAACAGAATTCCTAACTTCATTGTTCACAGTTACTTTTAGCTCTACTGCTCTTCTTCACTTCTTTTTTTATCGTCCTCTTCTTTCTCTTTCTCTTTAGCAACTTCAGCGGCAGTCGCATCGATATATTTTTGCTGGTCGCCATAATAATTATCAATGGCATGCTCACTAGAAACAGGGCTAAGATAATGTTTATCGGTAAGGCCTTCTTTGCGCATAGCAAGGCCGGTTATACAGGCTTTGATAATATGAACGCTATTTTGAGTAGTGCGGTAGGTGGGGTCTAATGCAGGATGCAATTCTACAAGATCAAACCCGACCACATTTGATTCTGAACATAATCGTCTTACAATCGAGATGGATTCACGCATATTCAGTCCACCAGGAACAGGTGTTCCCGTCGCCACGGTGAATGCAGGGTCAATCACGTCTATATCAAAGGAGATAAACAGTTTTCGTCCTTCTTCACTGGCCTCAGCTACCACGCGATCAATTACGGCTTCCCAACCACGGCGTTCAATTTCCGCCATAGTGTGATAACGCATTCCTTGTTCGCGCATCCATTTAAAAGCAACCTTATCTGGGCCTGATGCACGTAAGCCCATTTGAATATAATCTGCTGCTCTGACATGACCTTCAATTAACAATCGGTATACGGGTAATCCATGGCTAATAAGATGAGCGCCGCCCCACCATGCATCATAATGCGAGTCGAAGTGGATAACCGACACTTTCTCTTTTCCATATACGTCTGCAATACCGGCAATATTGGGATACGACAATGAGTGATCACCACCCACAATAAGAGGAACAGCGCCGGTCTCGGCTATTTCACGCACTATTGAGCGAATATGTTCCATAGAGCGTTCGGTACTTAAGTTATCTACCGCTACATCGCCGTAGTCTACAACCTTAAGCACCGATGAACCATTTACTAAAACATACTGATCTAGGCTTCCCATGCCTCGCCCATGAATGCGCAGTTCAGCGGTTGCACGTGGGCCAGAATCTCGCCATCCGCTGCCCATATTCAGTGGCGCGCCAAGAATAGCTACGTCTACTTCACCGGCTATCAAATCTTCTTTCGTTAATGCTAATGGAAAACCACCAAAGGTTTGTGGACCGCCAAAACCATTGTAACGTCCGAGCTTAATCGGTCCTGCCTCGCGCTCTGGGTCGAGAGAACGCGGACGAAGTACACGCCAAGCATTGAATTCTTCCGGTTCTGTATTAAGTGGTATGTTAGGTGAATCTCTTCCTTCTACATATATACTAGCGTCAAGTACTGTTCTTATGGCATCTACCCAAGCTTGCAATTCGTCGGCTGTAAAAGCTGAAATGGTCTCTTCAATTCCATCAGCACCGCCGGTGTATTTTTTGGCTCTACCGCTTTTCAATAGTTCTATATCTACGGGTGAAAGACTTTCTAACATAGGTAACACGGCGTCGGGAAGCTCAATAGGCTCTGGTACTTCTTCACGCGGGTCAACAGTATTATATGGATAAGGATTAGTGCCTGTAATATGCCCAGCGGTGTCTTGCGCAAACGCAGAAAGAGATAGACTGAATAATCCCGCCAGTGTGAGGATTTTACAAATTAGGGCGCTAGTGCTTGATACAAGCATAATTACACTTCCTTGTTTACGGGTTTGTGAAAATGATTTACCGTTTGTATTAATTCCCATGGCTAAGCGCCAAAGGATGCACATAATCAGGTTTTAGTCCGGCTTCGCGAACCGCTACTCCCACCAAACAAGCGTTTAAAACCGCATTGGCATTTACGGCAGAAAGGCGCGAATAATCTAACATGGGCGACATGTCCGTAATTTCAAAACCTACTATATCTTTAGCCGCGCATAAGTACCTTATTGCTTCCGTCACATCGTTCAATGTTAGGCCATTCGAAGCAATACGACCTGCAGATATCATTTGTGTTGGCTCAATAACACTGACATCTATTGATACAAATATTTGATCAGGGCCTCTGTTTACTTCCTTTTTCACTTTCTTAATTACGCTTGATATACCGCGCTTATTTATTTCTGCCATGGTGTGATATTTTACGCCTTGCTGCCTAAGCCATTGCAGTGTATCAACGTCGACAGATTGTCCGCGCAAGCCTATTTGAACGACATCATTACCATCAACAATCTTTTCACTAATTAGCCTAAATATAGTTTGGGTATCTGAAATAGTATTCGCTATTTGTCGCTCAGCATCGGGATGCGCGCTAAAATGGACAAGACCAAAGGTCTTTTGCCCCTTATGCAGAGCAATTCCTTTTACCGCCGGGTATAAAATTGAAGTGTCGCCGCCGACCATCATGGGGATAGCGTTTGTCGATGCGGTTTCAGCGACCATTTTGGTAATATGGTCAATCGATCTTTCGCCACTCATATTGTCGACCTGAAAGTCACCGTAGTCGGCAATACTTAATACTTCCATCGGATCTAATAAGGATTGTATGTCGCGAGTATGTATTGTTTTCATTGCACGCATATATCGGGGGGCATATTCAGCATTACGCCGACCGCTACTCATATCGCTAGGAATACCAATAATGGCTACGTCTACACTTCCTGCTACTAAGTCTTCTGGATAAATAGCTACTTTCGCGCCAGCAAATGTTGATATGCCCGACGTTGGGAACATATATCTGCTAACACTAAAGGGGCCGTCTTCGCGTTTCATTTTTCTTAGCGGAGCCGGGGTCACAATTGTGCGGTGAAAGTCGGTATTTGAAATATTTAAAGGAATAGCGCCCATATCTTTTACTGGGTCGTAAGCCATTTGCGTAGCAACGGTCATTATGTCGTTTATGAGCACTTTTAATTTTGGGACATCTCGGCTTCTAATTTCATGTACTAGCTGCCTTTCGGGTAAGAATTTGAGTGCGTCGCCACTTGTTATGAAGGTTTGTTGATTCGTCTCTAAAGCCGATACCTTACCTACTAGAGTCTCAGGTACAGGCCAATCTTTGGCTGTAGCTGCGCCCAGTGGCATCAGTATAAAGATAAAACTTATTGGCACCCATGGTCGCTTCCATTTGCTTAGGGTCTTCATCTTGGTCTCTCCGTTAAATTGGCCAGTAAATTTCTATTTTTGTTCACCTCACCCGAAGGTTAGTCTAAAATTTATACGAATACTAGCGAAAAATATTGTATAAATATTATCGTTGTTTGCGATAAGCTTACAACGTAGCCATTCAAGGATATAAAGGTTGAGTTTTGCATGTCAGTTAATTATTTAAAACAAATGATAAAAGACCCACTTGCGTTATTTATAGTGCTTGGTTTTTTTGTTTTCATCGTTTACGACGCACTTGAAGATGATGATATGCCCAGTATAAATTTGTCTAATGATGCAAGGGATAAACTAGTCGCAGAATATGAGGCGATAACAGGTTTACAAGCAAGTGCAAAAGCGATCGCTGAGCTAGAGAAAAACTATATCAGCGATGAGCTTTTATTTAGAGAAGCCATAAACGCCGGCATGCACATTATTGACCCCGCCTCACGCGCCAGTCTAGTTGAGAAAATGCGCTTTCGAATAAGTGCACTTGTACCCGAGCCAAGCGACGCTGAACTGCTCGACTATTATGCTAAAAATATTCAACAATATTATACCGAAACTTCACTTAGTTTTGAGCATATATTTTTCGCAAGTTTAGCGGAAAATACGCAAAATCTTGGTGCAAAACTTCAATTAGGTGAGAGGGTAAACGGAGATAAATTTGTTCATGGGAATAAGTTTAATGATATCAGCGAGGGAATGATTAGAGGTATTTTTGGTCAACGTTTTTTAAGCGCGCTTAGCCTAATTCAGGAACTTGACTGGCAGGGGCCTATATCATCTAACCATGGTTTTCATTACGTACGAATAGAGAAAAAAGTCCCGCCACGACCTATACCTTTTTCGGTAGCGAGAAACATAATTGCAAACGACTTGGTACAAATGAGTATTGACCAAGCAGTAGAGTCAAAAGTAGCAGTGTTAAGGTCACAATATGAAATTACCGTTGACCCTTAGCATTCTTTGCCCTAGCCTCATGCTTTTGCTAAGCACATTTGCTTATGCAGATGGCTTTGCGCGAGGTGTGTTTCAACTTTCCAATGCTCAGGCTAAAAACCAATATGAATTTATTGCCCAATATCCTGTGGGTAAACACAGCGCGCAAACGATTACTTGGCCACAAGGATGCAAGTCGTTACAAGCGAATCAATATCAATCAAATGATTTGATGGTCCAAACGTTCCTGATTGAGTGTGAAGCTCCATTGGCTAACGGTGCGGTCATAGCTGTACCATATCAAATAGAGGCAGCAGTATTGGAACTTCAGTTAGGTGCATGGCAAGCAAGAAACATAGTCACTAGCACTAAAGCTGGGATTAAATTTGTTTTACAAACTGGGCCTGCTGTAGAAAAATCCCTTCCAGAAATTGCCGCAGAATATTTTGGTCAAGGTATAGTGCATATATGGTTCGGGTGGGATCACCTAGCATTTGTATTCGCCCTTTGCATCTTAGCAGAGGGTTTTAGACAATTATTTTGGACGATTACCGCGTTCACAATAGGCCATTCGATATCTATGGCCGTTTCATTTTTTAAATGGGTGACAATTCCAATCTCTCCTATTGAAGCAATCATCGCAGTGTCGATTGTATTGATTGCTAGGGAAGCATGGTTACGAATGAATCAAGCAGAGCATAAAGCCAAATCGGGGGGTATTAATATGATCATCGTGGTTGCCTTATTCGGTTTAGTTCACGGCCTCGGCTTTGCTAGTGCTTTAGAAAAAATTGGGGTTGCAGCATATGAACGCGTACCCGCTCTCATTTTTTTCAATGTGGGTGTAGAAGCCGGACAAATTGCTTTTGTTGTGATGATTACCGGCGTCACGTTAATCTTAGATAAAGTGAATAAAACAGAAGTTTTTAGCCGAGTAGCGCTTATATCTGTGGGCGCAGCGGGCAGTTTTTGGGCAATTGAGCGTATTGGTAGTTTTAACTGGTAAGTTCAAAATCAGCGAGATTTGCAATGAATATCACCGCAACCAACCTTTAATAGCAAAAACATACATGCTTAGCGTCATACCCACCCCAACTCCAAAGGCAATTTGCAAGAGCGTGCCAGGCCATGGGGCATCGGTTTTGAGAGGCTAAGCTCAAGGCTTTCCGTCACATGGGTATAAGCCAACATGATTTCACTTACTAGGGCGACAGTCGCGCGCACAATTTTAGGTGTATTTGCGTCAATGCTGGCCAGTCTTGATTGTATTTTTTCATCAACACCAGAAATAAATAACCAGTCTGGATCGCAGTTACTTATTCGCTCAAGCCCTTCTTCCCACGTAATTACTTCAAATTGTTTGCCCTAAGTGTTGAGTCGAAGCACTTTGAGTGCTACTACATTCCTAAGGCTGAAAATTTTGTTGATGAGGGATTAACAGCGCTAATGTCTGGCAAGGATGTCGTGAAAAAACTGACACCCCCCTACGGATGTTCAATTAAATACGCGAGCTAAATAACGGCGTTAATTAAAAACAAACGGCACTTTACTATGCGTAATTACTTGCGCATAGTAATAGCCTTGTCACAATACCAACTTACATCCTATGAACTTATATTCCATGAAAATACTCAGCGCTCTATCTGTCCTCTATTTGCTATTCATTAGCCAAGTCTTTGCGGTTGAAAAGGGCTCAAATCAGGAAATTCTCAAAGCACTTGATGCCTCGTGGGAAAAGGCACAATTAGACTTAAATCTTGAACATCTGCAATCGTTACTAGCAGAAGATTTTATATGGGTACACAATCACGCTGGCACTATTGATACAAAATCAGACGTGCTAGCTAGAATTGAAAGATATTTACGAAGCGAAAAAAGGGATACACGCGCCCGAATTAATAAAAATGTTGAAGTCATCGTACTCGGCGAAACAGGCGTGGTGAGCGGATATACCACGGTCGATAGGGGACCGATTCCTGTCACTTATCATTTTATGCGGACTTATGTAAAAACTAACGGAAAATATAGTTTGCTCGCCAACCACACCATGGCCATTCCCACTCCCAATAGTGACTGAATAGCACCAAACTAAACGAGGTCCATTTCGTCAACTATACAATGTTAGGCGAGTTTTTCGGTGCAGCTGGTTCTCAATCTTCAAAGAATTAAGAATATGTAGTGTGCTCTCTTGCACGCTACATGTTTTTCGCTTTTTCTTCTAAATCAAGGCAGGCCGGTGGCTGATTTTCATCTATTAAATCTGAACAAGTGAAGAGCTCTTTGGTATTTATTTTGATACTTTCGGTGGTTTATCGAACATTTCAGCCTCGATTGAGTGTTAACAAGCAAGCCGCCAAAATTAGGATAAAGGATATATAGCTTGTTCTCTCGCATTACCATGTCATCTGGAAACTCGGTCACATCTGGCATAATCTGCTGAACAAAGTCGGTAGTTGGATTTACTTTGAACATACGCTGCAAATTAGAGCTGCCAATTATCCGGTGCAAATAATACTTCTGTTACATCAAACAAGAGTGACTCTAACCCTGCAAATATCTTGTCGGTGTCTACCGCCACACTGAGAAAATCAACCACAAGTTCGCTCGACTCTTGTCGCGGGTGACCGTGAATGGTCCGCAACTCATCAGTAGCAACTGCCGCAAACAGATAAGCCAAAGGTGCGAAGCTGTAATAACGGTTTTAGCAAAAACTACGTAACCGTAGCCCAAACCCCGTCTACTACCAAGTAATTTAGCATCGCATAATGGCGTCTTTGATAATTCATCGAGGACACTATGCGAAGAAAACGCCGAACCAAAGAAGAATGGAAAGCCACGCTTGACGCTCAAAAAGCCAGTGGCTTAACTGCGCCTGAATACTGTGCCAAGCATAAAATACATTTGCAGACTTTCTATGCCAGAAAAAGCGATATGCTAAAACCATGGCCCAAGCCAAACCCTAAAGCATGGGTAAAAGTGAGTAAAGATAAGGTGGCGCCACCATCCCCGACGCCCAAGCTGAGTCTGCAATATCAAGGTGTGGTGATAAATGTGCTGCACACGCCAGAGCCAGACTGGTTAACCGATGTTGTTAGAGGGCTTGCTTCATGAAAATGTTTGTCGAGCTTAACGATATTTATTTGCACACAGGCTTTGTGGACTTCCGCAAAAGCATTAACGGCTTATTAGTTATCATTGAACGAGAGCTTGAATTGCCACCCTTTGACGATGCGATGTTTATATTTTGCAATAAAAAAACAGGATAAGCTCAAAATTGTCTATTGGGATAAAACGGGCTCTGCCATGTGGTACAAAGTGCTGCAAAAAAATCGCTTTAAGTGGCCTAAATTGAGCGACATGAGTCACCTCAGATTAAGCGAACAACAGCTCACTTGGCTCTTAGGTGGCTATGATGTGATTGGATACAGCACGCTTAATTACACGTCCATGGGCTTATAACTTATGATCATAAAAACGATTTATTGATCACGATTTAATCTACATAAAATCAGCCATTTAGGCGCATGTTGAGGTAAAATGTGTGTCATGAAAAAAGCCCCAGATACACTGCCAACTGACGTCATTGCCCTCCAGGAAATGGTGGTTAAGTTGCGCGAACAAAACCAAGCATTGAACGCTAAAAATCAGCGTTTAATCGAGATGTTTCGTTTGGCGCAGCAAAAGCGTTTTGGTAAAAGCAGTGAGGCGAGTGTTGGGCAAGGTGAGCTATTTAATGAAGCTGAAGAGATTGCCGAGCAAGTGGATGGATCGGCAGATGATGATAGCGAAACCATCACCTACACACGCCGTAAAAAGCGTGCTGAAAAGATAGCAGACGATATTCCTCGCGAGCGCGTTATCCATGATATCGCCGATGAAGATAAGTTCTGCGACTGCTGTGAGCACCCGTTGCATCAAATTGGCGAAGATACCAATGAGAAAATCGAGTTTATCCCTGCACAAATCAAAGTGATTGTGAATGTAAGACCGAAATACGCCTGCAAAGCCTGCGAACAACAAGGCACCAAAAATCACATTAAACAAGCACCTGTGCCGCCAAGTATTATTCCTAAAGGATATGCCACGCCAAGCCTCATATCCCAAATCATTACCAGTAAATATCAATATGGCCTACCGCTTTACCGACTAGAAAGTATGTTTGCCCAATATGGTATAGAGCTGTGTCGGCAAACGATGTCAAAAGGATGATAAAAGGCGGCGGTATATTCGAAATTCTATACGACAGGCTGCGGCAAATCTTACTCGACCAAGCGGTTATCTTTAGTGATGATACCACCGTAAAAGTAGTGGGCGACAATAAGTCGAAATCCTACATGTGATTGTATGGCTGCGGGGCAGATTCACCTGAAGGTAAAATAGTGGGCAGTGATATTCCCAATATCGTGCTGTTTGATTACAACAGCGGTCGAGGCGGCCAAGTGATATGCGATTATTTAGCAGGCTATGACGGTTACATGCATGCCGATGGCTATCCTGGCTACCATAAAACACACGCGACCATTGTTGGCTGCTGGGCACATGCAAGACGCAAGTTTACCTATGCACAAAAAGCCATGGGTAAACACAAAAGCGGCAAGATAAACTGGGCGATTAACCACATTAAAAAGCGTTACCACATTCGCCAAGAACAAAGTCTTCCGCTGCTTGAGGAATTCAAAACATGGCTTATCCAATCACAAAGCCAAGTGCTTGGGCAAACTGATTTAAGCGGGGCAATCCAATACTGTTTAAATCAATGGGAAAAGCTAGAGCGCTATACACTTGATGGACGACTCAGCATAGATAATAATCGCGCCGAACGCTCAATAAAACCATTCGTAAATGGCAGGAAGGCCTGGCTTTTTTCTCAAAATGCAAAGGGTGCGAAAGCAAGTGCGATACTGTATTCAATCGTTGAATGCGCAAAAGCCAATGGCATTGTGCCCTATGATTACATCGTTTATTTACTTGAAGCGTTTACCCATCCTGAACCAGATATCGAGCAACTACTCCCGTGGAATGTTAAGCTGAGTGACGGTCTTTAGGACACGCTTACCTTTAATAATATTTTTTGTGTGGTAACAAAGACATTACCCCATACCTCTGGTGTGGGGAAGTCCAATTATCTTTATTGTCGGTGTACATTTGGAATTAAGGTTTTATAGTATTTGAGAGCAACCTTAATTAAACACTATTGGTAATAGTGTCTAATTAAGTAGTGGAAAGTTGGTGCTATAGCATCGAAACATTAAAAAGTTTAGAATTTTGTTGAAATAATTAGACACTTCTCATGGGTAACTGTCTAAAAGGGGATTTATGATCACTTTTATCAAAACACTACTATATGCGATTTTTGCTACTTTACGTATATTTATTGTGCCGTTCTGTAAGTTAGCATCGTTTATATTTGCTCTATTGCTGTTTGCTCCCTTTTTTTGCGTGGGTAGCTCACGTATACGAAAACCTTTTACACTGGCTTGAATAATTCCTCAATACTCACCTGTATTTTAAAATCACACAACAAACATCATTGTTGCGAGTACACGTCTGTAAATTGCAAAATACCATCTATGTCGTTATCTGCAATTAACTTGCTTAGCGTTTGTGCCTTTTCTTTGATTGTATCGGCGTCAATTTTCTTTTCGTAATACTCAGCGTAAGCAATTTTTGCAACCTCATCACACCAGTCGAGATTCATACAAATAGCAATCTCTAATCCCGCTGCGGTTAGCTGACCGTCTTCAACATTATTAGCTATAAAGCTTATAAGAGCATCATGCGGTATATAATCCGATTCACTTCTGGTTACAAAACTATTAGTTATAATTTCTAAAGCTTCACTTCGCGAGTCTCGTTCAGGATGTAGTTGATATATCAGAGCAGCCGCCTGTTGATTTCCGTTTTGATGAGCCTTAGACAGCCATTCATAATGTAAACCAAAAGAATTTAGTTCTTTTGCAGAGATGACATTAGCCAAGCCCTCACACCTATCATGATGAGCTTGCAATTGCATGACGTCCTTTTCAGATAGCATGTTAAGATTAGTATATTCTTGTATCGCAGCCTGATCAGCAATGCCCATGCACTCCTTTAATGATCTTGCTACTAAATATTGCGCAGTATCACTTCCATCTTTGGCGTACTGTATATTCTCAAAATAGACGTCTACGGGTGAATCTGGGTACATACTGGTTAGACCGGTGATTGCCGGTGAGTCAGGATAAGGATTTACCTCACTATTCTTTATTTCAACATTAGTAAAAGGGCGTTCGTTAAAGGAGTCCTTTTCAGATCCCGCGGAATTCAAAATAATTTCGGTTGAATCAAGCGATTTGATGCTATCTGTACTAACAATAAACTTACCATCTAGATTTTTGACTGAATTAATGTCTATAGTATCACTTCGTTCTAAGGATATATTGAAACCAATAACGAATACTAAGCCTGTGACCACTAAAGTTGAAACAAGTAGTAGCTTTATTTTTCTTTTCATTCTGTATTCAAATTTCGTTAGTAAGTCAATTAATAATCATAACTATAATACACCACAGTAAGGAAAACCATTGAAAATACATCAGATTTGTTTAAGCCTACTTTTGGCAACCCTATCTATTTGCAGTTACGCAAACCCCATACTTTATGAGGTAAATTACCCCTACTCGGATATACAAGCGATAAACGTTCGTAACATTCAAGCAGAAGGTTACGGAACCGGCGCTTTCGGTATGAAAGTTAAAAGCTCTTACCACTTCAGGTTTAATGATGGAACAGTTGTTAGGTTTGAATTTATAACAAAGTATTCCACTATTAAATTCCTGAAAGCTGGTGATCCAGTAACTAACATTTTTACTGATCGGGATTTTGCTGAAATATATGGCCATATCAATTGGAACAGCTTCTGGGTGGACTCAACAGGGGGTGCTTCAACATCGGGATCCGGACAATTTGTTGGCCATTTTGACGGTTATACAAAAACGCCGAATGTGAAAATAACAGACCTACCTCCTTTAGAACCGCTATCAGTAATCCCGGAACAATAGGATTCACTTATAGGTTGTAGCAATAAGAAATCTAAACCGTTAGAAATGGTTTTGAACTAATCTAACTAAAGGGGAGGTAATCCTATTGCCCCCCTTTAATAGTAGTCAGAATTTAATATCATATTAAATGTTAACTATCACGTCTAGTAAACCACATATTTCCAATTTAAGTCCAACCCTACAACATAAGACCTCAATTTTCAAAAGTGGTCCCTATGCGAAGCAAATCCAGAACCAAAGCAGAGTGGCTGCGCATCTTTGATGAGCAGCGTAAAAGTGGGTTAACTATCAAAGCATTTTGTGAGCGCCACGGCATTCACCGTGAGCGTCCGATGATACCACCTATGATTGAATTCCATGGCAGCAGTTTTTCTACATCATCATCATCACCTTGGCTTATGTGCGTCAGCAAATTCATGACATAGTCGAACGGCGTTAGCCCGTTCGCTTTCGCTGTTTCAATCATGCTATAGAGTATTGCGCTGGCGTCAGTGCCCTTGGCGATGTTGCTGAACAGCCAGTTTTTTCGCAGAACGCAAAGGGCGCTAAAGCAGGTCCGATACTGTATTCAATCGTTGAATGCGCAAAAGCCGATGGCCTTAAGCCCTACGATTTCATCGTTTATCTACTTGAGGCGTTTACCCATCCTGAACCAGATATCGAGCAACTACTGCCGTGGAATGTTAAGCTGAGTGACGGTCTTTAGGCTACGCTTACAAAACTACTAAGCATCTACGTGCTACATGGAGTGCTCAAGACAGTCGATGGTGTACGAAAAACCAAACATGCGTTACCATGATTTTTTTACCACGCTCAACATCATTAATAGTTCAATAGGAGTATTTGCTCAATAGATCTCGATAAACTTGACTTTCTTTGATCCGATTTAATTCAGCATTGAATAAAACTAGCTGCTCTTGAGTAATGCCTTTTCGGCTAAACATTACGTACGCATTACCCGTTTGCACTGTAATACCGTGCGCAACAATATACGCTGACAAGGCTTTTCTTCTGAGCATAGAAGCACCTACATAACTATCCTCCAAGAACCCATCTATGTCTCCATCAAGCAAACGGGCCACATTTATTTCACCCATAATAGCATTGACGAATTGCTTTGATTGTTCTGGGTCATCAAGTAATTTAGCAACTTCATCACCATACAAATAGTCGGAAACAACACCAATGCGACCGCCACTTCGAATAAATTCAGTTAAGGTTTTATGAGCGGCATGTTTTTCATCTCCATTACGGATGTATAAAGAAAACTCCTCCATCCTGTAAGGGTCGCTAAAAAAGGCAAACTCCTCTCTTGTTGGCGTTTTGGATGCGCCTAACAATATATCAATCTCACCTTTTTTCAGAGAACTTAGCAAATCGACCCATGTGCCTTGTTTGTAAGTAATTTCACATCCAATGCCATCGGCCACTTTTGATATTAGTTCTATGTCTAATCCAGCTACACGGCCGCCAACATCAGCATATTGATAGGGTTCCCAAGCATCAAAGCCTAGTATTAGCTTACAGACTTCAACTATTGGAGGTTGTTCAATAACAACAGCAGGTTCTGGTTGAGGGCTCTTTGCTTCATTCCCTGCTTCTCCAGCCATTTCGGGCTTAGGACTACAAGCAGCAAGAAAGAAGATGATAAGTAGATAGCTATATTTCATATTTTTGCTCCTTAAACAGTGCCTAAAGTATAATATACAATTGGAATTTAGCTAATTTGTTTCACTGTCATGTAATCATCAAGCAATTCATTAAATGTTTAACACAACTTTTTAAAAATAGTATTACCACTGTGTCCATAACTAAGCGCTCGAGTTCCTTTGATGCCTATTTTGCTTTTTCTGTAAGCGCTTGGTCTAACATGTCAACCAATTGATCGCGACTATAAACATGTGGGCCCCATTGATTAAGTTCGACTAACTGTTTCACTTTAGTATTAATAGTGAGTAACTGTTCTTGCTGGTTCGGAGTAACCACATACCGACGCAATGGCTTTTCATCGAATAAAGCATGCATATATGCCGCTGACACATCGTCTGGTTGTTTCAGTGATAACTCAAATGCAGTAGTTCTATCAAATGATGCTTGCATCTCAGGTGTAATTTCACCACCCTGCACTTTGACCTTCTTAAACCCACGTTGCATTGAACTTCTACGAATAAAAGACTGATAATTGCCCGGCTCGATGACACTAACTAACACACCTAAGGGCGCCATTTCTAATGCTAGAGCATCGGTAAATGCTTCTATCCAATGTTTGCTGCCACTATATGTACTTAGTCCTGCACGGGTAATTGTTCCTGCAATAGAACCGGTGGTCGAAATACGGCCTTTTGATTCAATGATTAAAGGAGCGAATGCTTTGGTAACCCTGTAAACTCCTTCCACGTTAATGCGATATACTACGTTGTGGTCTTCTATAGGTGTGTCTAGCACCGGACCGCCACCTCCAATACCTGCATTATTTACCAATGCGTACAAGCCGGTACCTTTTTCTTCTATTAGAGCAACAACTGCATCTATTTCACTTTGTATGGTAACGTCAAGCCTAACAGCAGTAATATTATCGATTGCATCTAGCGCAGCCATATCTTTGTCTTTTCTGGCTCCGGCATATACGTGATACCCATTGCGCGCTAAGGTTTCCGCCAAATTGCGACCTAAACCAGTGCTAGCCCCGGTGACTAATATTGATTTTGCTTTAGAATCTGTATGATCGTCATATGCAGCAACGGCCTGAGATGGACTAGTGCAAATCAGCAGCATAGCGAATGTTAATGATAATAAGTACTGAATACGAAACATTGAGGATTCCTTCCAATTAACGTAGGGCTTTTTTAGACAATTAATTTATAATAATGGGACAAGAAGAATAGACCACATTCATGTGCAATTCAACAAAGCCTTGCATGGCAAAATAAAAATAGAAAATGCCGGCTCATATTAAGAAAGTGGCATTTTAGCAATGTACAAAAGAAAGACCTTACTACACAGATTATCGTAATACTTTACCGTAAGTTCTAAGCAAACAGCGTTAAGGAATCGCTGGGACTATAAAGCCAAGATTTTTTTGCCCACAAATGAAAAAATTTGTATACAATCGCTTACTGGTCTTATTCATAAATTACCCAAAGGAAATACAACTTGAATATTAAACATTACCCCGCGGTTTTGCTACTTTCGTTAGGTGCCGCTTTTTCTAACTCAGTGCAAGCAACGGTTGTTGAAGTGCGCACCGTTGTTGGCAATTTCCAAGTAAACTTATTTGACGAAGAAACCCCTCAGACCGTTAACAACTTTCTTGAGTATGTTAATTCTGGATCTTATGCCAATAACACGGTGCACAGAAGCGCACCTAACTTTGTCATTCAAATGGGTGGTTTTCAGTACAATAACTCATTCCCACCTGACGCAATTGCTACCGGCGCGCCGGTAATTAATGAGCCTGTGTACTCCAATAGACGCGGTACATTGGCTATGGCAAAGTTAGGCAATAATGCCAATAGCGCCACGTCGCAGTTTTTTGTTAATTTGCGTGATAACTCAACTAACTTAGATGCTCAAAATGGCGGATTCAGTGTGTTTGGCCAAGTGTTGGGCGACGGCATGAATGTAGTCGATAGCATTGCAGCCCTTAGTCGTTATAACTTTGGCGGTGCTTTTGAAGAGATTCCACTGCGCAACTACTCTGCAACCGATGCTGCAAATAATGTGATGCCTAATGAAAACAACGTGGTAATCATTACCGACATAGTGATAATAGATAACACCGTTATTACTAATCCAAATTTGAACCCCGTAAGAAACCCAGAAAACGACCCTGTTCTTCTTCCGGTTCCGCCAGATTCAAGTAGTAGTGGTGGTGGCTCAATGGGCGCTTTATTGTTGCTTGGTGCTGGTATTGTTGGTGTGTTCCGCAGACCTTACTTTGTTAAACAATAGTCAGTCGATGCCGCTTGAATAATATGACCCTCTGAACAGCTTACAATATGCCCAATTTGTTGAATTTATCACGTAATACCCGTGATTCATCCCTCACATGTTTTTTTTGGTAATGCTAGTGTTAAATTAATTGGGCCTTGTTATATATCTCTAGACGAAGGCTTTTGGAAGCCCTTGTGGCTTCCTTTTTTTGTCCCAAGTCTAGGTTACTTGCGGGCTAATTCGTTCAGCCATTTAAGCGATTGCTCTAACGACATAACTTGCGCATACTTCGCGTGCATGTCGTGGAGATTGATTCTATGCGCCTCCTGATTTCTGTCGCCACATGCTTCTTCTACTACCACTGTCGCAAAATTATGCTGAAGGGCATCAACGCAGGTAGCTCTTACGCATCCTGAGGTGGTGAGTCCGGTGATTAATAGGGTGTCTGTGTTTAGGTTTTTTAGACGATTGGCTAAATCAGTAGCAAAAAAAGCACTTGGAAAATGCTTTTCAATTAATCGGTCTTTTTGCACATAGTCTGCTAACTTAGGATTAATCTCGACCCAGTTTGAGCCTCTTTGTAAAATGTTTAGCGCCGGCACCCGTTGCCTAAATACAGACGCTTGTGAATCGTTATCGTATATTACGGTAGTAAAAAAAATCGGGCAGTCGATTAAGCGAGCGGTTTTTATTAAGGAAAGGTTGGCCGCAATTTGTGGCTCAAAATTCCCGCCTAAAGGGCTTTCGGAATGGGTAAAACCATTGCTAAAGTCAACTGCAACAACAGCTGGGCGTTTGCCCAACTGCAGTGCGCCTATCGTTAAATCACCCTTCGAAATATTTTCTTCTGATTGCTCACGAGTCATTTAAAACTCGGGCGTTTGCGGAGCAGGAAGGTTGGTTTCAGCCAAGCATCGCGCTTTAATTTCGTCAATGCTACCACCAAAATCAAAAAGCTTAACGTCACCTCTTTGCGCCGCCATTTTCTTACGTAAGGCGCTGGTCGCCGACTCGTCAATAATCATACTGCTTGACACAACCACACCATAGTCGAGTGCGCCCTCGATCGTGCTTAACGAGCGGTTTATATCATCAAGAACCAAAGACGGCTCACGGGTCAATGGGTCACCCCAACCGCCGCCACCCCAGGTGTTAAAGTACAAGATATCGCCTTTTTTCACGTCAATGCCTTCACATTTCGCCGGAAGGGTTTGTTCGCTGCCATCGGCTCGTATCAATAATTTGGTTGAGCGCATTCCCGGTTGACCGCCATTAACACCCCAAGGGTAGGTTAACCAACGGTCATCGTGTATCGCTATTTGACCGTCGTTTAAAAATCGATAACCAACACTTAAACCATTGCCGCCTCGGTGCAAGCCAGCGCCGCCTGAGTCGGGGATAGTGGCGTAGTTTTCAACTCTCAACGGAAAGTATGCTTCAATAAACTCATTGGGTACGTTAGTAAACCCTGGCCATAGCGAATGACCGTCAGGTCCATCACCGGCGGGTCGACCTGGAATACCACCAAAGCCAATTTGAAACAGTTGAAACCATTCGCCATTGTCATCAATACCAGAATAAAATAGATGCGGAGAATCAGAGAACCCTGCCGCGTTCATCGCTTCAGGCGCACCTTGACCTAACAAACCGCCCATTACATCAAAAATTCTGCCCAACGCATGCGTGCGTCCAGACAACGCAGCGGGGTAGTTTGGTTTCAGTAAGCTACCTTGTGGTATGCGCACATCGACTAAATCGTAAAAACCATCGTTAAATAATATTTGCGGGTCAACCAAATTAATGGTGAATGAGCCAAAAAACATTTTAAACATTTCTTCGTTTAAGAAAAAATTGATAGAGCTTTTGGCTTGTGGATCAGTGCCTTCAAAATCGAAGATAGCTTTTGGGCCTTCGCGCCACATTTTGCAACGGATTTTATAGGGTCCTTTACCCACACCATCGTCACATAAGTAGTCTTCGAACACGCGCGGCTCTTCGGGCACTAGCATGTTGATAATGGCAGACATGGCAGTATGATTACGCTCCAGCATGGTCTCCATTGTTGAATAGAAGGTGTTGTCGCCAAAGCGATCGGCTATTTCAACAACGCGTTTAGCGGCCGTTTTGCAGGCCGCTACCAGTGCGTTTAAATCGAATCTGTTCCACTGCGGAGTACGCACATTGTGCAAAATCAATTCAAGCAGGTCTTTTTGTAAAACGCCCTTTTTGTACAGTTTGGTTGGTGGTATGCGTATCCCTTCTTGAAAAATGGTCTCAGCTTCAATGGGAATGGAGCCAGGCACCATGCCGCCATTATCCGACATGTGCCCAAACATCGCAGACCACGCGATTTGTCGGCCTTCTCTAAAAATGGGAACTATTACTATCCAATCTGGCAGATGCGATACCGCGCCATTACACATATAAGGGTCGTTCGTTAACAGCACATCACCCTCTTCGACCTCTCCAGTAAAGGCTTCCATAAAACCATGGATGAATGAGCCAAATTGACCAACTACCATTTTGCCGTCTCTGTTTGCAATCATCGGAAAGCAATCGCCTTGCTCCCTAATGCCGGGGCTCATGGCGGTTCTAAATAACACCGCGTCCATTTCTTCGCGGGCGTTCTTAAGTGCATTCTCAATAATATCTACTGTGACAGTGTCAACATCGACGCGGCTTAATTTTGTTGAATTTGTTTCTATGACCTTGTTCATCGATATCTCCTTTTATTGCGTGCTAGTCGCGTTGGTGGGATTAATTAATAAATTACCTACTGCATCTACTTTGGCTAGGTGCCCTGGTAAAATAACCGTAGTGGAATCCATTTCACATACAATGCAAGGCCCAGGTACTTCAAGACCCTCACCCATTTTACTGCGCTCGTAAATAGCCGCCTCATGATATTCACCTCTATGGTAAATCTTAGTGTCGGCAATTTTGCATTCTGCAAGCGACGCATTTCCGGTCATCATTTTAGTTTCGGGTAGCGCAGTTGTGGTGGCTGCAACAATTGCACGAACCATCACAATTTCGTGACCTTCTTCTAATGAGAAGGTAAATAATTGCGTGTGTTCCTCGTCAAAGCGACTTACCAATAAATCTAAACCTTGGCTTTCAAAATCTTTTTCAGAGAACTCTATTGAAAGCTGAAAAGCTTGCCCGGTGTAGCGCACATCGGCTTGCAGACTCACTTCAATGTCGTCTTTATCAATCCCATCGGCCATTAAGGTGGCCATTGCTTTTTCGGTCAGTTCTTTATACAAGTCTGCTAAGTCACTTTTATTGGTGTTTTTTACAAGCGTAACAAAGGTCTTCGCGGCCTCATCTTTTACAACGGTAGTGGCGTCTCCATATGCACAAAGCACACCCGGTCCCGGAGGGATAATGGTGGGCCAAGAATCTGTTAACATGCCAAGTGCATTAGCATGCAGGGGTCCAGCGCCACCAAAACCAACAAGGGCAAAGTCGCGGGGGTCAAAGCCTTGTTCAACCGACACTAAACGCAGGGCACCAAACATAGCTTCATTGGCAATCCTAACGATACCCTCAGCGGCTTCTTCAACGCTAATTTCCATCGCATCGGCCACCTTTTTAACCGCTGCAACGGCGGCGTCTTTGTCAATTGCCATTTTACCACCTAGCTGCACGTCTGACGGTAAATAACCTAATACCACGTTTGCATCGCATACTGTGGGTTCAACACCACCTTTCATATAAGCTGCGGGTCCCGGCTTAGCGCCTGCCGACTCTGGCCCAACCCGCAGTGCTTTAGTGAGCTGGGGTACAAATGCTAATGAGCCGCCGCCCGCGCCTACGGTGCGCACATCTACCGACGGTGCTCGAACAATTACATCGCCTACACGGGTTTCGCGTCTAATGCGTGCTTTGCCATTTTGAATGAGCGCAACATCAGTAGATGTGCCGCCCATATCAAACGTTAGTACGTTTTCATATCCCGCTGCTGAAGCAAAATGCACCGCGCCAGACACGCCACCTGCTGGCCCGCTCATTAATAGATTAACTGGATTGTCTGCCGCGGCTTTAGCCGAGGCCAAGCCGCTGTCAGAGCGCAAGATAGAAAGATGGACATTTTCACCCATTGTTTCGTGCAGTGAGGTTTGCAGATTGTCTACGTACCTTGCTACCTCCGGCCTAACATATGAGTTTATCACGGTAGTTTCAGTGCGTTCGTACTCTTGCATTTCGGGTACTATGTCGCTTGAAATACTGATAGGAATGTCAGTGAAAACTTCAGCCGCAATGGCTTTTGCTTGTTTCTCGTGCTCTCCATTCACATAGGCATTAATAAAACAAATAGTGAGTGCTTCAACCTGACCGGTGCTTTTCAACTTTGCCAAATCTGCACGAAAGCTAGCTTCATCTAAAGGCGAAACCGTTTCGCCATTGGCTGCCATGCGCTCATCGGCCTCAATGGTTAATTCCAGAGGCGCTAAGAGCGGCTTTTTTACAAAACTTACCCAACCGCCAAGACCACCTGGGCAAAACGACCTAGCAACCTGTAACACATGTTTATAGCCTTTGGTGGTGACCAAGCCTACTTTAGCGCCTTTGCCGGTAAGCACTGCATTAGTCGCTACTGTAGTACCATGCATTACACGATTTATTTGCTTTGGGTTAATGCCCGATTCTTCACATATACGAGAAATTCCATTTAACACGCCAATAGACGAATCCTCGGGTGTCGATGGTACTTTTGCGGTGTGCGTTTCTCCGTTACTTTCGTTAATCAACAGCAGATCTGTAAAAGTGCCTCCAACGTCAACGCCTAATCGATAGCTCATATGTTTCTCTCTTTATTAATCTCATGATTTTATTTTAAGTGTATGATGGATACTGTTTACGTAACCATGCAAGCGCATTGCCGCCACGTGCGGTTTGCGTTAATGCAATTGCTAAATCTGAAGCGTCTACTAAGTTCGTCATGTCGATGCCGGTAGATAAACCCATTTGTTCACACATCATCGCTAAATCTTCGGTAGCAACATTGCCGCTTGCGCCTGGCGCAAATGGACAACCGCCTAAGCCTGCAATAGAAGCGTCAAATCTTCTTATGCCTGCCTCTATAGCGGCATAAGCATTGGCTATACCCATTGCTCTTGTATCGTGAAAGTGGCAGGCGAATAAATCGTGCTCAAAAGCCTTACCTAGCGCGTGCATTAAACTTGAAACGCTTTTCGGGTTTGCAGCACCTATGGTGTCGGCGATTACAACTCGCGATGCACCCATGGCTAGCAGTTTGTCTGCTAAACTCATGACGTCAGAAGGTGGCGTTACACCTTCAAATGGACATTCCCATGCGGTGGCAACATAAACTTGAACAGTGGTATTTGAGCCTTTCGCTTTATCAATGACCTCTTTAATCATCGCTAAAGTACGCCGATTATCCATATTAATATTTCTTTCGTTCATGGTATTTGATGTTGCCATCACTAAAGAAGCAATATTAGCCTTATTTGCCACGGCAAGCTCAAAGCCACGCATGTTGGGAATTAGCACCGAAAAGTGGCAGTCGTTGTTACTTAGTTGCTGGCAAATGGTGTCGGTACCTGCCATTGCCGGAACCGCTTTAGGAGACACGAATGCACCCACTTCAACGCCATCAATTCCTGCATGAACCAGCGCGTTAATAAGCTCGAGACGCTGCACCGGGCTGAGTATTTTTGCCTGATTCTGCAAACCATCTCTTGGACCAACATCGTTAATATATATGTCTTTATTCATTTAATGGCGCCTTGTTTAAGCAAGCCGTCTATTTGTTCTGGCGACATTTTCAGCAAATCGGAGAGGACCGCATGAGTATTTTGGCCTAGCTCTGGCGCGGGTGAAAAGCTCTCTTGATTGGTACGGGAAAACTTTATTGGATTGCCAGGGCCTTTGGTAGATTCACCGTTTGGATGTTTAAGGTCAATTACCATATTTCTATGCAACACTTGTTCATCGCTTAAGGCGTCCGATAGTTTATTTACCGGTGCGCATGGAATACGTTTTGCCTCCAGTTGAGTTATCCAATACTCAGACGTATTTTGGCCTAATATTTTATTTAAGGTAAGATCTATAGCGTCTTTCGATGCCCAGCGCCCGGGTTGCGTGTCGTATTTAGGATTATCAAACTCTGCGCATTTCACCACTTCATTTAAATTTTTCCAAAAGTTGTCGGTGATTACGGCGATGACGATAAAACCATCGGCGGTTTTATAAGTATTGTAGGGCACGTGCACAAAATGTGAGTTCCCAATAGGATAGGGGTTTTCTCCTGATAAAAAATGCATCGTTGCCATATAATTTAGCATCGACACTTGGCAGTCGAGCATTGAAATGTCGACGTCTTGGCCCTTGCCGCTTATACCACGTTCAATAAGCGCCGATTGAATTCCCATAACCGCAAACATGCCACCGCCTAAATCACCAATGGGAATACCGGCGCGAACGGGATTATTTGGATCTGGGCCGGTAATCGACATACCGCCACCGGTCGCTTGCGCCACTTGGTCAAAAGACGGGCGTTTATGCTTAGGACCATTATTACCAAAGCCAGTAATGCCACAGGTAATTATTTTAGGGTTAATGTGACGCAGCGTTTCGTAGTCTATCTTTAGCCGCTCAGGCACACCCGCACCAAAATTGTTAACGACTACATCAGACTCTTTCACCAAGTCATAAAATACCTGCTTGCCTTGTTCGTTTTTCAAATCAATACATATGCTTTGTTTATTGCGATTAAGGGTTAAATAATATGCTCCCATTCCTGCTAAGGAATGTTTCGGGTCGGTGGCGAGTAATTTGCGTGTACCCTCGCCCTGCAGAGGTTCTATTTTTATAGTGTCTGCCCCTAAATCTGCGAGGATCATTGCGCAATATGGGCCAGACAGCATATGCGTTAAGTCTAAAACGCGTATGCCTGAAAGCGGTTTGTTCATCTATCTCTCCAATTAGACTCAGATATGATATTGCAGAACTCTAGCCACGTTGTCACTGTGCTTATGCTGCTTATTCTGCTTTTTCTGTAATACGTGACCGACGTCAAATAATAGGCCTTCTGTGTCATCTTAAAAACGATATGTGAATTCAACACCATACTCTGCTAAGGCCGAGGGATGAATAAAGGAGCCTCCAAACTCTGGCGCAGGAATAATCTCTTGTAAATATTCTTCGTCGGTAATATTTTTACCGTAAATGGCCAGTGTCCACATTTCGGCTTCAAGTGCAATGCGTGCATTTACAGTCGAATACGATTCACGCTTGGCGTTGTCGAAATTCTGCGGATGTGGGCCCGGTGGAACACCACCACCCAAGGTACCGAAGAAGTCCCAAATGGTCGGAGTTTGCTCGCCTTGTAAGGTATGGAAGAAAGTTTCGCCGGTGTATTGATAATCAATTCTAGTCACCAGGTAATATTCATCTCCAACTGCTTGCTCGTGAGTAAAGCCAAGAGTGAAAGTGGTATCGGGCGATTGTGGTGCCTTATTTCCAACGCTTAAGGGGCGGTTACGGTTCTCTTTAATCTCTGTATCTAGTAAACCCAAGCCCGCGAATACCTTTAATGAGTCGCTTAAATCAGCTTCTATATCTACTTCAAAGCCTCTGATTTCGAGCTCGTCAATGGTGGTGACTGCGCGCAGTAAACCAAACGGGCCGGCGAAAAATTCGAAGAATTGATTGTCGTCTACTTGAGTTTGAAATATTGCAGCATTAAGCCGTACTTTGTTGTCAAACAAACGAGATTTGATACCAAATTCCAAATTAGTGGTAACCTCTTTTTCATATTCATCCGCGACCAATAATTGTGCGTTAACTGCATCTCCTGGTGTGCCGTTGCCGTTTCGGTTAAACCAAAAATCCAAAGTAGCAGCCGTACCAATTGAATTAAAGCCGCCACTTCTGAAGCCAACACCATAGCTTGCGTAGCTATTTATGTTGTCGGTAATTTCGTAGCTAAGGGTGACTTTTGGCTGGAAATGAGCAAATGAACGGCTTCGATCAGGTATGCCCTCTGGATTTGCGTTAAATGCCGGGTTAATTGGCCCAACATTGCCGTTTACAATAGTATTCACGTTTAAGCCAGACGCGCTTACGTTAGGTACATTATTTGAAACCGTTCTATCTTCATAGTCGTAGCGCAGCGCAAATGAAAGCTCCATTTTTTGTGACACGTCGTATTCCACTTGCCCAAATGCCGACAACACCGAAGTGTCGAAGGTGTCGTCAAACAATAAATCAGTTGGATTTGGTCCGCTAGGAGGCACATAAGGTTGGCGCAAAAATCCTTGGCCTTGGTCAGCGCCATAGGCAACAACGACGTCTCTTTGAATTTCAGCAAAATAAGCGCCTGCAATCCAGCGCAAGTCGGCTTCGTTATCGTCTGAGGTAAATCTTACCTCGCCGCTAAAATCTGATTGACTTCTTTCTTGATACTGATACCCATCGCAAGATGTTGGCGTATACGGACCATAAACACCGGTAAATTCAACCCCCGGTGGGAACACGCCAAATGGTGCAAAAAACTCACCAAACAAATCAGTTCGGTTAGCGCCGCCAAGCGCCGTTGGGGTATTGTTTAACGTAGCTCGGTCGGTTTGGCACTGTGCGGTAAGCTCATATCCGTAAAAGGATGCACTAGTACCATCAGACAACAAATACTCTTCAATATCGTTATATGCCAGCACGGCTGTTACATCATAACCTTGTAAATCCCAGTCAGCTTTAACTGAAAACTCGAGGCTGTCTTGTTCATTTTCACCCGGCACATTAAAGGCGAATATAAAATCATGGTCATTTACGTTAGCGTTATATTTAGGTTGATTAAACGCGTTTACAAAAGAGGGCAGGGCAAACACGGCGTTGAAGTTGATTGCGCCGCCTTCAACTTTCGACATACCTGCTCGAATATCAAATGTAAGATCGTCGCTCGCATCCCACATCAATCGACCCTTTACGGTGGTGTCCTCTAAAAAATCGACGCTGTCGTTTTGACCAGTGAACACATTTTCGTAGTGTCCGTCAACGCTGTTATAGCTTGCGGTTAGTCTGCCCCGTAGGTTATCGCTCAAGCCGCCGCTGACTATGCCGTTAATACGTTTTACACCAGCATTTCCAGCTGCTACTTTTACACTGCCCTCTAGCTCGTCAGAAGGTAAAGTGGTGGTTACTAAAATTGCCCCTGCGACCGCATTTCTGCCATATAAAGCGCCTTGTGGACCTTTCAGTATTTCTATTTGCGCAATGTCGAGCAACTCTTCATTAAAGCCATTAGGATTGGTAATTAACACGCCATCTACCACATAGGCAAATGTAGATTCAGCATCTCTAGTTGATACAATACCGCGAATAGTTACTTGAGTGTCACCTACGTTGGCTGCATCCACAATGTTCACGTTGGGAACTAAACCAATAAAGTCGCCGGGCCGCTCTACACCTGCGGTTTCAATATCGCGCGCCGACAATGCACTTACGGCAATAGGGACTTCCTGCAAACTTTCAGGACGCTTACGCGAGATACTGATAATTTCTACAGAGTCTTCATCTGCTGCAGTTTCTTGCGCTAAACTGGTATTAGCGATGGTGAAAGAGCTGCTTAATACAGCTATTGCGACTGCGGTGGATACCTTGTTTGCGGTAAATTTACGCATGTTTGTGACCCCTTAGATTGTTATTATTTATTCGTTTTAAACGCCGCCACAAGGTGGTTTGACTTATTCCTAAATACTGAGCAGCTAATTCTTTGTTACCACTAAATTTGTTCATAGCTTGATTCACAAGCTGTAATTCGTTTTCAAAAAGAGTGCCTGCATTTTCGCGCATCGGCACACTAAAAAGTTCGGGTGCGAGCTGCGTGAGCAGATCTGAAACCTTGTTTTCATCAATATTGCTTTCATTAATATTGCTTTCATTAATATCGCTTTCATTAATATCGCTTTCATTGATATCTTTGGAAGCGGTGCTATACACTAAAACGCGCTCGACTATATTTTCTAACTCGCGAATATTGCCGGGCCAGTGATAAGTGCTGAAGACGGGCATCAGTTGCTTGTGTATTTGAGTTAGTTGCTGTTCGTTGAGAAGACCGAAATTGAGTTCGTTAAGCTTTGCTAAGGTAATCGATGGAATATCTTCAACACGTTCTCGTAGCGAAGGCACATTTATGCTCAACACATTGAGACGATAAAATAAGTCGTCGCGAAAACGGCCTTCTTCAACCAACTCAATTAAAGGCTTATTGGTAGCGGCGATAATTTTCAAATGAGTGTTGAATTCTTTAAGTGAACCAATAGGACGATACGATTTCTCCTGAATCACGCGCAGCAACTTAGCTTGCTGAACAAGGCTTAATTCGCCTACTTCATCTAGGAATAATACGCCGCCCTCGGCCTCATATAATAGACCATGTTTACCACCGCGCTTAGCCCCGGTAAATGACCCTTCGACGTAGCCAAACAATTCCCCTTCAAAAAGCTCACTTGGCATCGCGGCGCAGTTAATGGCAACAAACTGGCCAGTATTAAACAAGCCTTTTTGATGTATACGCTTGGCCAGCATTTCTTTCCCTGTGCCAGACTCACCAATGAGCAGAACGTGGCTGGGAGATTGCGCATATAAATCAACCCGCTCGATCAAGGTTTTCATCGATTTTGTACTGTAAATAAGCGGAGATAATGACTTTAGCGGCGCGGGTTTTTGTATATTTGGTGTTTGTGCGTAAAACTGATAAACGTCAAACTGATGGTTTGCTAAACTTATTGTGTCTCTATGAAACCACCAATCCTTGTCGTTTAAGCGACAGTGACCCTCATCTACTTCGCTAAATTGATTGTTAGCTAATATATTAACTATGTCAGTTTTATTATTTGGCGTGATGGAGAATTCGTCTTTAGCGGCACTGTTCGTAGTCACAATATTAGTTTGATTGTCGACAACTAAAATTGGCGTTTTAGATTCATGATACAACCATTGTTGGATTGCTTGGCTATTAATGGCTTGCTTTTGTTCATTACCCAGCTTGACAGCTTCTTGTAATAAAGTTCTACACGACTCTTTTGAATAAATTAAAAAAGACTTAAGTTTGTCTTCAGACGCAAGTCCACAGACTAAGCTAGCACCTACCACTACATCGTTGTCGGTCAACTTTGCCAAATGATAAGTTTGCTTTGCTTCTTTAGCGGTTTCATAAAAACTATGGCTAATATTTAAGGAGGATGTTTCGTTCAATAACTCAACAAGGCGTGTGTAGTTATCATAGGTAATAAGCTGAATGTTACTTGAGACTTTTGCTGCTTTCAAAAGGGCACTGATAATATCTGATTCGGTCACTTTTATTGATAAGACGGGCACATCTAAAGCGACTTGAAGATAAGCGGCGTTACTACCAGCGCTGATAACAAGGTCGGGTGAAAACACGCTGACGTGGGCCGCAGCCTCGTTTATTGTGCCAACAATGGCATCGACTATTCGGCATTCAGCCTGCGCAGCAAATTCGCTCAACACACTGCTCAATAGCTGACTAAACTCTTTATGACCAAATATCAATATCCGGACTTTATGATTGTCTTCAAGCGACACAGTGACCCTTTTTAAATAAATTAACATTATTATTACAATACCTGACTCAGCATAGTTCATGCCAGATATTTATAAAATAAAATTCTGATTCAAAACATGGGCTTAGGTTTTATAGGATTAATGAGATGAAAATATGCATTTCAATATGCAATATTTATTTCATAATGAAATTTATGCGACGGGTTTTACTGCTTCTGTTAGCTGGAGGATTGCGCCAAATTCCTCGCATGGAGATAAGTCCGAGATCGACCAGCCGTCTAGACCTGAACGTTTATTCTTGTAAGCTATTTCGAGTCTTAGCAAGGCTTCATCGATAGATTCAGTGGCAAATGATAATAGAAATATCCCTTCGCCCTTATTTTGCAAAATTTCAGCGACAACTCCATTGGTGGTTGTGGGCTCGACTAATACTAAATAGGTTTGACCAACCTGATATCTTGCGGTTTTTACTTTTCTTTCAGGTAACGTTTCTAGGGTGGGGACGGTTGCCAGCAATTTAGAAAAATAAGCGATGCTGACATCTAAGTCATTTACTACAAAATTCAGATGATGAATATGCGTAATCATTTTAGTTCACTGTATCCTTTTATTCACTTGATTTGGCATTAAGCGTAGATAAATCATCATTGCCAATGTCACCTTTGTATCTTTTTTGTGTGGAGGGACGCAAGCAAAGTAAGCATGCAAGCGTAGCTATTCCGTTGAAAGTTAGTATCAGCAAAGCGGTCAAGCACTGAACTACGAGACTATCAAGCGCGTCCGCATTAATCGTGACATAGTACTATAGGAAAATAGAAATGCACAATTACGATAGCACCGACCTTTAGTAGGCCTAGGCTTTTCGAAATTACGGGAAATATACTAAGACTATGAACTGAAGATAACTCGCAGAACTTACAGGCAAAAAGTTAAGCTCAAAAGATCCTAAGTTTATTGCATAGAGCGTGCATAGCGTTTACCCTCATGTAGTTATTTTGCACAGTCACGTTGGGAAACAGTGACCTTACATAAACTATATTCCCACCGTCTCGTAATATCCACGAGATAATAAATACTCCTATTTGATAAGGCACGAACTTTGAAATGCAATACGCAATTGTATAACCGAAATGTAGTTAAAACACGGAACAATATAAAGATGACAGAGAAGAATCATAAAGAATCGTCTGAAAATACGGAATCTAGAAAAAATACAAGTGTTGCCATTTCTCTTTTGCAAGAGAATCGAGAATTATTGCTGTCTACTTGGGTCGATAAAGTTCGCGAAGAATTCAACTTACCAGAGTCAACATCGGATCGGAAGGTGGCCGATCATATGCTATATATTATAGACGCTCTAATTTCAGAGTTTGAAAGGTTTCACTCAGACCCTTCTCAATATAATTCTAGACACCAGGGGGACATGAATTATGAAGGCGGCGAAATTGAAGATAAACACGATGGAGGTAATATTCACGGCCGCCAGCGCGCTGGCATAAACGCTTATAACGCCGATAAGATATTTCAAGAGTATGTGTTGCTACGTAAAATAGTTGTTGAGTTTCTACAGCAACACAGCTTACTAGATATCGATCATATGGAAATTATTACTTGTGTAATTGAAAGTTGCAGCCGCGAATCACTACAAACGTTTACAGGTTCACTGCAAAACGTACAAGCAAAAATATTAAGCTCAATTGTGCACGACATTAGAAATCCGCTGAATGCGATATCTCTGGTAGCTGAGGTTATTTCTATTGAAAACGACCCGCTAAAAATATCTTCCCTTTCACAACGAATAGTAGGCGATTCAAAACGAGTTAGCGCAATGTTAGAAGATATGCTTTTATCGTTGTCAATAGAAGGTGGTCAAGGCCTAGACTTGAATTTCGAAGAGCAAAACGCGAATGAATTTTTGTCGGAAATTGTGCTTGAGTCAAGAGAAGTGTACGGCATTCGTCTAAATGTGAACCTGTCAGATACGGATGTAATTGGCGTTTTCGACGAAGCTATTATGCGCAGGGTTATTGAAAATCTTATTTCTAACGCGTTTAAATACGGCGATAAAGAGGCCCCCGTTACTATTACAGCCACACATAGCGATGAAACTATTATGATAGATGTTCACAATTTTGGCGAACCTATAAAAGAATGCCGTTGGAATGAGATTTTTTTATATCTTAAGCGATTTGAAGGCAATAACAGCGAGCAATCTAAAAGCTGGGGGATTGGACTCGCTTTTGTAAAAGCGGCCATTGATGGGCATAAAGGCAAAGTCACGTTAAGCAGTGATATAAAATTGGGCACTAGATTTTTAATTGAAATACCCAAAAACGGACACAAGGCTGGATCGTCTGCTAATGTATCAATTTGATCAGATAGTTGATAATACCTACGGACAAATTGTTTAATTGCTACTTTGTCATTTAACAGTTGGATGAGTATTCTTTAAAATCTTAGCTTATTACCCAGCGTTCAGCTTGCATATCTCGGATTAGTTTTTTACGTTTTGGTGGCGAACAAATCACCGTTTGCTGTTGCTTCATTTTCATAATCTTTACTATGGTCCGAGGCAATCAACATATACACGCTTGGCAAAACGATTAAGGTAAAGAAAGTGCCTACTAACATTCCTGCTACTAAAATAATGCCTATACTGTTACGCGCTTCAGCACCGGCGCCTGAAACCAATACGAGTGGGAAATGACCAAGTACGGTAGCGGCAGTTGTCATAAGTACAGGACGAAGCCTTGTTTGAGCTGCACTTTTAACGGCAGCTAACTTGCTGAGACCTTGGCGCTGCATATGATTAGCAAATTCCACAATTAGTATGCCATTTTTAGCAATTAAGCCCACCAGCGT
>Ga0115567_10000875_pt1 | contig 29905 bp, 32 predicted proteins | sample COGITO_mtgs_1204_2_FD_88679 | JGI IMG/M metagenome (GOLD analysis project Ga0115567, IMG submission 88679) | Pelagic marine microbial communities from North Sea - COGITO_mtgs_120412 | ecosystem: Environmental > Aquatic > Marine > Epipelagic | place: Germany:Helgoland, sampling site Kabeltonne... | reverse complement strand
CTTGCTTCCCGCACGTGGCTCGCGGCCCGCCTTGCCCCCGCCTTTGCTCCCGCCCTCGCCCTCGGCTTCGGCCTCGGCTTCGGCCTCGTCCCCCCCTTCGGGCGCGGGAAAGCAGCTTCCAAAAACCTGCTCGACGTCTGGCGGTGAGCCTCCGCAACCGTCGTACCCGCCCCGCAGCAACGCCGCGGCGCCTCGCGCAAGGCTAGGGCCAGTTGAGTTCTTCTGCCCTACCTCATTGCACACCAGTTGCTGCCGGAGTAGGTCGAGCGCGCGGAGGGCGCCGGCAGCATCCACCACAGGCACCTTGGCTACCTCCACGCCTCCGACCACGCCTGAGCTGTCCACGAACCGGAACCTGTGCCACCCACGCGCCCTTCCTTTCAGCGCCACGTGGGTACCTCTTCTAACATCTCATCCGGATGGCACCACGAGTCCGGGCGCGCTCCTACCCGCGCTAACCATCCGCAGGAGAAAGATACGTTCAAGGCGGGTTCGAGTGGGCGGGCGCACCTTTTGCCTCGAACAGACAGAAGCCTTGTTTCGCACAGTTCAGGGGGTGCATGCCCAATGACGGGATCCGATGAGAAAGAGATAGCGCTGGGAAGTGGCTCTGGCGAAAGAGAGGGTGCCAGCTCACGCCAGGATGCAGCACAAGTGACGGGCGCGCCGCGCGTCGCCTCCTTTCCGTCCTTGCCTGTCGGCGGGTCGAGTTGCCCCAGCAGTGCCGCACAGGGTGCTGAACACGCCACGGGAGGTTGCAGATGCAGTGAAGTCGCTGGGCGAGGGCGTGAATCTGCGGTCTGACTGCTCAGCACACCGTCCAGCTGCAGCAGTGCAGTCGCCGCCTCTAGTGCACACGACGGCGAAACCTTGCACGTGCGGAAGCTTAGTGCTCATGCTGAGACAGAGTGCAGCAGCAAGACGCTCCCAGTGCCAAGTAAATCTATGACCCGATGGTATCACGCAAAGTCGCAGGATCAGGACGGGGGGTTCACCGATTCAAAGTAAGTGAAGCGCAGGCCCTGAACCGCTCGGCGCACTCTCCCGAAGCCAGAGCTGCAGTCCGAAATCGCCCCTGCGTCTGACATCGCCTCCTCCAGCGCCCCCGCCTGTAGCTTCTCCACCGCCACCTTTGGATAGGCAGCGAATCAGCACAGCCGTCTAACGCGTGTTTGGGTGGCAGCGGGCTCGTCGCTGGCGGTGGTACCTCCATGCTGCGGAAGTGGTCGTAGACCGCCAGGGTTGGGTGCGCCGCGTGGGTCTGCTCGACGACCTCGAGGGCGTGGAACTGCTCGCGGAGCGCCGCTTCCATGTCGGGCGACACCATGAGACCCGCGATATCCTTGTTGAGCTGGACCCACTCGTCGCTGGCCGCTGACTCCTCGTCTGGCACCGAGGTGCCGTCTGCGAGGCTGCGCTGCAGCTTTGCCCAGCGCACTGCGCCCAATTGGTCCAGGTGCAGGTCCAACACGAACGTCTGACCACAAATACAATGTGTCGGCGCGCCCGCATCCGCTCCCCCCCCCGCGGTCTCATCTTCCATGGAGAAGAACGACAGGCCCGCATCTCGTGCCACGGCCTCGAGCTGGTTTAGAAATTTGGGCCGCGAGGACGCGTCGGTGTGACGCTCCAGCAAGCGCCGACACTCAGAAAGGGCGCGGCGGTTATCTTGCAGTCGCGTCACCTGATTTGATGCGTCCTTGCAGTGCTGCAGGTACCGCTGCGTTGTCGCAGGTTGCTCCACCTGTCCCCACGTCGCGAAGCTTTCTAGTGCCTCCTGGATCGATGCCAGAGATGCCGAGACAGCAGCCTCATCTGCTACTGTCACTGGTCCAAGAAAATGGTAACGACGTGAGTCTCCCGCCGCAGCCATGTGCTCAAATCGCGCCGTGAGTAGTGCACGCGCGTTGGCGAGCTGCGTCGCACGCATCCGCCGTCAGGCACAAGCACGCCCGCGTGCGACGGGAGAGCGGTGGCAGACTTCTGAGAAGCTAGAGACGCGCGGTTTTAACCACATGAGTGCGTGCAACGATGGAGCACGGAGGCGAAAGTGGCTGATGGTTGCCAGGCACGCATACCTGGTGGCGCGCGATAGGGAGGTCCGCCATTGACCATGCCTTGGCACCCTGAGCTGCTTCCTTTCCCGCCTCACGCGCCGCAGCAGTACGCGGTGCACCTGAATCCGGCGTCGACATATCTGACGTGCCTTGTTACCGTACAAATCGCGGCAGCACGGCGGCGGAGCTCTCTGCTGCGAAGACCAGGTCGCCCACCGCTGCTGAATGAAAAATGTGCAAAATTGTCAAAATGTCAAAATGTCACAAAGCGGCTCCAATATATTGGAGTCAAAATATAGGCTGCCCAAAAGGGGAATGGCGGCAGGAGGCGGGCACTCTGACGCCTCCAGCGAAGGGAGTTCCGCAAGTATGAGGCCCCACAGGCTGAACACCCTTGGCGAGAGTATGAGGAGCTTGGGTGGTGGCCCTGGGCTGTGCACGCTTTCAGCTGTCTCGGGGATCAAGCCGGGAACTCTGGACCGCACGGAGATCCGCCTTACTCGATGGAACGCCTTCGTTGCCAAGTTCGGACCCCCTGCCTCTTGCCGTTGCCGTTTCGGAAGTCATATACTTGTACATATGGCAGCCCCACTATTTTGTCCCAATGCGTGGCTCCGACCGTCGGCATTGGGACGAAGACCTGCAGCAAGCGGGCGCGTCTCGGTGGCTCACGTCGTGGTCTCTCCGGTGCGCAGCACGCAGGTCCTGGCATCTGGGCTAACGTTTTGTTTCTCCATACACAGCATCTCTATGACGCTCTTGACGGTCAGTGTGCTCACGCCTTACCTGCCCGCTGTGCGTGTCGACCTACTGTGTTAACCTTGCAGCAAATCGCGGCATCCTATCGGGAAACCACAGCATAGCGAAGCGCATGCTGCAAGGCTCTCTGTATATGTAGCGACTCACGTGGTTTGGGGCTCACTCGAGTGGTTTGGGGCAAAACAGGTTGTGGCGACTTTCATGTGCTCGCGCGCGGTGCTCAACCTCTCATTCCACACTTCGATGGACGTAGTAACGTACGGCACAGTCCTGCCGTTGACGTTGGGACTGGAAACTGCGTGGGGCAACTGCAACCGGGCGTACACAGCGCTTGCAGACCTTAAAGGGGCAGCATCCGCGCTGTACCTTCAGCTGGAGGTATGGGGCAGCGAGGTTGATGGCGAGCTGGGGCACAAGGCGTTTGCGCTGCTGTCCGAGCTTGTGCGGTACATCCAGATCTACTGCACGCAAAAGCCCTCGGCGCATTCTATTTGGTGGGCTAAAACCTCCGCTGCGGACGGGCGCGCTGCTCGGCTAGCGGCGGAACATCACGTGTGGGACATTTTCGCTGAGATCTCACTGCTGATTGAGGACGGCTCGCGGGGGCTTGGGACGGATCCGGAAAAAGGCGGCCAGGCCGGCAAAGGTCGCTGTTTCGAGTGCGTTCGCAAAATGCTTCTTGCCTGGGAGCACGTACGCACAGCACGCACCTACCTATCGCCTCGCAGCCTTCGTGCATTCACTGCGATGACCATCCATTTGGCGCCTCTGTTCCTCGCGCCGTACTGGCACTCTTTCTGCGGTGACCTTTCCGCCCTCACTTGCGCCTACGTTGTAATCTAGACCCAAGATGGTCCCACTTTTGCCGAAATGTCTCAAATAATTGTATGCGGCTTGGCTGACGCTGATGGTGCGCTGCGGCTGACAGCGGAGGAGGAGGCAGCGCCGGATGAGGTTGTGGTTGATCCGCTGTACGGGTGCACCTCGGGTGACCGACCGACTAATCCCCGCTGGCCATCTCCCGGCCGTCAGTGCTTGCAGGTAGAATTCAAAGATATGTGCGGGGGAGACCCTATCTCAGCGTCTCTCGGGGATGTGATTTGTGGGCAGGTTACTTCGTCGGCATCCTCTTCACCCTTGTTGTCTCCGCCCTTCACCGCGTCCGCGAGTCGCTCGATGATGTGCAGAGCCCTTTCCTCCTCCCCCACTTTCTACATTCATCTTTCCCCCTGTTCTGGCTCCCCTGCGACATGATCAGGGGGGAGGCTGCGGCGGCAGCGTAGCGTGCTGACTATTTTTTCCCTTGAGGGCAGCCATTCGAGGCGGAGGGGCTGCCACACGGTAGCAACGTGATTGGAAGCTGGTCAAAACAATTGACGCGCCTAAGCACCTTTGGCGAAGAAGGACCGTCTGTTCGCGCCAAGCAGCATGCAGCTGGACCTATCGACGGTGGCAGCCAGACCTCGTCGTGTGTCGCCGCGCAGCCCTTGCGCAGCCTGCTCTAGGCAAGATACTGTGCTGAATACACTTGTACACCGGGGAACGACCAAAACAAGCCTGTGTTGATGAGGGGCGCTGTCTCACGCAACAATGCGAAGCGATGCGCGCGCAGCTTGCGGAGGTATAAAGCATTCCTCCGCGTTGCAAAGGCTCCTCGATATTTCTGAGGGGTGCAAAGCTCGCGATCATGCGTGCAATGCAGCCACGCAGTGCAGCCCCAATGATGCCATCTAGACTTTTATTATTCAAATTACAACATGTACAGCGGCCGCGCAGTCACATGGACTATGGGCACATGAGCGCTGCGAAATCTTCGTCGCTGAGTACTTCAAATTCTTGCTCGCGCGGCCCCTGCGTTCGCACAATTCCCGCCCGCATGGCTGGCGACTGCCATCCCATGGATCTCACAAATTCGTAAAGCTCGCGGGTCTCCAGGTGCCCTGCCCGCCAAGCTAGGACGCATTTGATTGTAGCCAACCACGCACCGGACTGCAACTCACGCGAGGCGTCCACCAGAATATCAGCGGTCAAAAATACCGGTAGCCCGCCCTCGGGGAGTAGCATCGGTCCGCCGAACTGAATCGCAGGAGACACAATGCTTGTGGCATGTACGCGCTCCCTGCGCCGGCGAACAATTTCCCGTGTTGCCGCAGAGGTCGCGGCCCGAGAGAGTCCGACGCCACGACAACCCCTTTTCATCGGCACAACGAGGGATTGCGAGCGATTTCGCTGCGCGCCGAGCAATTTTGCGGGTGCGTATTTTGGAATCTTGACCGACGCTGTTTTATGGTCAAGGCCGTCACTCTGCGAGAAGGAAAGAGCGAGGACGTCGCCGGCGGACACGCTGAGCTCTTGGAACGACGACATCGCTTTGAGCGGCATGCTGCTTGGACTGCGGCTCATGTCGCGGGAGACACGATGGTCCATGCTATCTCTTCAGCTGAAAGGGCTCTCACTAGCAGTCGCCGAACGCCGCACCCGCTTGCCTCGTTCCGCGACGGTGATCCAATCGGGGACTGCGCAAGAGCGACACGTTTTCTTGCTTGGGAACCTGGGGTTTGATTCCGGCAGCTGCCGAAGCGTTGAGGTGCCTCAACTTTTCTGATCCCCTTGGCGTCCATCTAGTCGACGGCCTCTCGAAACATCACAAAATTACGAGTTTGCACGCCCCGTCACTCTTTCAGCGAGCTTCGATTCTTCGATGATCATTTTTGTGATGATCTTTGTTGCTCGAAATGACCCCTTTGTAACGACCAAGGTTGCGTGGAAATGACCGAGCATGCGACTTGCGCGCAATTCGCGAATTGCGTGCAAGTCGCTTTACAGTCCCTGAGCGCGCTGCCGCGGCGCCGCTGAGGCATTTGCCTGGCGGCCGGTCAGTGCATCGCACGGCGAAGAGCACCCCAGGGATGCACCACAGTACCACACGGCTGGGCCACAGCGAAGAAAATGGCGCCAGCTACGGGATCGCTACGCACCTCGCCCGCTCAGCCGCAGGGCTCCTCGGCGGTTCGCCAGCGCAGGCCTTGCAAGAAAGCCGAGGAGAGTCCTGTAGTACGCCAAACAGATAAAAAGGCAGTCGAGAGGCCCGCAGGTAGGCGTGAAGAGGAGCATCGCGCGCAGTTGCGGCAGCTTCATATCGCAGCGGAGTTTCGCCAGCGGGAATGCGTCTAGCAGGTCAACGCCCCAAGCCCCGCCGCTTTGGCCTATGCGAGCATAGTCTAGGGGCGAAGCTCGATAAATCTACTCGCGGATGGTCACCAAATACAGGGACTATAGATTGCGGCCATGGGCCGCGTGGGGCACAGCATTTGGAATTGCAAGTTTGGACGTCTGACACGGGCAGCTCGTATGCTTGGTGTAGGGAGCACTTGTCAACGCGGGAAGCTGGAAAACAGCAATTGCAGGAGGACCAGCGTCACGAGAATCGACGAAACCGTCAGTTTCGCACGGCAATGCTGTTCCCTCGCGCGCCAATGGGCAAAACCGCGGTGTGCAGAAGCTGATTGTTTCTGCGAAGTCACGCGCGATCAAGAAACATGGATCTGCAGACGGCGCAGCTGCTGAAGCGGTGGTAGTGCGCCTGCCTCTGGTGAAAGCTTTCGCAAGGATGAACCCCAGGAAGCAGGGGCAATTCCTGAGCGGTCGACGGATTCTCCGCGGCCGATGCCACGGCCGTTCGAAAAGCATGCTCCATCTCCTCGCGAGGCCTTTTTCGAGGGGACAGAGGCGCTGCTTGCTCTCATTCCTGCGCTGGATTTGCATCACCAGCGAATTTCCTTCAAGAGCGCAGCAGGAGTCTCTTGCGGTGTGCTTATGGCTCGCAGGTGCGGCCCTGGAGCACCTCAGTGCCTGTGAGGGCACGCCGGCAGCCCTGTCTTGTACACTGTGGCTCTATCGCACCGACTGATGGCGTTGCTGGGGCTGTAACATTGCTTCACGTGCACACCAGAACGCGCGCCATTCTCGTCTGGCCTGGCATCGCCAGACCAAGCGATGTCGAGCGAATGTGCACATCCACACGGTCTCATCGATACCCTAACAGTGCTTTGTTGGTTGGCAGCCGGAGAAACCCAAATTCGCTGGCTGTGAAGCGTTTTACACACAGTAGGATGAAAAGGGGCACAGAAGCAAAGAAGCGATCTGTACGGTACCGGGTACTTTGGGATTCGCCTGATGTGACGGAGCCTCCACAACCTGCTGGCGGGCTGGGAAAAGACGTACTGCCGAAGGTCGTGGTGCTCTCCGCAGTCTGCTGCATTGTGGCTCCAGTCTCTTCGCAGCGCGCTGCCCTCGCCCAGGTAAACCACAACCAACGAAGCACACCACCTTTCCTTTCATCTCTTTGCGATTCTTACAGATTTCTGCCACTGTTCGCGCGTATGCCTTGCGGTCGGACAAAGTTTTTGATTCCATTCTTCTCGAGTCCTGGGTACTGACGGCGGCGCGCGCACGTTCCTCCGATACAGGCAACGCCCGGCTCGTGGAGTATCGACTTGGATGTCCTGCGCCGCCAAGCTACCGAACTGAAGGCACTCGCGATCGCACGTCGCAGCAGGTTTCTGAAAGCCCAGGCTCCCCCCTCTCCTTTCCCGCCGCCCCCTCCTCAGACCTCAGAAAGGTGATTGCCAGCCAGGGTCAGGCTGCTTGGGTCAAGAAGGCACAGGGTGCGCCAACGCGTATGCGCTATTGTCTGCAGCTCCCGTCTTTTGACAGTGGAAACTGCCCAATGATGGCAGGAAGACAGGTAAGGATAATGGCAAGAACCGATCAATTCATTGAAGACCGCATCGATGTGCCAGGGTCCAGCGTTGGTGGCACGCGCGGCGACACCACTCAAGGAATAGGTGGTGCTGAAAATTCGTTTGGCGTCACCTCGGGGAATTCAAAGTGTGTTAGCAAGACATTCACTGGCTGTGCAATCTGCTTTCAAGATGAAGGCAACCTGTCATGGTGCAAACGCTGTGGTTCTTACCCGCTGAGATCCGTCAGCTGAGTGCTTGATTCTGGGACGGCTCTCCGTTCTCGTTCTCGTCCTCATTCTCATTCTCATCACAACCTTGGCATCGGATATGATGTCAGCCGTGTTTGTTCTCGTTCAGGTGTTGTTGTGCATCAAGGCTGTTACTCGTTTTCTCCACCATTTCACTCGCTCGACTTTTTGGATGGCTTCCTCAACGTCGGAGTCATTTTCAACGACAGGTAGAATTTTTCCTTCGGTTTGTTCACACCACCGCGCACAGTGGTGGCGTCTACGACTCTGGAGTGATGGGCTACTCCGGCCTTGATCTGATTCCGAGCCAGGCAATTCCAAAGCGTGCGTACGTTGCCAGGTTTTGATCAAAAACCAGAGCAACCCATCCAATCTGAAATCCGAGTCGTTTCAGCCTTCTCTAGGTCAAACAGGTACTCATAATCCTTGATGCGCAGGCAAATGTCGGCGGGCAGACCTGCGACCGCTTCTTTCATGTCGGCTGTGCCGTCCGCTACAGCCCAAAATTGAATAATTGATTGGGTGCACATCGCTGCAACTTTGCGACGAAATACGTACAGCATTCTAAATTTGCAAATTACCGTGGCGACGGGTTCTGCCCGGGGCAATCATCACAGAGCTCCAGCTCAAAGAGTCATTGCGCTACAAGAGCGCACTGTGATCTTTCATCAATATCGGCAAACACCCCAAGTCGAGATTTGGACAGCAGTTTTGCTCAGAATAGATGGCCTTGCGTGCAGTGCCATTATCACGCAAGCTCGTTTTCATGATTTTCACTCTGTATTTTTGGGTGAGTTTTCTTGAGCTGCACTGCTTCGAACATGATTGAAGAGTTGGTCCAACTTGCAAGGCGTGGAAGTCAGACTAGCCCTTAATCACGGCTATAGGCCTTAGCTTGACAACCTTCTTGGAAATTCCAGCAGCTGCGCAAGTGTCGACCACCTGCAGCAAAGGTGTTCAGACGAAATCTCCGGGGTGCACATATCCTCAATGGATGAACCTGCGTTACATCCTTGTAGGACTCAGGGGCCTCCTCCATGACAAGCTTTGGTGAGGCGACACGGATTGAAATACCCTGCGTAGAGAGGATGTTGGTTTCAGTGCTTCAGTTACAGAAATGTGCCGATATCAGTGCTTCAGTCACAGAAATGTGCCGATATGCCCCGCTTCCTTTAGCTCGTTGGTTGTACCGACCTTGTCAACAAGGCTGGAGAGCACATCCTGATACTGAATGTTGTTCCGAGACCGGTTGCGCGAAAGCGCGCGTCCCGCGCCGTGGCACGTTGAGCCAAACGTTGCTTCCATTCCTGTGAAAAGGTGGCACGAAGTTATATTGCAACTTCCAGCAACACCGCGAAAGCGAGGCACGTGGCACTCAGCACGGCGGGAGGCCACCTTTGTCTGTCCCTGCCAGCACGTAGGAGCAGGTTCCCATCGAGCCCCCGATTAACACCTGCGCATGCGTTTGGGAATCGACGAACTCCTCAGTCATGAGTTGTGTGTAAGATGGTTACTTGCATCGCTTTCGCGCATTGCGCATCCATAGGCAAAAAGATTTAGTGCGACATTGTTCTTCAGGGGGGCGAACCGGCTGTCCAGTGAATTGGTAATCGACAGGAATGAGCGGATGATGAGCAGGAAGGGCACGCGTGGCGCCCTTGCGATGCACCAGCAAGCGCTTTGGCTTGCCGTCCACCATGTGCTCTTCCTCCTTGGCGATGTTGTGTGAAACCTGAGTCTCGCGGGTTTTCAGGGGAAACTGCAAGAGAAAGGTGGTGGTTTAGCAGCCTTGTCTGGTTGACCTACTTTGCCTGACGAGGTTCCGCCACCTCGATGGCACGAGGCGCAGGGTTTCCCAACCCAGGCATATCAGGGCTGGGTGATTCGCGGAGGACGATGTTGCTGGGGCAAGCTCACATCGTATACGACATGCATGTCGAGGTCGTCCGGGGTGGACCCGAACACCTTGGCAAACGCCTGGCGAACCAAGAAGGTCATGGCGGAGCGGTTCACCCAGGCGTAGTTTGCTGCTGCTGCCATGCCGGCGAGGTAGTCGCGCCCCTCTTGCGAATCGATTCGTGCACACGCCAATTGCCGGTCGTTCGTTTCGATTTGGTCGCGGCCCATGGCTTTGTCCATGGTCGTTAGCGCGTCGGTCGCAACCTGGTGCCCCAGTCCGCGGCTGCCCGAGTGAAGCATCACCACCACCTGACCCACGTACTCCAGCCCCATTTGGCGCGCCGCCCTTTCGTCGTGTATTTCGTCTACTACCTGGATCTCCGCGTAGTGGTTGCCGGCGCCAAGCGTGCCGAGCTGCGGGAGCCCGCGCTTTTTGGCGCGAGACGACACCTTGCGCGGGTCCGCCTGCAGCATCCGCCCGTACTCCTCGCAGTGCTCCTTGTCTTCCGGCCACGCATAGCCTTCCCGCAGCGACCAGTCGATCCCCATCTCAAGTGCCTCTTCCAGATCTCCGGCGGCTGTCGGAATGATGCCCATCGAGCCCACCCCGACAGGGATGTGGTCAAACACAGCCTGTGCAAGCTCCTCCTTCACCGGCGCGACATCCGCCTCCGAAAGATTCGTCCGGATGAGTCTCACCCCACAGTTGATATCGAACCTGCCGAGATAAATCAGGTAGCTAAGAACCAGTCCATCCTTCGTCGAAGCGTGCGGGACGGGTTGTAGCACCCGACTCCACCAGGCGAGACAACTGCCGCAGGGTCTCCCATGTCGAACGCCGCCACGTTTCCGATCGCAAAACCGTACCCTGCGTGCACGTCCTGCGTGCTCAACAGCATCGGAACCACCTGTCATCGACTCCAGCTAGCGCTCGCGACCACGCGGCGGGCGCTGGGTGCCGTGGGGCGGACCGGGAGAGCGATGGACTTTCCGACAATACCAGGCAGGGCGGCAACGTTTGCGATTTGCTTCATCGCTGGCAGGAACCCACCCTGTCCCGATGCGCCGCCACCTGAGCGCGTAAACTGCCGCAGCTCGTCGAATAGCAGCGCCTTGATTTCCTGCCCACGTCAGACACACGCCATGATTAGAGCCACATGCAGAGCTCGCCAGCATCATCGCCCAGATACCCTACTATCATGGGCACGTGGTCTTTTCGTCAGCGGCGAAGCGTGATGTTACGTGCAGGTAAGCACAACGGGCAGATCGCTGGTGTGCGCGGCAGCGGGGCCTTCCTTGTTGACGTAGAAATGGCCCGGAACTCGCATATTTTGAACAAACCCCTTCTCTATGGCGTAGCTCGTGTCGTCCAGCTGCTGAATGAAAGCACACTCCTCATCGAAGGTCCTCACTACCATTCTGAAACACCAGTTCGGGGAGCCACAGCCGCCTCGTGGCACTGCCTCGTGGCCCTGCCGCAACCCGACACTTGTTTACGTTGGGCCCGCCTCAGGATAAGCTGTCTACGGAGCACGAAAAGTGCACGTCTAGAGGGCGGGGCATGACACAAGGAGCCTGCGCCGCGCCCGGTGGGGGAACCCTGGACCCCGACAGCGCATCGGACACCAACCACAGTCCCTAGACTGGCGGTTCCAAGCACATTCCTGCGCCCGCGGTCGTCATTCTTCCCGCGGACACCCGAATCGGTGCACCACCCCAAGAGACGACACCGAAAGCCGACAACATTGAGAGGGGTGGCCTTTTTTCGGCTAGGCTAGGGAGCCTTGGCGGGACAACCCCCCCGCACCTGAGCGGAGATGAGAGACCACAACAAGCGATCTGCGACTGTTTGTCATTAAACGGATGCTTCTCTCTACGGCATGCTCGCGGTCTGTGAGCTGTTCCAGGCACGAGCCTCTCATCTACTACGGCAAACATGCATTGCTCTGCCTAGGAGCCTCACTGTGGGAGCGCTTTGTGGCTGTGACTATTTCACGGCGCGATTTCCTAGGTGTGCCCCTGCCTAAAGTGTATGATGGGCGAAACAGTTCATTTGGTTTCACCGACACGCGCGGCGCTAACTGCCGAGCTGTCAGACAGATGCTTTTAGAGGCGCTCGACCGTCTTGATGCCAAGGATCCCCATGACCAGCTGCGGCACATCGTGGCAGGTGTGAGGTGATTCCAGAGGCTCAAATGCCAGTTGGCCAAAGCAGGGAAACCTGGACTCGTTGGCGCAGCAGCAATGCGGCAGCTGCAAGCGCTGCGGGGGCTGCTACGGCTGGGATATGCCTCAAGCGTGGACGCAGTTGCGTCACAGAGGGCGGCACGGGATGCCTTCTCCTCGGGACTTGGGGCATTGGCAACGGGGCAGTTCTCATAGAACTGGTTGAAGCGCTGGGAAAGTTCGAAGATGTAGTCGCAGAGACGGTGAGGATACAGCGTGCGCTCCACCTCGTGGAGAAGCTCTGGTAGCACCAGGAGGTGCCGCGCCAGCAGAAGCTCCGCAGGATGCGACAACGTCAGCGCCCCAGTTGCGCTTGCATCATTTCCGATCTTGCGCCGGATCCCGTTGATGCGCGCCACGGCGTAGAGCATGTAGGGCGCGGTGTTCCCTGTGAGCGCGAGCATCTTCTTGTAGGAGAAGCGATAGTTGCTCTCGCGATTCATCGACAGGTCAGCATACTTGACAGCTGAGAGACCAACTGTTCGGGCTGTGGCTGCAGCCTCATCGTCCCACTCCTTGCCCTCCGCCTCGAAGCGCGCGCGCATGTCCTCGGAGGCTATCCGCACCTGCACCCGAGATGGTAAGCACCGCAAGAAGCGGCGGGGCAGGAGCCGGGAGGTTGCGGGGCGAGACCGCTTCGTCGAGCAGGTCGCGCAGCTTCACTGTCTCGCCCGAGCGGGTCGCAAACTTCTTGCCGTCTTCTCCCTGGACGAGCCCAAACGGCACGTGCTCGAGCGACGCGCCGCCCGCCCAGCCCGCACGATTCGCCACCTGGAACACCTGCGTGAAGTGCCCCGACTGCCCGGCATCGGTCACATACAAGACGCGTTGCGCCTTCTCTTCCGTGACCCGCTGGCGGATCGCGGCCAGGTCTGTAGTTGAGTACATGAAGCCGCCGTCGGTCTTCTGCACCAGCAGCGGCATGCGGTCACCGTCCTTGTTCTGGGCGCCGTCGATAAAGACGACCTGAGCGCCCTCTGAGGTCTCGAGAAGACCCGCATCGCGCAAGTCGCTGACCACGCCCGGAAGCATTGGGTTGTAGAAGGACTCCCCGCGCTCCTCGAGGCGCACGCCAAGGAGGTCGTAAATCTCCTGGAACTCCTTGCGGCTCGATTCGCACAGGACCCTCCACGCAGCCAGCGAGAATTCATTACCGCCCTGCAGGCTCACAACTTCCTCACGTGAGGCATCCTTGAATGACACGTCATCATCGAACTTTTTCTTGGCTTGCTTGTAGAAGCCGACGAGGTCCGCAATCTCCAGCCCTTCAAGGCTCTTGGAGTCTGCGTAGCCCTGCTCCCGCAGGAATGTGATGAGCATGCCGAATTGGGTACCCCAGTCACCGACGTGATTTAGGCGCACAACATCATGACCAAGGAACTCCTCGAGGCGACAGATGGAGTCCCCGATGATGGTCGAGCGAAGGTGCCCGACATGCATCTCTTTTGCGATGTTGGGGGACGAGAAGTCCACAATCACGCGTTGGGGTTGCGCTGTCTTCGGAATTCCGCAGCGTCCCTCTGAGTCAAGCATTTTTCGAACACGGGCACCAATATACGCAGACGTGAAACGGAGGTTCAGAAATCCTGGCCCGGCAATCTCTGGTGCCTCGAAGGTACCGGAGACCACCGGCGCGAGCTCTTCTAGTAGCTTCTCAGCCACGTCACGCGGTTTCATCTTGAGCGCCTTAGAGAGCGGTAAAGCCGCATTACACTGGTAGTCTCCAAACTCAGGCTTTGTCGCCTGCGTCACCATCGGCTGCGCGTCTGCTACCTCCTCTCCAAACGCACGCACCAGCGCCTGCGACACCTCTTTCTCAAGCCAGTTCTTGACATATACTGTCTCCTCCGCCATTGTTGCGCCTCCTGACCTGGACACCGAGCTCATGCGTGAACTCATGAACTTCAAGAACCATTGAAGACAGTCATTTGGGGCGTAGCACGAGAGAGCATGGAAGGAGGCACTGCACTCGGGAGGAAAGGACGGGCGTGGCACATGCTGAGGCGGAATGGGGCCGCCGCGAAGGGCGCACCCACGCGGGGTGCGTGAAGAAAAGCCTTTCGTTCGCGGAGAACGATCGGAAACGTCCGCGAGGGAAGAAGCCGCTCGCGCGCTGAAGCAAACAAGCTCGAGTCAGTGCCCAGCCAGGCAGAGCAACCTATTCATACAGAGTGAAGAGTAGTGCAGATGGGTTCTGTTGCCTTGGCTGGTGCTCGGCGGAGCCGAAAACGCCGTTAAGTGTGCGCTGGGCAGGCGCATGAAAGCTGCACCGTCATGGGCCTTGCACTGCCGAGGACAAGCGCGCACGGCCAGGGTCAGCATGACTTACTGGTCGCCAGATACAGGACAGGCGGTTCAGGGATAGTGGGCAGAAACCCGCAGAATAGGAGCAATTAGGATAGGGAGAGAGAAGTAGACGGCGATGAGAGGTGGCGTGGTAAAGCCCAGAGGGCACCCGCGCGCGAGCCCCATGGCAATCAGGCAGCCTCCGTTTGGACTTCCCAGGGCACGATCCTGAGACTCGCAACCTCATGAGCCGCCAAAACCCTCCCATCGTTTTTCAACGACTTCGAATACCCAGGTCCGACCGGGCGTCCCTCGCTCTAGACCCTCGTCGTCAACTGGCCAGCTGTGAGTGTTGCAGCGCGAAGCCAGCCAGGCCTTCTGGCCGCGTGCGACAGACACTATGGCACGGGCGCCGTGGGCGACGGATCTGGAGGGCGCGTTCGACTTGGCGAGAGCGGTCACGCCAGGGCAGCCAAGACTGCTCGCTCCCCCGCGTGGCAACGTCAGAAAGGGCCGGACCAGTCTCCAGAAGAACCCCTACGAGGGACTTCTAGGACCCCCTGTTGCGGAAGGTTTCCTGGAGGCCCGGCGCCACAGAAAGTCAGATGTATCGAAACTTATCAAGACACCGGACAACGTATGCGAGCCAAAACTACTCCTGCGAATGCTGCGAGCGTCTCACCTCTGAGTTGACCCTTTGGCTGTAGATGCTAGGTTGCAACGAGATCATGCTAGCTTGCAACGATGTGCTGAAGGATCGCGCGCCTTCGCAGGTGTGGCGACAGGGGAAGGCTCCGACGCAGACATCAAGCAAACCCCCGCCGGGTTCGGTACTCGAGAGCAAGCCGCGCGCGCCTTCTTACCGCCGCGGAGACGCGGCAAATGCCGCCGAGTAAGCACCCACTCCTCGATTTTCTGGACCTTGCAACGTGCTGAGCAGGATGGCTTACGCGCTCGGCCGGGGCAGGAGGGTGGAAGCGTTGGGAGGGCGCCTCGCGCCGCCGGGCGGCACGACCAAAGCCGAGTGGACGCGCGCGACCCATCTGTACGCAGATGGGATCGTGGAGGGTGTCGAAACGTTGACCTTACGCCCGCGTCGTGCCGTCACCCCCGCCGCGCTGGCGGCGCGAGCAGCGCGCGTCGTATCTGCCACTGGCGCTGCCAAGCCGCCGGATGGGGTTGGTGAGGACGTGATCTCTGCGGCGGAAGGAGAGACGGACAACAGGGGCAGGTCGCAGGGCGGGAGGCGAGTGAGGAGCGCGCATGGAGCACTACAGACGCGCGCGGGAGATTCGGTTGCGCTAGACCAGATGGATCCGGGGCAGCTCGAAGCCCACGTCGCGCATCTGAAAAGCGTCGCGGGGCGTGTGAGCGCTGCTCGACAAGAGAAGGAGACCGAGTGGGAGCGCCTGGCGCGTGCACAGGGGCGAGCTCAGGAGGAGGGTCGGGAGGTCGAAGAAGTAGAACAGGAGCTGCAAGACTTCCGGACACGGGTCGAGGCGCGAATGGCGGCGACGCAGCGATCGGTTGAGGGGCTCAAAGAGCAGCGGTCAGCCTTGGAGGAAGTAGAGCGGCGGATGCGGGCGGCAAACAAGGGGCTACAGCAGCGGGTGATGGAGTGCAAGGAGGAGCAGCGGGTGCTCCACGCAGACCTGCGGGACCTCGGAGCCCTTGCCCAGGAGGTCACAGCCGCGCGCGAAGCCGCCCTCGCGAATCTGGCAGAGCTACGAAAACAGGTGACGGATGACCGGGCGCGCTGCGAGACCGATCTCACGCGGCGGCAAAGTAAGGTGGAGACTCTGCTTGCGGAGACGCGCGCGCGAGGCGAACGGCTGCAGGAGCAAGAGCGGCAGTGGCAAGCGCAACGGCTGGAGGCGGAGGTCGAGCAGCAGCTCGCGAGGGAGCGTGCTCTGGAGTCGGGGCGGAGTGTGGGGCAGGAGCTAGACGCGATCCGTGCACGCAAAGGCGTGGACGGGGGAGGTGATGCTGAAGTTGCTGTCCGCGCGGCGGAAGAGGAGGAGCGGGCAGCGCTTCAGGAGCGCGCAGAGCATCTGCAGGATGCGTGGGAGAAGTTTGTTGCGGTAACGCGAATCGAAGGGGGCGAGGCTGCGGCGCAGGCCAGTCAGTTTCTGTTCAAAGCTCGGGAGCGAATCGCGACTCTTGAGGGGATGGGCGAGGAGTTGGAGAAGCGGGCCGTGAAGCTGAGGGCACAGGCTGACGCCGCGGAGCGCCGCTCGCAAGCGGCCAAGGAAGCGGCTCTGGGTGAGCGTTCTGCTGGAGACGCGGCTGGGCCCGAAGAAGCAGCCATGGAGGCAGAAGAGGCAGCCTTGGCCGAGTATGCAGCATCAAACCGGGCAGTGGCGGGAGCGCTTGGCCAGCTCGTCGCTGATTTTGCAAGCTGGGCGAGCCGAGTGCTGGGCCGAGTTGTGATGCTCAGCGATGACGAGAGTATGCTACGCGGTGCTCTACGCCTCTCGCAGCTGCTTCGACCCCGGCGTGAAAGTCTTGCACGCGGCCCGCGTGCGAGCGGCACTGGTTTGCGCGGCAGCACAAAGGAATTCGATGGCGAGGGCGCTTACGACGCCCAGATTGCTGCATCTCAGGCGGCTGCAGAGGAAGCTCGGGCAGATCGCCTCGAAAGATTTGCCGAAGTAGCTATTAGTGTGCTGCAGGACGCATTTGCAGGCATGGAGCGGGCGACAGCAGCGGCGAAGCAGCCCTCTCCACGCGCAGCGGTGCACGTCGGTGATGCCCCGCAGTATGCCGAAGGGCGCAAATTGATAGCGCTATCGGGGGGCAGCGGTCGCGCCAGCGAGCTCACTGTCTCAATCCAGCGAGGCGAGGCACCCACACGGATGGCAGCCCTCACGTGAAGCGTAGAGCTGTGTCGCGCAACACGCCAGCAGGCAATGAGCGGCATTGCCCAGAAAATGTAAAAACACGACTATGTGACTTGAGCCGCAACCGCCGCGAGAATGACGGGTGTGCAGGCGTGGGGAAACCCTCTGAACCCCTCGAGGCAGTCGCTAGACACGCCAGAGGGGGAGGTGCCCGCTCACATGAGGCCCGGCGCAGCACCACCACGTGCCGCCTGACCCGTGTGATCGTAGGCACCTCCATAGGAGGCCGATTGGCGGTAGCCCGGCGCACCGGACGGGTCGCCCATCAGAAGTGAGCGGCGGAACGCGGCATAGTCGGTGCCGTCGGGCAGCACCACGTCCGTCGACTGATTCAGGCCAGACACCGAAAAGCTCCCCCCTTTGTACCCCGCCGCAGCCTTGCCAGGAGAAGCGCCCTTCTTCTCGTCAAAGTCAATGACTTCAAGAATGCGGCGCTGCAGATCCACGGTCAGCGTACAGCCGAAGCGCAGATCCGGCGATGGCCCATACTCCACCTTGATAGCGTTCTGCTCTGTAAGAGCCTCCTCGATTTGGCGCCCTGCACGAGTACCGTCACCCCGAGTGGATTACAGAGTCGTAGACGGTCTAGCAAAAAAATGCGGGCATCTTTTGCGCACACGGATGAAGGATCGCGGCGTGGGTTGGGTGGTGCCAGCACCGCCGTCGAGCCACGTCGTGGGATCCTCCTCGGCCAGCGCAGTGTGCGCCTGGTTTGCCACAGCGCGCATACTTTCTAGGACGCCCAAGCATTGCTCCCGCTGCAAACCACGGTCATTGTGTCAGAATGCCGAGAGAATGGGCACGGGCTAGTGCCCAGCGCTTACCCCAAGACGGGGGACCAAACAGCGCCACTTTACCAGACTCCCGGTGGGTTTGGCTACCTGGCGTTCGATGACAGCCACCTTCTCGTGCTCAACTTCCCGGACTTTGTTGAGAAGGTGGGCTTCGCGATCGTCGAGAACCTGCCGGAGCTGACTCATGCGCTCTTTGATGTCTTCCTGGAGCGTGATGGACTGGCTCTCGATCGCTTCTTGTAACTCTTTGAGCGACGCGGCGTACGCCTCCTCGCTCTGCTGGCGGCCCTCGAGAACATCCAGTCGCTCTTGAACCGAAGACTGCATGTCCTTGACCTCCTGAACACATCGTAGCGCATCGGGAAGCACCTGGGAGAGGTGCTCGAAGCGCTCCGCCAGTTCCTTGAAGTTCAATTTGCGTAGGTCGCCTTCCTCAATGCCCTTGTTTGCCGCCCCAGCCCCATTCTGCTTGCTGAGGGTGGCCGCAACACCGTTGAGTGGTCCCCGGAGATCGTTGAGCAGGGCCGCGAACGCTGCCGTGTCGGTACCGGACTTGCGCGCCATGGTCACGACCCGGCGAGCCTCTCTCAAATTCAAGTCGTGGGCCCTCGCTCTCATCGGGCAGTTGGCTGAAACGCTTTTGATTTCAGAGGGGAGAAAGGGGGGTGGGAAGTGTTTGTAAAGTTAGCATCTGCGTTCCGCGAGCGATTCAAGGCAACCAGCGGACGCCGGCGAAGAATCACGCCTGTGGCGCCGCACAATCCGTGTGGGCAGGGTTGGCGTGTCGTGAAGTCGTTCATATGATGCCAGATCACGATAGGCTACTAATGGGCGTGGGGTGGTTCGCGGCATTCGAGTTTTGGAACGCTGCGACATGGTCACCAGCGCAGGCGTGCGCCCCTTGTCGCCCCCTTCGCGCCGTGTGCTTGTTCCCTCTGCAATGTGCCCTGCTCGTTCTGAAGAAGGATGCAAAATTATGGTGCGAAATGTGCTTCTGACCTTGGCGGAGTGTTCGGAGTGGACAGTACTGCGCGTGGGCAGTGGCGGTGGTCTCCGGGCTTGAACTTGAGGCAATCATCGCAAGCAGGCGAGAGCGACCTGACGAATTCCTTCAGTATTTGTAAATATGCATCTATTGTGGTAATACATGGAGTATGGACAGATTCTCACCTACAGCTGGCTTGCCGGCTGGACTCGGCTCGTGCGGCGAGTGCACTTTCCTCGCTAACTGTACAGCTGTTTTTGCCTCAGGCTTCCGCCCTTGTTGGGATTTGCGCCAAATATTCCCGTGCGAGGTATCTTCCCCATGCCGTTTGTGGCTATGCGGCGCGCGCGATTGCGATGTGGGGACCTACCGCATGGCTGGCGTACGTTCCCTGTCTCTCAAGGAGGGAACTGGACGGCAGGCAAGCACCTCGATGAGCTTTCGACACTTGACCGTACTTTCATTTGGATCAATCGGGTGCATCCGCTCTCCAGCCCTAAGTACGGTCACGAGGACAGATCCTGACGAGTGACAAGAGCAATCCAGCGGCGCGGTAGCTCGAGCTGACAGCAGCGTGTGCGCAGCTCTGGACGTGCCTCTTTGCATACCACACGGTGCGGTATTGCTGGGTATCAGAACGGATCAAGTGGGGCTTGGAAGACGCAACGTTGGGCAACACTGTTGTGGCATACGCGCTGCTCTTCATCGTGTACGATCTCGTGTACACAAACTTCCACCGCCTGCTTCACATCCGCTCCCTCTATCGGTACCGGCCTGCTTGTTTCCGGGCAGGCTCACATTGAGGGGCCGTTCTCTGTGTCTTCCTGGTTTGGAGCTAACCACAGGAGCGGGCGACAGGTTTATCCACAAGCACCACCACCGTCAGAAGGCGCCGAGCCGCGGGACAGCGGATGCCATTAATGTGCACCCCTTCGAGTTTGTCTGCGGAGAGTACAACCACCTCCTCGCAATCTACCTCGTTCCGTACGGCCATGCTCCCCCCACTCATCAGATATAGCGCACTCGTGCGGTCACCCGCACGAGTACTATACGCTTAGCGCCCGCGGTTACGGTCGTGTCGACACTCAGAGCTGGTCGCGCCTCCAGGTGTCATGTGTTCGCTGCGGCTCTCTTCGTCGTGTCAGGGGGGCTACTGGCGTCGTGGAACCACACCAGGTTCGACATGGCGTTGCCGTGGGTCATGTGGGACACCAAAGCTCACGACGAGCACCATGTGATCCCGACGGTCAATTATGGGCAGTATATCATGCTCTGGGACCGGCTCTTGGGAACGTACCAGGACCCCCCGGCCCTCCGCTCTGCCAAGAAAGCCGACGCAGCTCACTAAGGGTGTGCTCACCGGGCCAGCGATTCTCTTGAGATCGTATCAATTGAAAAGTTCGCCAAACTAAATTCTCATGCCACCTCACATGTCTGCTCCCCTGCACGGCCATAAACTTCGCTTCGTGCCTCGATGCGTGAAACAACGAGCCTCGACTCCAGCAGTCGTGACTTTCGTCAGGATCTGTTGGTCAGGCCATGAAAGTCTGAGATGGTCACGTCTGCATCCGCCGCACCATCGGGCTGGGGGGCACGCACTCGCCCACATTCACACAGTAGCTTCGAGGGCCTGCAGTCTGGCCCCATCCCGGGTGTCACCCTCTGCGGAGAGCCATTCCGCGTGGGCAAATCAACGAATCTATGGTCAGAACGACCCCCCGGAGACTATCTCATCCGCGGGGGGGCTCGAAGCTCACCGCGGCGGGTTGCGGCCAGCCGGGTGCGGCTGACGCTGGCCCGTTTGTGGAAATTCCGCACAAACAGACTTGCGGGGAATTTTATGGAAACCCTGTCCAGTTTGCCAGAGGGCGCCTCGACGACCCGAGTCGATCAGTGGCAGGATTCTACCTGTGGCGGCGGGGCCAGGGACGTCAAAGCCATCGTGGACGAGGGCCATAGACAAGCGTGGAAGATGTTTGGTCTTGCCCGACGAGGCCGTGCAGCTTCCATGCTGCTGGCCGCAGCATGTGTGCTCTGCATGCTCGAGTTCGTCGCCGTAGCCCTGGAGGTGAACCCTCCCCCGACATCGTTCACGTAATGGACGAACACCAGCGATTATGGTTGCGGTCTGCAAATCGCTCGAGCGTGCCGAGTCGGTTGCGGCATTGCCACCCCTCGCCCCCTTGGGCCTGCCATCTTGATGATGCAGAGGCCGTCACTGAGACACAGTTCCGCGCATGCAAGCGCCCCCCACATCCCGTGCCCTCTTCGCAACTCCGCCACACACTGAGGAACAGACGAATGTGAGCGTATGGCCATGAGTTGCGAGATGCTGGTCAGTTGAGGCAACACGCGTTGCTGCGTTTTCGCTCAGGTGTGTCTTGCGCCTCGGACAGGATCCATTTCCGCCGCAGCACCCAATCTACGCCTTCTATCCACGCGGATCAGACCGAAAGAGAACATTTCCTGCTGGCCCCACGCAGGAATACTCAAATCGCGTATACGAGGATGGCTACGTGGTCCGTGCGGGTGCGCGCAAATGCGCGGAGGCACGCGAGCGTGAACGGCTTGCGCACGACACGCATAATTTTGTACGCAAGGCTGCAGAAGTACATCGGCGGGTTCGTCGGTACGCGCAGATGGAACTTCTGGTGCCCGGTGCGAGGCTGATTGACATTTGCGAGAAGCTCGAGAACGCCACACGGACATACCTCGAGGCGGACAAGAGCCCCCTCGCCGGACTCCGCGCGGTGCCACCCCACCGATCGAGCAGCTGCTTCCGGAGAGAAGTGCTCACTGTGATGCGGGACGGCGCGCGCGGCGAGCAGGGCATTGGATTTCCCACGGGAGTGTCGCTCAATAATGTGGCCGCGCATTACACCTCGAATCCCGGGGATACAACAGTGCTGAGGTGGGTCAGGACCAGCCATAGTAGTCTATACGCCTGTGATTATATCCACAGGCTATTCTCATTTGCATTTGGTGTCACACGATTGTTTGCAGGCGCGAAGATGTGCTCAAGCTCGACTTCGGGACACACGTGAATGGTTTCATCGTTGATTCTGCATTCACGTGAGACCCGCCTTCCAAAAACACGGGTGGTAGCCGTTGACCGCGGAATGTTCAAGCCGTACTTGTATGGCGGAGGCCTGGGCGCCCTCCCGTCTTTCCGCCTTGCTGTCAAACGCTCGAATCCTATTTTTCGGACGTAGGTGGGCTCCGGATCCCAAGTACGAGAAGCTTTTGGAGGCCGTTAAAGACGCGACGATGACGGGCGTGCGCGAAGCCGGCATCGACGTCCGTCTCTGCGATGTTGGCGAGGCGATTCAAGAGGAAGACCCCTACACCGCGCTCAAAACATGGGTGTCTATACTGAGCTGTGGTGCTGAGTGCGCGTGCTGGGCGGATGTGACAGGTGATGGAATCGTATGAGTGCGAGATCGACGGAAAGGAGTACCAGGTAGGGGCGCGTACCTACATTCTCGTGGACCCACCGCATGCCTGGTTGCAGCACACGGTGATGAACAGGGCACGATGACCATGTGCAGGTGCGCTGCGTACGTAATTTGCAAGGGCACTCGATCGAGCCGTACGTGATTCATGCTGGAAAGTCCGTTCCTATCGTGGCGGGCGGCCCCGCCACCAAGATGGAGGAGGGAGAAATATATGCCATTGAGACCTTTGGCACTACTGGTCGCGGGTACGCATCAAATATTACCCGCACACATCGCTAGAAGAAAGCTCACTAGTCGGCTCGTGCAGGCATGTCGTCGAGAGCGGGGAGTGCAGCCACTACTCGTTGAACGCGCAGGAGCAATGGGATGCGCAGACGCAGGCTGCACGGCGAGCGTACGGCAAGGCATCGCAGATGAAGCAGGTGCGGATGCCACGTGCGCAACAGCTTCGTGACCACATCGAAAAGCACTTTCGCACGCTGCCGTGGTGTCGGCGCTATCTCGAGCGCACCGGAGAGCAACGTTACCTCGTCGCCCTTCGCTCCCTCGTCGATGCGGGCGTCGTTGAAGAGTACGTACCCGGAGAGCGTAGCAGCAGGGTGTTACCCTGTGGCCTGGGCGTAGAATGTACGGTAGTCACCCGCGCGGGCGTCGGGTCGCAGGTACCCGCCACTCGTCGACGTCCGCGGCTCATTCGTGGCGCAGTATGAGCATACCGTGATTCTGCGCCCGACCTGCAAAGAGGTCGTCTCGCAAGGTGACGACTATTGACTGGCATAGATGTCGGTCAGCGAAAGTCTGCTGAGCGCCGCCGCTGCTTTGGCACGCCAGCGCACTTCACTTCATTTTTCGCATGTCTCATATACAGCCCTGTCAACGTCGCTAGTCTCCCTCGCTATCCGCTCCCGCTGTGTCAGTCCAACCCTCAGCATCTTCTTCCTCGTTGCCTCCTACGTCACTAGCCGGCTCGTCGCCCACTCCTCCTGCCGGTTCGCTTCCAGCCTCACTGTCTGCATGATGTTCAGTTCGACCGTCCGCCTCACCATCCGCATTTCCACCACGAGCCTCGCTCTCAAACGGCTCCTCATCGCTGCTCTCATCTTCTAGATGCACGTCTGGCCACGGCCAAAGCGCCCGTAGCGCACGCCGCCAGAGCGGGGGAGGGGCGTCTTGGTAGAGGCGATCCAACACCCGCTGGCGCGCTTCCTTGCTCGCTTGCTGCCGCCGCCTACGCCCGCGTCGCATCTCCTTTTTCCACGCACGGTGCTCTACCCTCCATTGTGCCACAATTTTCTTTGACAGTCCCTTGCGCTGTGCGTCCGTGAGCACCTTGGCTGCTTGCTCCTCCGCCGCAGCCTGCTGGGCGTGCGACACACCGACATGCTCGCCATCATCGTCCCCTAAGACCTTGCTCTCTGCGCTGAGTTTCTTCGTCTCGTCGACGTCTCTGCCGCGCTGCAGGACCCGGTTCTTCACGTCCACACCCAGCGTCTCAGCACGCGTCGCAGGGTCCTCAATCACCCCTGCATCTGCCAAGCGCGAACGCAGCACCGGCCAAAGGTCAGAAACATGAAGCCCCTTGATCCGTCTGTGCACGTCCAACTTCACCGACCTCAGCACGCCGACCTCCCGATCCCAACACAATGTCACGTCAGGCGCACCGATTCCCGCCCAGGCTTTTCGGTTCCCCGTTTCTCGCCAGTGCAGCAGGCACTGCCGCACGACACAGCGCGTTATAGATACAGACTTTGAGCACACTTGTGGCACGCAGGTGCGGAGGCAGAAGATCTACACTGCTGGCCCCGGCGGCGCTATTTCCAGGGGTGGGTGTGATTAGGCACGCACGTGGGTCTCCACTGCGTCAATGTGGTGAAGCACTTCGTGACGAGGGCACTCGCGAATCTGACGCTTGCTTTCAACATATGCCCGTAGGGCAGCCTCTGAAATGAAAACCTGTAACTTGTCGAGTTCCACGCGGTGCGTCACGCGTCCGAACGAGTCTTCATCGCCGAACCGATTCAGCCAGTGGTTCAAGTGACCCGGGAGCTGTTTGCGCGCGCGCTTCCAGAGCAAGTATGAGCACTTGTCCCAGAAGAGGGTCGCAACCAGGAAGAAGGCCGCAGCCACCGCGAGAAACACAAATGGATACGCGCCGAGCAAACCCTGTGCGATGCCAATCCATGGACATGCCTCAGACCAGACTTCCGGCGCCGTGTAAGTATATTCGATGTCCACACGTGAGACGACGCGCTTGACTTCGCGGTCCAGCGGCCGAATCGAGCAGTATTTGACTCCCCAACGGTATCCATCAAGAAGTTTGACGACAAAGACTGCTGCTAGAAGGCTCTGAACGCGCCAGTACTGCAGTCCCAGGCGGTACTTGTTCACAACATTCAGGCCCATGTGACGGACGTTATCGCCCGTCTCGACGACACGCTTGAGAAGGCCGTGTTTGTTCACGACCGTGGCGAATGGCTTCAGGTGGTTGACCTTGCGTTCCGCATCGACAATCAGCTGTTCTAGAGATTTGGCGCGGGCAATCACCGAGGCCTGCCATTGACGGCAGCGCAGCGCTGCAAACAGAGCAATACCGACCTCATCGTGCGGCTCAGGCGGCATTAGAGCACGCTCGCCTGCTGCACGCATATGTGAAATCACAACACCAAGCAAGTTAATTTCCTGCGCGGCGCGCGACATGAGGTCCTGCACAAGCTCAACATTGTGTGGCGCGCCGTCTGGAACGTGTACGAGCTCCATCGCGGCATCGAGCATCTCAAAAATGTGATTAAATCGAGCGAAAATTGTGTCTGCTGCAAGCATGAGTGCCTGCAAGTTTGCGTAGGGCACCAGAAAGGCATCGTAGAGGTGGGCACGTGCGCCGACAAGAAGGACCCCGATGGTCCCCATAAAGAAAAAGTGCGAATTAGAAAGGTCTTTGGCGAAACGAATCTGTCCTATGATTTGTGCCATTTCATTCTCGTGCTCACCGCGGTCAAGGTACTGTGTCGACGTGGCAAAGAACGGATCAATATGAGCTGCGAGGTAGATTGCAAACTTGGGGCGCTTGTCCGCGTGCCCCTGGTGCAGCTTGTCGATGAGCTCACGCTGATGCTCGGACATCAGGTCGTGCAAAATAGTAGATGAGTCCTGCACGACATCGACGGCCATGCGGGTGAGGAGATCGAGCGAAATTGCATCATGGTCGCGCGTCATGATCGAATCCACCGCGAGACCGAACAAAACGTTTCCACGTGTCGAAACGTGAATGCCAAAGAACTCTATTTGAATGATTCCATCGTCCTCGGGGTAATTAATCTCTGCTTCAACGTTAACATGGTGGAGCAGGTCACAATCAAGCACCCGCACATGCGTTAGGCCAGCTGGTACGCGCAGCAGCGTTGCGCTCGGCTGCTTGTCTACCATGGCCGTGAACATGCCCTGCTTGCACCTGCCCAGCCCGACCACGGCGCAGTTAGTCACTGCCGAAGAAGTGGCCCACAGGTGTACGCGCAGCGCACTAATCAATCTGTCATTCCTGCCTCGCAATGCCAGCACAAGTTTTAAAGATGCGCAGCGATGAATACATGCGGACGCGAGAGTATTGGGTCACAAAATCTAACCGGTCCATTGCTCCAAGATTGATGGACATGCTTGAAATAGAATTCTCCCCAAACGGCACCCACTCTGCGAGCAAAAGGCGTACTTCTCCAAGTACAACAGCCTGCAACCCCCGCGCCGCGCATTCAGTGCCGCGCGAAAGGTACTCGTCAAGAAATATGAACATCTGTTTGTTGCAGGATCCCCTCGTATGCTGACTGTCCAAATCTGATGAGAATTGTTTTCCATGCGCGCCGCATCCTTGGCAAGTTTCTTGGGGGCAACCTCCATCAGATCGCCGTCCTTGATGTTGGTCATGCCCGCGAAGGCATGGTGCGCGCGAGCACGATTGTTTGTGGTCTCAGCCTGGCCGCGTCGGAGGAAGGCTGGAATATACGGAGATGAAACGTAGGACACATCTTCGATTTCAGTTATGGTCGAGTAGCGTAGATAACCAGATTTGACTGAGCGAAGAGCAAAGAGCGACTTGTCATCGTCCCAGCTGATCTGCACCCGATCCGTGAACGAGTTTTCGTGGTCCGGCACGTAAACCACAGCTTTCAGCTCGTCAAAAAGCGCGCCAGGAACAGCCTTCATCATTCTCAATCCCTGCTGAGAGACCTGGTACGCTGACATTGGCTTGTAGTCAATAGTGTACATACGAACCATGCGAATCATCCCATGCATGCGGAGCTCGTCAATTGCCGTCTGTGCCTCCTGGGAGAGGTTCAGCCATACCTGTTTCACCCTCACACACAAGTCAGTCGGGATTCATCAATCTGCGCGCTAAGGGTTGCCTCACTGGGGCAGAGCACGACCTTGCGAGATGCGCCATTGTGCGAAATGTTAGTCAGGACCGGTGCGTAGTCGAAGTCGAGGACACCCGCCGAGATGCACTCGTACATAAGAACAGACAGGGCCATAGACCTGAACACACCGCCTCGTGTCATCATGAACTGCATATGCCGGCTCCCAATAGAGCCACAGGGCCACCTCGTCGTCCAACAGGCTTCGGGAGATGATGGCTCACACCTGATCCAGGTTTCCTCATCACCCGCACGCGTAGCGCACTTTCCGTAAAGTGAGATGAGGTGGCAGATAAGCACATGTTCCGTCGTCCATGCAAAGTCCGATGTCGCGCCGCGCGCGATAATGCCCTTGAGGTCATTGACCTGCACAGCACAAGGTTCTTGCAAGCTCGCACGAGCCGCAGGTCTTGAAAGGGGGAGGGGAAGTGCCATCGTGGGCGCTGGAGGGGTTGATTGACCTTGCGGTCTCTTCCATCCGCTCCCACGCCATCATCCGAGTCGGAGTCAAACTCAAAGTCGTCGATCATGCTGGTCATCCCGGCGGGGGCGTCTGCCTGTTGCAGCGCTAGCTGCACACAGGCTGACGGTCCCCGCCCTTCAAACCCGCCCTACGACCGCTTCACTACAAAGAAATCCTCAGCAACGATTTTCTCAGCAGCGCCGGCCGCTCGCTCAGGGGGCACACACGCCCAGGAGGTCGCGCAAGCATGGCATTCTCCAACGCCCAGCCAGCCCGGACACCCCTGGTTTGGATCATGAAAACTTGAAAAATCGAAGCAGAACAAATCGACAACCGACCTGCCGGCAACGACGAAGGTTCGCAGATTGGCGTCCCTCGCACGCTATCGCATCGTTGACGGCGATGGAGGCGACAAAGCCGCCCCAGATTCGGAGCCGCGAAGAGGCCAAGCAGGTCTTGGAGAAACTTGCCCGTGCAGAACTTGTGCAGGGCTATTCCAAGACATCATGGGAGGAAGAGGCCCGCTGTCAGGCGGTCTCTTTTCTTCAGGCCGAGCACGAGCGCAAGACGGCAATCGCCGAGGCTGCGGAGCGGCGCTTCCTGATGAACACATCTAGTACGAACCCATCCACCCATGCCTCATCATGGGGTCGTGGGTCGCGCGGCTGAGATGACTGTCGAATGATTTTATTTCTCGGTGTTCGGTTTACTGACTGCGAGAGCTTCGCAGGGGGCACGCGGCTTGCAATGTCTGCGAGCTACACCACACAGGAAGTTGCGACGTCTATCGAGTCGGCGACAGAGTCTGATCAGTCGAAATTGTACGGCAAATTCGGATCCCTTGAAATGAAGTCTGTCCAAAACCCTAGCGATCCCCTGCTGCACGACGAAGATGCTTCCTTCAAGTGTCTCACCTCCTGTGCGAGCTTTGCGACTTCAATCATAGATGGACATAATGTCATCGTGGATGGTGAATCGGATCAGATGCTATGGCGCATCTCGCAAGTTGCTCGGAGTATCAACGCATTGAGCCTCGCTGCGCAGCCCCTTGAATCTGGGGAGCAGAATGTCAAGCCCCTTCCGCTCTTTCGCCAGGATTCGGCGGATGTGATCGACAATATTGCTGATGCAAGTGGCGGCACAGAGGATGAGGCTCTGTTACGTGCGCGGTCCCTATTGCGAAAAATGGAAATGACTGACGATGACAAAGTTGGCGAACCGGCACCCGGTGGAGATGAAGCAACGGGACGCGAGATGGAAAGAACAGGAGCTGTCATTTCATTGGAAGAAATCAGTAGTGAAGAAAATGATGTGGCAGTTCTGGGGCGCATCCGGGAAATTGCGCGGGGAATTCTGGGAGTAGGCACGGCGCAACAAGAGATGTCGGCCGCGGGTGATGCCGCAAGCTTGGTGATGGGAGCAGAGATCGGAGGAAATGCCGTAGAAGAGTGTGGTGACAAGAGTGCGCGAAACTTCAATCCGGCCGCTGAGACTACAGGCTGCGGAAAGGCAGTGCAAGGGGCGTCAGGCTTATCGGTTTGTGGCTGGGAAAACAAAGAGCATTCGGTTGTAGACGGCAGCGTCGAGTGGGGCTCACACGTAGAGAGAGAGGACAGCGAAGAGCTGGAAAGCTATCGAGGAGTTGCTCAGGTTGACGCTGACGTCTCAGAAAGTGGGGATCATGCGCGGAGTGAAGCTGGAATGGAGAGCCTGGCAGAGAAAGGCAGCATTCCGGAAGCAGAGCAGACCAGGGGTGGCGATGTCCCTTACCAAGAGGTCGGCGAACACTGTGAGAGGTCTCTCGCACGCGGATTCAAGGTGAGAGTGAATGAGTTGCGCCTGCGCGGCCTCACAGCCAACCTGTTGAGCGATCATGGACGTCAGAAAAATGCAGCTGTGGGGAATGATGTGCGAGTCGAGTTTTTGGTGAAGTTGGAGCTTGAAGGTTCCAAGGGAAGAAGTGGAATGGCAACTGCGACACGCGGCGAGGTTTCTTGGAAAAACGCATGCGACATGTGGGCATCGCACACCGGGGCGCTATTGTGCGCCAAGGTCGTGCAGCAACGGACACGAGGAGGCGGACTCTGCGCCGTCGAGGCTCGTGTTGGAACTGTCGAAATTCCGCTCGACTGGGGTGGCGAGCGCGGCATTAGCGAGCGTGTGAAAGAGTACGCTTGGCATCCGGTCATGGGAAACAGACAAGCTGAGTGTCAGCTGGAACTGGGAGTGGGCTTGGATTACGAGGAGGATGAGTCCGAAATTGAAGAGGGGACTCGCGTACAAGACACTCCCATTGACGATCTGGAAGAGGACAAGTCGGCAGAAACAAAGATTGCTGATGGCAATGATGCTGTTCAAATCGGAGCGAGTTTTCCCTTTGGACTTGAAACAGCGAGTAAGGGGGCGACTGTAGGGGCGTGGGCGACAGTGCGGCAGGCGAGTGAGCTACTACAGCGAGCCTGGCGTGGTCACGTGGCTCGGGGCCTTGCGCTGAGTTGGGCTGCGCGACGACGACTTGCTGGGTTTCGGGCCGTGGGCAGTCAAAATGGGCCTGCAAGGAGCGGGCTTGAGCAGCGGAACAGGGACGGAGTGACTCTGTCGTGCTCTGTTGGAGAGGCACTTCTGCGAAGACCCGCAAGGAAGGGAAACCCGACCGAGACGACCGGGGGACACGATGAGCGGTCG
>Ga0115567_10000869_pt1 | contig 29989 bp, 28 predicted proteins | sample COGITO_mtgs_1204_2_FD_88679 | JGI IMG/M metagenome (GOLD analysis project Ga0115567, IMG submission 88679) | Pelagic marine microbial communities from North Sea - COGITO_mtgs_120412 | ecosystem: Environmental > Aquatic > Marine > Epipelagic | place: Germany:Helgoland, sampling site Kabeltonne... | reverse complement strand
GTACGGCTTCAGAAATTTTGAAAATTACCGAATTAGAGTAAGAGTTTATTGTGGATATTAATTAACTAAAACAAGACGCACTTGCCCCGTTAAATGGAGAAGATCCGAAGATCCGAAGATCCGAAGATCCGAAGATCCGACTTTTGTCTTTGTTTTTATAGAGTCCAAACCAATGCTCTTAAATACAAAGTTCTATAGTGCAAAACGCCCTATCTCGTAAACATTAGATTTTATTAAGAAATTAAATGGCGGGGTGGACGGGACTCGAACCCGCGGCCTCCGCCGTGACAGGGCGGCGTTATAACCAACTTAACTACCACCCCGAGCGGTAGATCCGAAGAAATAGTTTTAACTAAGCTCACAAATAGATGCAACTAAAAAGCTGCTGATGACTTTTTTATAAGCTTTTGAAACTGGCCCACTTAAGTTCTGATAGAACCAGTATTTCTTTTGTTATTCTGCACATCTAGCTTTGGCTGCAGGGAGCACCTCTTGAGAGGCTGTTAATCTATAAAGATAACAGGAGCTTACATAAACTTATCCGCAATTAGGTGTGCCAGTTTATGCTTTTATTTTAGGCCTTGAAGATCTGCAAAGGCTCTTTCAATGGGTTTGAAGACCTCTAAAAAACTAGGTGTCACCACTTTAGAAAAATCACGGTTCAGGCACTCCACTCTTTTCATGCGCTCTCCCCCTGCAGCTCTGAAGGCGTCTCTCACCTCTCCTTCAATCTCCTCTTCCGTTTCCAAACAGTCCACTGTAAAGGCGTAAGGGATCACAACAAGATCTTTCACGCCCGCTCGGCCAAGTTCTTCAACTTTCTTCACAGTATAAGGAAGTATCCACTGAGCACGCCCCAATCTACTTTGAAAAGACACACCCCAATCTTTAAAGCCCAATTTTTCACTCAAGACTTTAGCCGTATTATAGCACTGTGCCCTGTAGCAGTATTTATTCTTCTCAGACCAAGTCATAGAGCAGGCGCCATCATTTTTACAGTGAGCGTGAATGCTTGTGACATGCTTTTCTGGAATTCCATGAAATGAAAATAAAAAGTAAGAATCAGACTGCCCTAAAACTTGAGATTTAATTTTTTCTGCCGCAGCCTCTAAAAAAGAAGGCTGATTGAAATAATGAGTCAGACTTTTTAAACTCACATCGGGATTTTTCAAAGCCCAGTCCCTAGCCGATTCAAGGGCTGAGAGGGTTGATGACTGCGCGTACTGTGGATACATAGGAAGATAGTAAAATTCCGTAACACCTTCACTCTTAAGCTTGTCTAGAGTCTCCTCTATTTGAGGTGAAGAATAAGACATAGCGTAAGCAACTTTATAGTCCCCTTGCCTATCGGCACCTAGAGACTCTACGATTTCTTGTGTGTAGATGTCTAAGGGAGAGCCTTCTTTTTGCCAGATGGCCTCATAGGCCTTTAGTGATTTAGGGGAGCGAAAAGGCACGATGACTCCACGGACCAAAAGAAACCTAAGTAAATAAGGTAGGTCGATCACATTTTTGTCCATTAAAAACTGTGCAAGGAATTTCCTTACACCTTTAACTGTCAACTGTTCTGGAGTTCCAATGTTCACAAGCACAATAGCTTTGTTGGTGGCACTCGTATTTGCTTCTTTCATTTTTTCATCTCCCCTAAAATTTTATCCACAAAAGGCCCGACAGCTCTTGTCATTGAACCAATGCCCAAGTCTCCCGTCCAATTTGCAAAAAAGAAAACCCTGTCTTCTTTTTGATCAAGACTATTTAGGGTCTCTTCGAGCGTTAAACAGTAGTCAGGAAAAGCCCTTGGCCAGCGCTTAAAATAAACGGTCTTAGTTGGTGTGAGCTTTTTAAAGGCTTCTTTTCTAATTTTAAAAACAGCTTTTTCCATCTCGTATTGTGTTTTGATTTTTCTACCATCAAAGATCCAAGTTTCAGAAACGTATCCATACTTAGAGCGTTTTGGAAAAAGATCAGAGTTAAGAATAAGTCCCAAGGCTCCCTCATCTTGATTTTTAAAAACACAGCCAAAACCCTCAATTTCTAGTTTTTCTTTTTTTTCAATTATAAAGGTTCCGATCGAGATCTCTTTATATTCAATTTTTGAAAGCAGGTCTTTGTTTTTTTTAGAGACCACATCTGGCAGTGAGTGCGCAGGGCTTGAAACCATATGAAAGTCATAGTCCCCTTTATTTGAAATGTCTTTAAAGTTCACTCCATTTTTAGCCAAATATTCCTTAAGCTTTATAGTAAACTGGCCCATGCCTCTTGTAAAACTCACACTCCCACTAAATTTTGATTTCTTTTTTTTCTTAAAAAGATTTTTCAAAACAAGCGAGGCACTTAAGTCCGCCGTATCATAGCCGTAAACACCCTGAAGGCCGGGCTTTATTAAGCTTTCTAAAAGATCCGTCTTAAGAAGTCTTTTTCCCCAAACATCGATTGTTTCATTTTTTTTTGGTTTAATTTTTTCTTTTTTGAAGGCTAAAGAATAAAGTGCTCCAAAACTTCCAAGGGTGGCCCATACAGAAAGGGGCCATCTTTTTATTCCCTTATCACCTAAGACAAATTTGTTACGCCCAAGTTTAGTGTAAGGAATAGCCTGAAGCTCAATGTCAGCTAAAAGCTCTTCAACGTCAGAATTGCTTAAGATAGAGTTTGCTGCAAGCTCCACCACACCGTCATCCGTCTCTAATGACTGTAAAATCACATCCCCGTAAGGATCGACAACATCAACCCTAACCCCTCTTTTTGTAAGAGCGTAGGCGCTCAAAAGACCACTCACACCTGAGCCGTAAACTGCAGCTTTAAAGGAAGACGTGTTTTTCTCAGTCATATAGATTGAGAAAAAACCTTTCTATCAGGATTTTTGTTTCTCAATCTTTTGTCTAAACCCATACAGATGTTTCTTAAAAAAGGATTTCCTTTTGCAGTGACTTTTAAAGTGTTGTCTTCAAACCTCATGAGTTCATCTTCTAAAGCTGAAGACAAATAGGTCTTCAAATCTTCAGCGTCTTCACTTGAAAGCTCAACTTCCCATCTGGTCATCAATTTTAAAATAAGCTCTCTATAGATTTTGTCCTCACGGTTGAGTTTGTGGCCCCTAAATGTTGCAACTTGTCCTTCTGAGATCATGCGCTCATAAACAGGCAGCTTCTTTTCATTTTGATGGAACATGTCTGGAGTTTCAGAAATCGAACTGACCCCTAAACCTAGAAGAAGATCTGTTCTGTGGGCTGCGTAGCCCATAAAGTTTCTGTGAAGCTCACCTTTTTCTAAGGAGGTGTACAAAGAGTCTGTCGGAAGTGCAAAGTGATCCATTCCAATCTCTTTGTAACCTGCGCCGAGAAGCATCTCTCTTGAAACTTCATAAAGTTCACGTTTTGCAGCACCCACAGGAAGGTCCTCATCTTTAAAGATTCTGTGAGTGGGCTTAATCCAAGGCACGAGTGCAAAACTGTAAAGTGCAATTCTATCAGGTCTGTGCTCGATTGTTTTTTTAACCAAGTCTTTGATTTTGGTAACGTTTTGTTTTGGAAGACCATAGATTAGATCATAGTTTACGGAGGTGTAGCCAATCTCTCTTGCGTCATCAGTTAAGTCTTTCGTGATGTTTTCTGGTTGAATGCGGTTAACAAGTTTTTGCACTTCAAGATCAAAATCTTGCACCCCCATTGAAACACGCTGAAAACCTAATTTGTAAAGCTCTTCTAAGTGCTGTCTGTTTGTACGCCTCGGATCCACTTCAAAGGAGCCTTCAAAGTTATCTGCCTTAGTGCAGTCTTTCAGAATACGTGAAATTAAAAGACTTAAGTTTTCAGGAGAAAAGAAGGTTGGCGTTCCACCACCTAAATGAATTTCTTTTAGTGGCCTGTCTTTTAGCGCTGGAACTTTTGAAATGTAGTTTTTCCACTCAGACATCAAGGTGTCTAAGTAAGGAGCTTCCCTTTTGTGGTCTTTAGTGATTGTGGTGTTGCAGCCGCAGAATGTACAGAGGGTTTCACAAAAAGGAATGTGGATGTACATCGACCAAGTCGTGTCATCTTTAGAAAGACAAGCCTTGATAGAGTCTGTCCACTCTTGACCAGTGGGGCTGTCTTCCCAGTAAGGCACGGTCGGATAACTCGTGTAACGAGGAGCTGGAACGTCGTATTTTGCTAAAAGTTCTTTCATCTGATCTTACCCTTTAGCCGTAAAGACTTCTCTGACTCTATCTACATAGTGTTTAACATTGTCTTCTGGAGTTTTAGGAAGGACACCGTGACCGAGACCTGCAACCCATCCCGCTCTGTCCTCTAAACTCAAATTTTTAAAGGGCTCAAGGTAAGCGTCTAAGGATTTCTTAAAGTCACCAGGTGTTTGGTGCAAAAGGGCTTGATCAAAATTTCCTTGAACAAAACCTCTGTGTGGACGTTTTTTCAAAACCTCAGGCAGTGACCATCTATGGTCCCACCCCATACCTGCCCATGGCAGATCCATAAACTCTTGATCGAGATAATCAAGGTTCCCGCCTTTAGCGTAGTAGCCAAGTTTATTTGGAAACATTTTTGCAAGCTTTGCCAAATGAGGTGCGCATTTCGTTTTGAAAAACTGAGAACTCACTTCACCCACAGCAGTGTCAAAAAGCATCACAACTTCTGCGTGGTTAGCAAGTTGAAGATCAATGTTTTTAATTAAAAAAGGAAGCATATGCTCTTCTACAAATTGGTCAAAAAGATGGAGCCTTTTTTTAGTCTCCAGCATATTGCCTTTGTGACTCCCATCAACGGCGTAACCAAAAAGAGTCCAAAAACCTCCAACAAAGCCTATTAAACTTTTGTCTTTGCCAAGTGCTTCTCTAGTCGCTCTAAGCGCATTTCCTTGAAACTTAATGTGCTCAAAGGCCTCTTCAGTTGGTCTAAACTTTTTAAAGTCAGCTTCAGTGTCTAAGTGCCATCCAAGTTTTGGAGCTGGACTGTACTCCAAGCCCATTCCAAAGGATTCTAATGGAAACAAAAGATCTGAAAACAAAATACAAAGATCATAGTCAAATTCATCAACAGCATTAAAACCAACTGCCGCCGCGAGTTCAGGCCTTTTACAAAGATCGATAAAAGAATACTTTTCTCTCAAAGCTCTATAAGATTTTTGGTACCTGCCCGCCTGTCTCATAAGCCAGATTGGTGGAACATCTTGAGGTTTAGCCTGTAGTGCATTTTGAAATTTTGTGTTCATAAAGGTTTTCCTTTTTTTTCTTACTTTCTACTCTTTTTTTCTTATTTTCTACTCTTATTCTTTTTATTTTTACGTTTAGTCTTTCATCCACATATAACCGACAGACCTAATGCTTTTGATCATAGAGCTGTGGTGTTTTAAGTTCTGTCTTAATTTTAAAATGATATTGTCTACTGTACGCTCTGAGGGGAACTGTTCTTCGCCCCAAACTTCATCTAAAATTTCTGACCGCCTTACCACATTTGGTGACTTGCTGTAGAGGCATTTAAAAACACCAAATTCTTTTTCTGATAAAAAAAGTGTTTCAGCGTCTTTCCATTTAAAAGCAAAGCTTCCAAAATTGATCTCTAAACCTTCTAAATCTAGAATCTCTTCTTGTGTGTGGTCTTTTAAAACATGCTCTAGTCTAATCCAAAGTTCAGCAAATAAAAAAGGCTTAGGGATGTACTCTACCGCCCCTAATTTATAACCTTTGAGCCTGTCTTCAGCAGAGTTTCTAGCCGTTAAAAAAAGTATGGGGGCTTTGCTGCCTTTTGCGTGAAGGTAGGTGGCAATTTCATAGCCCTCTCCGTCCAAAAGACCCACATCCAAAATGTAAAAAGCAAAGTTAGTCTTGTCTATAAGCTCAACTGATTCGGCGACAGACCTGGCCCATTCAACCTGCACGCCTTTTTCTTTTAAGCTCTGAATAACAGACGCTGCTAAGTTTAAGTCATCTTCAGCGTAAAGACCTTTCATAACCTGGCCTCGATTTTTGAGTTTTGATTTACAGCTGCTTTTGTTTCATGATCCACACCTTTAAAAAAAAGTGTGACCATCAAAGTTTCATCGATGAGTTTAGCGTACTCCACATAACCATTCATTTTAGACATCATGCTGCCTGCAAGTTTTAACCCCACACCGCTACTGTCTACAGATTGAAAGGCCCTGAAATTTTCTTTAAACTTTTCAATCTCAACAGGAAGACCTTTAGCCTGAGGGGTTTTAAACTCAACTCCCGTACAGCCTTTTTTACTTAGGTTTTTTGAAATGATGATTTCTGAAGCCTCAGCGTGGTCAGAAGCATTTTGAATAAGATTGATGCAAAGACTTCTAAACGCCATAGAATCCGCATCTACAAAAAAGCTTCCCTCTACATTGAAAGAAAGGTCTGGCCACAGGGGTCTTATGTAATTGAGCTGTTCACAAACATCTATACGCTCAATCACAAGCCTTCTGTCACTTTCTAAAGACACTTGGAGAGCGTTTTGAAGCTGCTGCCCTAGTCTTGTTCCAATTTTTTGAATCTCTTTGGCTTCAGACTTAAGTCCTTTGTCTTCAGATTTTTGCACAAGTCTCTCTACCATAAGTCTTAAAGCTGAAATGGTGGTTTTTAAATCGTGTGTGAAAAGTGATAAAAAGTTTTTGCGTTCTCTTAAACTTTTGTTCTCTCTGTATATAAAATAAAAGAGTGCTCCTGCACCAAAAACTAAGCATAAAAAAAGGGTGATGCCTTCATAGATCAGCATTCTTTGGTGTTTTAAAATTTCTGAATCAGAGGCCAAGTTAAGAGCTGTGATAGAATCCAACTGTCTAAATGAAAAGATCACCCACCACACCAAAAGAGCAAGGGTGAAAATGGCCCAAAGGCTAAAGACTAAAAAAACTTTGTTGTTTTTATCTTTCACTGTTCTTAGATTTTGCTTTCGTTTACAGCTACGGTGGCTTTTTTAAATTTTTCTAAAGCTTCATCCATGATTTCTGGAGTATGAGCGTTGCCCATAAAGCCAATTTCAAAACCGTTAGGCGCAAGATACAATTTTTGCCCCAAAAGTGATTTAAAGAAGTGCTTAAAGCGCTCCCCATGTTTTGGAGAGATTTGATCCGTTGTTCTGATCGTTCCTGCATGTTCTGCAAACCAAAAAAGTGATCCGTAAGTTTTTAGTCTCATGTCATAGCCTTGATCGGTTGACCACGAGTTGAATTCTTTTTGAAATTTAGCTGTGCGTTCATGAAACTTAGGCCAGATATTTTCGTGTTTTGCTTTTTTTAATGTGGTGAGCCCTGCGACCATCCCTACAGGGTTTGCCGAGAGTGTTCCAGCTTGGTAAACAGGTCCCATTGGAGCTACAAGGTCCATATATTCTTTTTTACCGCCATAACAACCAACTGGAAAACCACCGCCGATGACCTTACCGTAAGTCACCAAATCCGGTGTCAGACAAAGTCTTTGAGCCATGCCGCCAAGAGCTGTTCTGAATCCAGAGATCACCTCATCAAAAATAATAAGGATGTCTCTTTTTTTAGCCTCAGCTACAACGGCTTGTAAGAATTCTTCTTTCTGTTCTAACAAACCAAAATTTGCTGGAAGAGGCTCTAGAATAACAGCAGCGATGTCGTTTTTGTTTTTATCTAAAACTTGAATGTAGGCTTCAATATCATCGAGTGGTGTCACTAAGGTTTGTTCAGCTGTGCTTTTGGCAACCCCTGCTGAACTAGCTGCCGATCCGCCGCTTGCAAGACCACTTCCCGCTTTAACCAAAAGTGAATCCACATGGCCATGGTAACAGCCTTCAAATTTTACAATTTTATCTCTACCTGTTGCAGCTCTTGCCACTCGAAGAGCCGACATCACAGCCTCAGTTCCAGAACTTACAAACCTAAGTTTTTCAACAAAGGGAACGTGTTCAGTGATCCATTCAGCAAGTTCTAACGAGTAGGACTCACAAGTTCCACTGGTCCACATGGTGTCGATCATGCGCATGACTTCAGCCTGGACCTCGTCATCGCGGTGACCTAAAATAAGTGGTCCAAAACTTTGGCAAAAGTCTAAATACTTATCGCCCTCTACAGATGTGAGGTAAGCACCTTTTGCTTCTTTAAAAAAAACAGGCGTTCCACCAACAGCTTGAAAAGCTCTTACAGGCGAGTGCACTCCACCAGGGGCCACTTTTAAACATCTTTTAAAATACTCTTCTGACAACATACAAAAAACCTTTCTGAGTCTTAGTTCTTATTTTATTATTTTAAAACCAACTCTAATTAGAAATATCTTCTAGCACCTGTTCTACTGTGTAATACGGCCAAACCTCAACCCCATCAGTGACACTGGTGCTCAGAGCGTCTCTAGAGCGCCCCATTCCTAAAAAGTGATGCTTATTCTTAAGTTCTGGATGCTTTCCTAGGCAATTTGCAAACAGCTCTCCGCTGGTCCATACAAAGTAGTCTTTATTTTTGAAAGTCTCTGGATCAACAGAAATCTCTATGCCGTAGGTATGGGCCGTCTTAAAAGACGCTGGACCTGAAATGCCTTGTCTTGTGAGCCAGACTTTTTCAAAGCCAGTTTGTAAAACATCAGGCTCAAAGTTGTGTTCGCCTAGGTTGTCCAAGCATCCATGAATCCACACCCCTTCTGCGTAAAACTTTTTCCAAGTTTTAAGCCCAGCTGCAAAAACAACATCTTGGCCCGCCTCTTTTTTAAAAAAATTCTCGAGTCCTTCATATTTAGTGGCTACAAAAGCTTTTCTGCCCATTCCTAAATCTGGCTTAGAAAGTTTAGTTCTTTTAAAATCAACCTCTTTTGAGGAGATCCATATTTTTGAAGAGTCAATTTTTGAAGGGTATTTTTTGTAGGGAGTAAAAGTCTGAGATCTAAAAGCCTTGCCATCAACATCACCGGCTGTGAACACCAACTCTCCTAAGGCGTGAGGCAGAACTGTTGCCCCCACCGCTAAGTGGCAGCCACCACCATAAGCTTTTAAGATTTGCCTTTCTTTAATAATGGCATCAAAGACTTCAGGATGAGAGATTTTTTTTGCTGCAGTGATGACTTCAGTGTTTGTGTTTAAGACTTCAATTGCCAGCGCTCCTTGAGCCGCTGCAGAGGGACAGTAGCTCTCTGGCAGAACGCACCAATTGCAAAGCTCATCTAAGCGGTCCCAAATTGCTGGGTTTTCGCTGTTGAAATCCTCGCAGTCTTTAAGCCTTTTGACTGCAGCTAAAGCAACGCAGAATCCGTCAGCTGACTCATCCTTCAAGAACTTTTCAAATCTTGTAGGAATGTTTCCTCTAATCGGTGCAAAACTTAGGGATTGTTTTTTATCGGATAAAAAATCAAAAAAAGATTTCAAGTTGAACTCGCGCCTTGGGCTTGAAGTAAGAACGTTCCACTTTTTTTGTTTGGTCGATGATTTTTTGATTAAAAAAAGATCTCTGCTGTCTTCTCTTTCTAAAGTTGAAACAATTCTAGTGGTGCCCGTGTCTTCGATGGGCAAGTCTTTCCAGGAGTGGACCACCATATCGCAGCCACCCTTTTCTAGAAGTTCTAAAAAGTCCTGAGTGAAGACGCCTTTTTGATCTGTCTTAGACAAATCCATGTCGAGGTTTAAATCTCCGAATGACGGCCTAAAATAAAGCTCGGTTTTTATATCAGGATGCATGTCTTTGAAGACAGCGTTTACTTTTTTTGCTTGAACTTGGGCTAGGTGACTTTTTCTGGAGCCAATGATTACAGACATAGATCTTCCCAACCAAAAGGCCGGTGTTTTACAAATTTCTCTTCTATCTTGATGTTGATATCTTTTTTAACAGCTTTGATCAAACCTTCTTTTTTGTCGGCGTGAGCAGTCATCTCACCAAAAACTTCTTTAAGGTCAAAAACTTCACATTTGATGTTTGCAATAGGATCAGTTTCTGATTCATCTCTTAGATCAATGATTTTATTTACCTTTGCGTCTTTCAAAAAAGATTCCAGCTTTTTAGCTTCAATAGGAGCGCATACAATAACATTTAGTGGAAAGTCAAAATTGAATTTATCGCTCAATGCAAAAGTTTGGAGATCCGAGTTTGCCTCATAAATTTCTGAATTCTCAAAATTTTCTGGAGAACGCACCGCAAACATATTTTTCTTTGAGTCTTTAATCCATGGAAAAATCGACTCTGCTAAAACCCCTGCACCCACAAACAAAACATGCTGCTCAGCTTTAAGAATACGCCTTACTAAACTTCCATAAGATTGTGAACCAAGGCCTACCAAATGTTTCGATCTAACCATTTTTACTAAGTTCAGAACAAATTGAACAACTTCAGCCATTTCAGTTTTTTCATTCAGCTGAGGAACAACTTGTTTTTTAAACTGACCAAGAACTTCCGTTTCACCCAAGACTGGTGACTCAAGGCCAGAGAGAACTTTTACAAGGTACTCAATAGCAGAAAAACCTGAGTGAACTTCAAAAGCTTTTGAAGTGCGTTCTTTAAAATTTACGTCTTGATTTAGAGAATGATATTTTTCTTCTGATAAAATGACCATTTTGCGAAGGCAAGTTTCTAGACTCAATCCGTGAGGAGCAAGATTTCTAAAACCTTCTTCAGCTTCAGTTTTTGAACTGGCGTTTAACACATAAATCATCTCATTTAGTGTAGCTTTACAGGCTCTTCTTTTGTCATGGAACTGTCACAAAGATGAAAACCAAACAATAAAGACTAAAATCTTATGTTACCAATAAGGGTCAAGGTCTGGCACCTAAAAGCTGCTCGACCTCTAGAGCTGAATAAGTCAAAATCACATCTGCGCCCGCTCTTAAAATTGAAGTGAGAATCTCATTTTGAACCGCCTCGCCGTCTATCAGACCTTGTTTTGCAGCAAGCTTCACCATGGCATATTCTCCGCTCACATTGTAAGCAGCAACGGGAACATCTGAATTTTCTTTAAACTTTGCAATAACGTCTAGATATGAAAGTGCAGGCTTAACCATAACCATATCTGCACCTTCAAGTAAGTCTTCAGAAAGTTCACGTAAGGCCTCAGTTTTATTTCGAAAATCCATCTGATAAGTTTTTTTATCATCAAATTTTGGAGTGGAGTCTAAAGCACTTCTAAAGGGTCCATAAAATGCTGACGCGTACTTTGCCGTGTAAGAAAGTATGTTTACATTTTCAAATCCGTGCTCATCTAGATGCGCTCTAATTTCACTTACCCGGCCATCCATCATATCAGAAGGCGCGACCCAGTCGGCCCCTGCTTTTGCGTGAACCAAAGCCATCTTTTTTAAAATCTCGACAGTTTGATCGTTTAAGACCTCTCCGCCTACAACTAAACCATCGTGTCCATCACTTGAAAAAGGATCCAAGGCCACATCGGTTAAGACCTCCAAGTGGGGACAGACTTCTTTAACAATACGCACAGCTTCTGGAAGAAGGCCTTTTTCATTTAAAGCCTCACTGGCTTGAGTATTCTTTAAAGACTCGTCTATAGAGGCAAAAAGCAGAACACCCATAATTTTTGAATTTTTGAGTTTAGTCTCACAAAAAGTTCGGAGGTCTTTTAAAGAAAGTTTTTTTTGATCAAAAAGAGATTCAATGTCTTTTGTTTTTTCTGCTACAAAAAGTGGCTGAATTAGCGAGCTTGCCCGCAAACAGGTTTCAGCAACAGCATCCCGCACAGCTTTTGATTTTCTATTTCTTCTTGGTCTGTTGATTAAATTCACATCAGTCTCCACTTAAAACGATCCACAACTTTGACTAAGGTCTAGACTTACCTCTAGATTCATCAAGTCTTAAAACAATAACAGGAGAATAGAATGAAATTACTAGTTACGGTAGCATTTTTGCTAACTACTGTCTGCGCTCAAGCAGATTGGCAAACAGATACAGAATTGGGGTTTGTTTCTCAATCAGGTAACACAAATCAAGAAAATACATTTTTCAAAACCAAAGCCACTAAAGAAGTGGGGAAAAACGCCTACACTCTTGAAGGTTCTTACATCAACACAACTGGTGAAGTTCAAGGTGCAACTACTGATGTTCGTTTAGCTGAGTCTATGACCGCTGGCCTTAAGTACGTAAGAACAGTCTCTGAAAAACTAGGTGTTCTTGGGGGTTTTCTTTGGGAGAAAAACCACTTTCAAGGCTTTGAAAACAGATACTCTGGAGATCTAGGTCTAAAATACACCATCATGAAAAATGAAAAGATGAGTTTTTTTAACGAAACAGGTTACAGATACAGAAAGCAGTTTGATTATCTACCTGGTGACGGCCAAGGCGACTCAACTGAAAGTAATTTTGCAAGAGTTTACTTTGAGTACAGAAACAAGTTTTCGAAAACTTCACTTTTTAAACTTTGGGTTGAGACACTCTACGATGTTTCAGATTCTGAAAATATAGAGGTGAATTTTGAGCCCTCTATTGATGTTGCTATTGGCGAAATGTTCTCGACAGCTGTTAAGCCTGCTCAAGTGAGTCTAAAGCTTGCTTACAAAGGCATGTTCGATAACGTTCCAGCGGGTGGAGCAGGTACAGACTTAGAGAGATACGACTCGACTGTTTCAACAACTATAAAAGTTCTTTACTAAAAAGTGACAGGCCCTCATTTGCAGGGCCTTATGTCTTAAGTTAATTTTTGAACGAATAAAAAACAGGCTCTTATGTCTGTTTTTTTGTTTGTAGATCCTAAGCTCTCACCCAAAAAAAGTCTTAATCTTTAATTTAACGATGGCATCTCCCAGATCTCTTCCTTGATGTAGACCTTTAAGCTCTTCTATTTCTTTTGAAAGAAGGGCTTTAGTGTAAGGACTGACTTTAAGATTCTTTAGTGTTGGTGAATCTACGGAAACAAGGGACCAGAATCTGGCCTGGTCTTCACCATCAATTTCATATTTGTCTAAGACTTTTATAAAGTCAGTTTTAATGTCTTCACTCGAACTAAGTTTAGCTAAGGAAAGAAATCTGTCTTTAAGCTTTTTTTCCAATAGATAATCTTTAGTGGAAACGTCCAAGATCTCCCCAAGTTCGCTTGCAATAAATGCTTTTTCAAAAAGATTAAGATTTTTATATGAACTAAATTTTTCGTTGAATGATGTCTTAAAAACTTTGTCTAAGGATTCAAAATTTGGCTGGCCATCAAGCATTTTTTTTAATTCAGTGTAGACTCGCTCTACAGAAACTTTTTTTAAGGCGTCTGCTTTTTCAACAGCCGCTTCAAAGGTCCTTTGATCAATTTCAAACCCTAACTGAACTGAGAATCTAATTAACCGTGCGATACGGAGCGCGTCCTCATCAAAACGTTTTTTAGGGTCTCCAACAGTCTTCAAAATTTTAAGGCTTAAATCTTTTAAACCGTCCACTAAATCAACAACACCTTTTTTAGGGTGAAAGGCCAATGCGTTGACTGTGAAATCTCGTCTTTTTAAATCCTCAATTAAAGAAGTTTTAAATTCAACCGAATCAGGGTGTCTTGAATCACTGTAGACTCCGTCTCCTCTAAAAGAGGTTATTTCATAGGAGGTGCCGTCCAACACCACTGAAACAGTCCCAAAATCTTCACCCTGAAGCAAAAGTTTGTGATCCTTAAAGGCTGTCTTCATTTGATCAGGTGTTGCGCTGGTGCACATATCAAAGTCTTTTAGCTCTCGATCTAAGAGCATGTCCCTAACACAGCCTCCAACAAAATAAGCCTCAAAACCGCTTGCTTCTAATAGATCAATTAAACCACAGGCTTGACTAAAACCTTCTACTTTTTGGTAAGCTCTTAGATGTTCATCTTTTAGGTTTTCAATAGACATGAATTGAATGTAATATAAAACTGCAGTGAACATTAGTGAAATCAAAAAACTTTTTAAAAAACAGGGCTTTTTAGACGCATCATTGGTGAGTCTAGATCAGAGTCTGTCGTTTGAAACCTACAAATCACAGATATGGAACAACAACTTCGGAAATATGGAGTTTTTAAGAACCCACACCAATCTTAAGAACCCAGAGAATCAAAAATTTAATTCAGCCCTTGTTGCCCTCTACCCCTACTACCCCACTGCCAACACCCTTAAATCCAATCTAAAAATTGCTCTCTACGCTCAGGAAGAGGATTATCATGATGTTGTTAAATTTAAGCTTGATGAAGTCATTGCCCAAATCAAGCCTGATCACCCTGAAGAAAACTTCTTATCCTGTGTAGACTCCTATCCTGTTTTAGAAAGAGACCTCGCTTACAGGGCGGGGCTTGGATGGGTAGGGAAAAACACCTGCTTGCTCAATAAAGAAAACGGCAGTCTTTTTTACGTTTGTGAAGTGCTCACCACTCTTAAGCCTAAACAAATTCCCTACCTCTACACAGACCACTGCGGCACCTGCACCAAATGCATTGATGCTTGCCCTACTGATGCGCTCACTCCAAGAAAGTTAGAAGTAGACAAGTGCATCTCCTACAGAAACATTGAAGACAAAGACGCCTCACTTGAATCTTTATCTAAAAGTTTACACGGCTGGTTTTTTGGTTGTGACATTTGCCAGACCGTCTGTCCTTGGAATGAAAAAACAAATGGAAAATTAGAAATGAGAAAGCTTAGCTTGCCTTTTGAATTGAATCCAGAAGCAGTTGAAGAGCTCAAAGAAATCCTCTCTAGCTCTAATAAAAAGTTAATGGAGCTTTACAAAGACTTTCCAATCAATAGAGCCAGAGGCACAGGCCTTAAAAGAAATGCTTTGAAATTAATTCATGAGTACAAAATTGAAGAGCTCAAAGATTTCCTGACTGCACTTGAAGTTCCAGAAAAACTTATAGAATTAAAAACAGAAGTGCTAAAAAGCCTTTGATCAACTTCTTTTAATTAGCAAAATTTACAAAATCTACAGTCTCTGAAACAGTTTTACCCTTAAAGGCTTTCTTGATTTTTTTACCTTCTAAAATAAAAGCGCCCTGCATTTGAAAGCCGTCACCTTCTAACTTACCAATTCCAAATTTAAGCAGATCTTTAACTCCTGAAATGATGACCTTAGGGCCCGCCACCTCCATGAATGAGCCTCTTTTAAGATCGAACTCTTTATATAAAACTTTTTCTTTATCGGATATATGGCTAACCCCATCTAAGTCATAACTTTTAAAAAACTGTTCGCCACGACCTGAGTCAGACATATGAACAAAAATAGGCTTAACTCCATCTAGACCGCCGCTGGCAAATTCCCGACTAAACTCACTCACTACTTTTTTACAATAAGTGCAGCCCAGGTGCCTTAAAAAAATTAGTAGTACTTTGTTTTTACTTAGATGCTCACTGATTTTCTTGCCATTTGAATCTTTAAACTTATCTATTTTTTTCCAGTTGAGTTCTTTCATAAAGTAAATCTACACCAGCCTGATATTCAATTCAAAAACAATCAGTTCATAAGCTAAACTAACCTAGAATTCAACTTCACTCAGTATCAATGAAGCAAGATTTGCCATAGATTTGCTCACTAGATTTTTAAAATCAACAGGAGCAGATTCATTAGCAAGATCAGAAATGACTCTGACCTCTAAATAGGGCACACTTAAAAACTTGCATGCTCTTGCACCGCCCGCACCTTCCCACGCAACAGCAAAGGCACCCGTCTCTTTTTTGATCTCATCAGCACGACTAGCGTCCAAGACATCTTCATCTCCGCTAGCAACAGACTCAAAGTAAATTTCAAAACCTTTAGGCTTTAGTTTTTTAAATGATTCGATTAACTTTGAATCACCATTAAAAACTGGTTTGTCTCTTTTGATAAATTTCAAGTTGAAATCATACTCAATAGTTTTAGTCGCCACAACCAGATCTAAGGGCTTAACTTGACCAAGAGATCCTGCAGTTCCAATGCAGAAAACTGCAGAGGTGTCTTTAAAGTGATTTAAAAAAAAACTTGTTTGCACAGCAAACTGAACTTTACCGTGGCCGCCGAGTGCGCACCTAAAGTTCAAGCCTTTAAAGTCATAAACCGGAAGTTCGTGCACTAGACTTTTTGATCCTTTATGCCCAAGGTTTTCTAAAGCTGAAACAAAAACCTTAAGTTCAACAGAAAGGGGGAAAAGAAAAAGTCTCATTATTTTCTGTAGTCAGATTTAGGGCTGCAGTACTTACCCATTTTAAAGCTTGCGGCACAAGAACTCAGAAATAAAAAAAATATCAAAAGTGAATTTTTCAAAACTTAACCTCTTGTGAAAGTGTTATTTACTTATTGCACCTTACTAAAATGTTCGCTCACTTTTGTAAGTGCTTTTTTTGATTTTTCAAAATTGAGGAGTGACTGTCTCATTTGCTTTTCTACAAGATCTAGAGCTTCAACGGCTTTGTTCACTTCCATAAGGCCTAGATTCATTGATTTCAGTATAGCGGAAGAGTTTTTAACTTTTTCGGCTTGGTCTTCCATCCATTTGAAATAAAAGAGCTGCCAATAAAAATTTGAAGGAGAGACTGCCCAAACGCGCTTATCAATCATAAGCTGTCTAAGCTCATCAGATCTGTAGACTTCAAAAAGTGTTTCATCTGACGGGAAAAAGATAAGACCAAAACTTGCCGATTCTAAATTGTGAGTGGGAACCGATGAGGGGTTGTCCTTAACAGACAAAACTTTTTGACCAATGTATTTACTTGAAACATCTTCGACAGCTTTCTTAAAATAGGCTTTGGGATTTTTTGTGAATTTAGAATCTACAGGAACCCACTCCCCTCCGGCTTCGACCATAAATTCAAGCCTGGCCTGGTTGTCGAAAGTGATGTTTTTTAAAAGCTTGCCAGGTGGAAGCTGCTCAACTAAAAGTTCAAAAGTGAGCTCACCAACCTTACCTGCATTTTTTTTAAGGCTGCCAAAGTAATCGAGCAGATGGTTCATGCCTTCATCAATAGGCTTTAGACGTAGGTCTTGGTCTTTGAAAGATTTAAGAACATTTTCTCTAACAAGCTCTATCGAGCGGGAAGCTTCTTTAAGTTCCCCAAGCTCTTTGTAGAACATCATCAAAGATGAGTTTACAGGCTGGGTGTCAGAAACAATTTGTGAGAGTTTTAAATTTTGTTTGAACAGAATTGATAAAGATAAAAAAATTGCGCCCACTAGTATGAGCGTAATAAAAATTAATATTATTTCAAAAGTCGTCAAGGCAAAACCACCTTACTTTGATTGTTCTACTTTTTAAGGTTCGCTTCAACGAAGTCCCAGTTTACTAGGTTCCAAAAACTTTCGATGTATTTTGGACGAGCGTTTCTGTAATCTACATAATAAGCATGCTCCCAAACATCACAAGTCATAAGTGGAGTGAGTTTTTCGTTTGTCAGCGGCGTTTCAGCATTTGCTGTAGCAACAACGTCTAATTTTCCATCAACTTTTTTAACAAGCCAGGCCCATCCGGAACCAAACTGTCCTGCAGCCGCATCAGAAAACTTTTCTTTAAAGTCAGCAAAGCTACCAAATGAATCATTGATCATTTTAGACAAATCACCTGTTGGCTCACCACCACCGTCTGGCGATAAAGAGTTCCAATAAAAAGTGTGGTTCCACACTTGTGCAGCATTGTTAAAAAGTCCGCCCTCAGAATTTTTGATAACCTCTTCAAGCGTCATCTCTGCTTTAGGACTGCCATCTACTGCAGCATTTAATTTTTTAACGTAACCAGCATGGTGTTTGCCATAATGGTATTCAAGTGTTTCTGCTGAAATATGTGGCGCCAGTGCGTCTTTTGAGTATGGTAGTTCGGGCAATTGAAAAGCCATTGAATCCTCCTTAAGGTGAATATAAGTTTATATACTAACAACTATAAACAAAACTTAACAGATCAAATCTAAATAAGAAAGGCCTGAATGTGTGGAATTAGCAAAGACTACGTGGACATTAGTTCAAGACTATTTAAAAAATAAGCAAACTTTAATTATACCTATAGGCTCCACTGAACAGCATGGACCCACCGCCTTAATTGGCACTGACTTTATGACGGCTGATGCAGTGGCTAAAAAAGTTGGAGAACTCACAGACACCTTAGTGGCACCAGCTCTCAATTACGGAATGGCAAACCACCATATTGGTTTTGCAGGCTCAGCATCTTTTAACCCCTCAACTTACATCAAACTAAATGTCGAACTTATTGAATCATGGATGGGACAAGGTTTTAAAAACTTTGTTTATGTAAACGGTCACGGTGGAAACATCGGCCCCATCAACTGCGCTTTTTCTGAACTAAAGCGTCAAAATATTGAAGCTAAAATGGGTGTTTTCAGCTGGTGGGTGCTTCCAGAAGTCATTGCTTATGAAAACGAACATTTTGGAGATGAAAACGGACACCATGCAACCTGCGGCGAAGTGTCAGTGACTATGTACACTGAGCCTGAGGCTTTTAAAAAAATCACACCTCAAAATTTCAAAGTTTCTAAAACATCACACCATTGGCCGCTCTCACCAAAAGAGATGAAGCACTTTCATCCTGATGGAAGAATGGACTCTAACCCAGGCCTTGCAACGGCTGATCATGGCAAAGTTCTTTTTGAAATTGCCACAACCACCATCTCACAAAAAATAAAAGAATTGGGCTATGTCTAACTGCTCGTTTAAACCTTACAAATTTTTAGAAAACAAAAAGTCAGATCTGACACTTCAGGCTTTGATTTCTAAGATCAAAAATCCTGATGTCAAATTTTTCGGCTACCCCGATGATGAAGGCATTTTTTTAAACGGCGGTAAACTCGGCGCCGCTCATGGACCCAGTGCGATTAGACAGGCTCTTTACAAGATGACACCTAATCAAAAGATGGAGAATCTTATCTTATGTGACGAAGGTGACCTAAGCTTTAACGCTTCGACAGTAGAAGATCGTCACAATTTTGCATCTGTTTTTGTAAAAGAAAACTTTGACCAAAGAGTTGTGAGTTTTGGTGGTGGACATGACTACGGTTATGTAGACGGCTCTGCTTTTTTAAAAAAGTTTAAAAATTCAAAAAACAAGCCCTTGATTTTTAATTTTGATGCACATTTTGATCTTAGAAATTTAGACAAAGGGCTTTCAAGTGGAACACCTTTTTTTAGGCTTATTGAAGAATTTGGCGACTTCTTTGAACTCTTTGAAATTGGAATTCAAAAGCAGTGCAATGGAAAAAGTCTTTATGATTACGCCAAAAGTAAAACAAATATCACGACTCTTCTCTATGATGACCTCTATCCTAATCACGAACTCGATTTTGCTTATTTTAAGTCTGCTATCGATACAAAAACAAACTTTAAACAAGATTGTTTTGTATCCGTAGATATTGACGGCTTCTCATCTGCTTTCGCACCAGGGTGCAGTCAATCTTGGCCTACCGGTTTTGACATGAAAACGTTTTTTAAAATGTTTGATTTTTTAAATGAATATTTCAATGTGCGGATTCTTGGAATTTATGAGGTCTCACCTCCACTTGACCACGAAGAACTCACTTCAAGACTTGCCGCACTTATTACTTACAGATTTTTAGAATTCACAGCCTTAGAAAAAAACGAACACAAGAATCAGGAGAAGCTTTAAAATGCGCAGCTTAGGAAGTGACAACCACTCAGCCGTTCACCCCAAGATTTTTGAAGCCATGATCAAAATCAACTCTGACCATGATGCTAGTTATGGAACTGATGTTATGAGTCATAAACTTGGTGAACGCATACAAGAACTAACCGGTCCTGACTGGTCAAGTTTTCACTGCTTTAATGGAACGGCGGCTAACGTCATGTCTTTAAAGGCTTTAGTGCAAACTTATGAGTCTATTGTTTGCACCGATGTCTCACATTTAAATCTTGATGAGTGCGGTGCGCCTGAGTTTCACATAGGAGCTAAACTGATTACAGTCCCCTCTAAAGATGGAAAGCTCAATCTTGAAGATCTTGAATCTAAAGTGATCAGAAGAGGCGACCAGCACTTTTCTCAAGTGCGGGCAGTCTCCATAACTCAACCGACTGAACTCGGGACCTGCTACTCGCTTAAAGAAATCAAAGAGATTTCAGGCTTTTGCAAAAAACATAAACTTTACCTTCATATAGATGGCGCTAGACTCCCTAATGCTTTGCACACTTTAAAGTGTGAACTTAAAGACTTTCTAGACTTTGCTGACGCTGTCAGCTTTGGAGGCACCAAGAATGGACTTTTGGGGTCTGAGCTTGTTCTTTTAAAAAAAAAATTCTCTACCGACTTCAAATTTATCAGAAAACAAAGCATGCAGCTCCCTTCAAAAACCAGGTTTTTAGCAGTTCAGTTTTTAGAATTTTTAAATGATGATCTTTATTTAAAAATTGCTGAGCACTCGTGTTCTATGGCGCGCCATCTTTCAGATCAGTTAGAAGACAGAACAAGTCTTAAAACCAATTATCCGATTCAGTCCAACGCAGTCTTCGTAAACCTTCCTAAAGAAATGGTGAAACAGTTAAAGGCCAAAATGTTTTTTTACATTTGGAACGAAGTCACTAACGAGGCCAGGTTGATGACAAGCTTTGACACCACTCAAGAAGAGCTCGACTCTTTTATTGATCTCATTGTTAAGATGGAGACCGAAACAGAAAACAGCCCAGAAAGTGAGGAAAAGTGAGAAATCAAGACCCCGTAGAGTATAGTGAATATTTAGAACTTGAACGCCTGCTCTCTTCCCAAAAGCTTATAAGTGGAAAAAACACTGGCAAACCAGCTCATGAAGAAATGTTTTTTATTTTAATACACCAAACTTATGAGCTCTGGTTTAAGCAGATTATTTGGGAAATTGATTCGATTCTTTCAATTTTTTCTGAAAAAGTGGTTTCAGATCAAAACCTTTCAAAAGTTGTTCATCGGTTAAAAAGAGTGAATGAAATCTGGCGTGTGTTGATTTCTCAAATCACAGTTTTAGAAACAATGACTGCCATGGAATTTATGGAGTTTAGAAATTATCTGTATCCGGCTTCTGGTTTTCAATCAGCACAGTTTAGATTGATTGAAATTAAACTTGGACTAGAAGAAGATCAAAGAGAGCTGCATGGTGGGTGTCCCTATCACCAATTTTTAAAAACCGATGACAAGCCCCACGTTGAAGAGGCTGCAAAATCTACATCACTTTTTAGGGCTGTAGAATCTTGGCTTGAACGCACACCATATTTAAAAACTGAGGGTTATGACTTCTGGAGTGAATATAAAAAATCTGTTGATGAAATGCTTGATGAGGAAGAGCAACTTTTAAAAGACAACTACAGCCTTGGTAAGGAAGATAAGAAAAAAAGTTTAGATTCTGTTGAGAGCACACGTACTTCATTTAAAACCTTCATGAATAAAGGTGAATTTGAAAAACTAAAAAATGACAGTGGCTGGCGCCTTTCCTTCGAAGCTCTTCAATCTGCCCTTTTTATCCAACTCTATAGACATGAACTTAAGCTTCAGTCGGCCAATAGACTAATTGAGACTTTGATAGATTTAGACGAAAACATGACCCAGTGGAGAAATCGACACGCCCAAATGGCTCTTAGAATGTTAGGTCAAAAAATGGGAACAGGAGGCTCCTCGGGCGAAGTCTACCTAAAAGCTGCTTCAGATAAACACAAAATTTTTATGGATTTCTTTAAGCTCACCACCTTTTTTATTGAAGGAAGCAAACTCCAAAAAACTCCCCAGCTATAAGTAAATCATTTTAGCCAAGTGTCACTCTCCATAAATTGCAGTTGAAGGTTCTGAATTAATTACGGGCGAAGGCGTGTTGAGTCGACCTACTTTTGCCCATTCTTCGAGTGCGGCGGCATTGTTTTTTGTACAAGCCTCAGCAAGCCCTGCTTCTCTAATTTTTGCTGAATCAATTATGGTCTGTTCTTTCATAGCCATAAACCACATGTTGCGCCCCTTGCTGCGCTGTTGATAGCGGCCATCATCGGTGCAGGTGATGTCTCCTTTTTTAAAAGACTGCCATAGCTCAGTTGCTAAATAAAGACCGCCCACTCCTAGAAGTGCACCAGTGCTTTTTTTGACTCCTAGCTTAGGACCAAAATAGTAACCTCCAAGTCCTGCTCCAAACAGGGAAACAATCCCCATCAGGTCTCCAAAAGCATGGGCTTCTGGAACTAATATGTTCATTATAGAAACTCTAGTTTTTTTCTTTTTAGAAAGTTTTGAGTAAATAGATCTAAATCTTTTAGAAATATCTTCTTCAGAGCCCCTAAATTTATGGCCGTTGATCACCATGAGCTTAGAATTTTTAATTTCAATATACCCAGCACCGTTAATAAGAATTTTGCTTCCTTGAGCTTTTACTTTGGGAAGCTTGTCTTTCATCGAAATATTCTGAGCCGTTAGTGTTTTTTTGAGTGTATGATAATCTCTGCCGTTCATATGCGGCCTGAACACTTTAACGAACTGACCAACTGTTTTATATCTATTAATCAAATTAGCAGATGAAAGGGCTATAGTGTCCCCATAGGATAGCTTCGTTTTTTTCTTAGCAAGAGCAGGAGAAAAGGACAGAAGAAAAACGCATGCAAAAACAATCTTTAGAAACACACTTACTTTACTCAAAATTGACTCTCCCTGTTTTTATATAAAACTGATTTTATTCTCTTAAGCTTGCCTAGGTGTAGAAAACATTCAAAGTTTAAGCCTAAAGACCAGTCGGCTCATTTTGAGAAAACTTTAATAGTTGACTCTAAAACACTCTAAAATTAACAGTTTGGCACTCCGTTTGCTTTGTATTGAGTATGAAAACTAAAAATGTCTTTTTATTTGCTCTACTGCCTCTAGGTTGCCTCCTACTAGTTTCCTGTGACAATTTTAGCTCAAATCAAAACTCTAGTAGCCCTTTTTTGTCACCTAAGGAGCTGCAAGTGCACACAAACGACCAGGGCGAAAAAGAGATTAAATTAGATTTTGTAGACACCAACACTTGGGTCAACCCAGAACTACAAGCCTTAGAAGAAAAAATACGTGAATCTAGAAAACAACGTGTTGAGGTGAGGCTTGAAGCCCTCAAAGAAGAACGGCTTTATTTTAGCTCTCCCATACTGACTTTAAAAAACAGTGGCCATAAAGAAGTGACTTTGGATGTTACGTTCAAAAATAAGAATCACAAAATAGTTTTTTCAAGCCCTAAGAATCACAGTAAAGATTTTTACTTTGAAAAAATTGGCGGTTTTGATCAAAGAGCCGTTAGACTTCAAGGTATGTGTTTAGACGATGACGACAACTGTCGCCAATTAGCAGTTGAGATCTCATACATCTATAAAAAAGTGCGCATCACAGAGCAGTTCATTATGAATAGCGCTTTAGATCAAAATTATAGTAAAATTGATTCGACTGAAGAAGGCAACATAAGCGTTGATGTTGTTGATGATGACATTCCCGACCCTTCATTAACCGTAGAAAATGAAGAAGATATTGACTTGTCCCCTCAGCCCGAAGTCAAAGGCACAATGGATGTTGTGCTGACACCACCCAATGTAGATAGCACGAGTCCTTCTATGTCTTTGACCCCAGGATCAAGCGACAATCTTGGCGCCTCTAGAACTGCACCCAATAGGCCTACAGTTGGCAAAACTGATGATCTTGAAATAGACATTGCAGCTACAGAGCCTTCAAGCGCTTCTAAAGTGGAGCCTGCCCCTATACAAAATACAAAAATAAAGAGCGGAGACGATCCCTCTTCACCAATTGAAGTCACTGACAATATCGAACTGACCTTAAGCCCTCTCGATACAAATAACAAAGCCGTCTCTTCTGATACGTTAAACTCTACAAAAGAAGATAGCGTCAAGGTTTCTAGAACAACACCTGTAATGCCTCCACCAGTAAAATTAAATGAACCTGCAATAGACACCATAGCAACCCAAAATCCACCGGCACCAAGTATTCAAAAAAATGAAGTAATTGAAATTAATATTGATGACGAAAATAAAAATTCTGGCCCTGATCACAGCACAGGAAACGAGGACTTAGTTTTAGGAGCCGGACAAATTATATTCCCAGACATTACGATTATTGACGAAGAAGATTTAGTCTTAGATTTAGAAGAAGAATTCAACGTAAACACCGGTGAGTCAAAAACGGTTTCTGCAGTTAGCAGCTCACTTAGACCAGTTGCAAGACCAATAAATGACGCAGGTAAAGGAAGCCGTGCTCTTGTTGCAAATATTAAAAATAAAATTTTCAATCAATCACGAGGATACTACGGCGCTCATGCTGTTCGAGGAAGAATTAAAGATTCCACTCAAATGCCGAGTACAACAAGGGGTGCTATCGTGAATCCAGCTAGAAGATCAAAACAGTACGGCTCAGGAATGATGACATCAGTCTTAAAGCACTCTGCAGATAGACTGCACAGCAAGTATCCCGACTCACCCCTTTGCATCAACAACATTGCCGAACAGCATGGAGGAAAATTTGGTAAACATGCAAGTCATAGAAATGGACTTGATGCTGATGTGTCTTTTCCAAGTTCGACCAACAAGTGCAAAGGCAGCTTCTTCTACAGCTGGAAAGACATGAGCGGGCGAGATAGAAAGTTTATGGAGAAGAACTGGTTTTATCTAAATGAACTGATCAACACTGAACGTGTGTTTATCATTTTTGCCAGCAAATACTTTACTAAAGCACTTTGTTCTTATGTTAAAAGCAACACCAGCCTATCTAAAACTGAACGCAATAAAGTTTTCAGATATCTTCATCATGCTGATGGACACCACAATCACTATCATATTCGCTTACAATGTAATGATCAGAATCCTGGTTGTGTCACACAAGATCCAAGACCTAACGGAAGCACTTGCAAATAAAAAGGTGCCAGGTCGAACTTGAAGTTCGACCTGGCACCTTTTAAAGACGTTTGACTTCGATAATGCCTTTTACTTTTCTAAGCTCAACCAAAAGCTCTTGAAGCTGCTTCGAGTCTTTAACATAAGCATCAAAGTAGGCTACAGCCTTGCGGTCTCTTGTGGCCTTCATCTGAGCGTTTTGAAGATCAATTCCTCGCGCTGCAAAAGTTTCTGAAAGCTTGATCAAAAGACCTTGGGTGTCAGATGCTAAAACATAAATTTTAACCAGCCTAGAAGAGCCTTCCTGAGTTTTACCCCATTGAACATCCACTTCACGCTGCGGATCTAATTCAAAAGACTTCACACAATCAGCTCTATGAACAGTGATCCCTCTTCCTCTTGAAATAAAACCGTTAATGGGATCGCCTGGAATGGGGTGGCAACATTTAGCAAAGTAAACCAAAACATCACTCATTCCATCAACCATAACAAGAGAGGTTTTTTTATTTTTACTGTTGCTGTTTAAAACAGTTTTGACCGCTCTTGATATAAAACCTTCGTTTTCAGGAGGAGGCGGCAGCTCTTTGTTTTTTGGAAAAATTCTTTCAATAATCTGATCTGGATAAACTTTACCGTAGCCTAGCAAAATATGAAGCTCATCGATAGACTGAGCACCGAGCTCTTTTAAAAGTAAGTCTAAAAACTCCTGGTTTTTTTTAAAGTAAGAAAGTGGGCTTAAATCAACTTTTCTAAAAGCTTTTTCTAAAATGCCTTTACCAATTTCAAGGGCGCGCTTTCTCTGCTCTTGTTTCACGTAGTAGCGAATTTTAGTTCGAGCTTTGGTTGTGACTGAGTAGTTCAACCAATCTTTTGAAGGTGTTTGTGATTTAGAAGTGATGATTTCAACGTAGTCACCGTTTTTTAATTTGTACTTAAGCGGAACCATTTTACCGTTCACCCGGGCACCCGTACACCGCATTCCAACATCAGTATGAACAGAGTAAGCAAAATCTATAGGTGTCGCCCCTTCTGGAAATTCACGAACATCACCCTTAGGTGTAAAGACGTAGATTTCAGTGTCAAAAAGATTGGCTTTTAAATTTTCTAAAAATTCACCCGAGTCTTCTTGCTGGTGCATTGAAGCAAGCTCTCTAAGCCAGTTGAATTTTTCAATAGCTTTTTGATCTGCCCCGCCCTGCTTGTAACTCCAGTGTGCAGCAATTCCTTGCTCTGCAATCAAATGCATTTCTTCCGTGCGTATCTGAATTTCAACTCGGTCTCCACCTGACCCAATTACAGTTGTGTGAAGACTTTGGTAGTTGTTGTTCTTAGGCATAGCGATAAAGTCTTTAAAACGACCCGGCACAGGTTTCCAGTGCAAGTGAACAAGACCCAAAATTTCATAGCATTCTGGAACACTTGATACAACGACTCTAAAGGCTAAGACGTCATAGATCTGTTCGTACTCCAAACCAGTAAGCATTTTTTTATAAATTGAATAAAGGTGCTTAGGTCTTCCTTGAATTTCAAATTTCTTTTTAAAAGACTCCCCCGTTTTTTTAGTGAGGTCTCGTTTAAAATCTTCAATAAATTTTTCGCGTTCTTTCTTTTTTTTCTGAACTTTTTGAACCAGATTGTAAAAACCTTCAGGATTTGAATACCTAAAAGACAAATCTTCTAATTCAATTTTAAGCCAGTTTATTCCCAGCCTGCTCGCAAGAGGCGCGTAGATATCAAGAGTCTCCTTAGCTATGCGCTCCTGTTTAACAGGCTTCATATGTTTCAGGGTTCTCATGTTGTGGAGGCGGTCACAAAGCTTGACCAGAACCACACGCACGTCACGCCCCATGGAAACAATCATTTTTCTAATGTTCTCACCCTGCTTTTCATGAGTGTTTCTGAAGTTCATTTGGTTGATCTTAGTGACACCATCTACAAGAAAAGACACTTGCTCTCCGAAAAGATTTTTAATGTCCTCTAATTCAACTTCAGTGTCTTCAACCGTGTCATGTAAAATTCCAGTTGCTACAGAGGGAAAGTCTAACTTGAGGTGAGCGAGGATGCCCGCCACTGCTAAAGGATGACTTATGTAAGCCTCACCACTTCTTCTGATTTGACCATCGTGAGCTTTGTGAGAAAAAGCATAAACGTCTCGCAACTGCTCAGCCTGGTCTTTCGGCAAATAAGTAGAGGCTATAGAGACAAGGTCATCTATAGTCTTCACTTCGATTTCAGATTTTACATCAACCTCAGCCAAACTGCCTCACAAACAAGCTAAAAGATGAGTTTTAACCTTGTGGTTAAAACATTCACAACTTATTGATATCAGAAGGTTAATCGGCTCTCAATCCAAATAAATAAACGGGCTATAAAAGAGATTCAGATAAACCAGACTACAGTCTACTCGCTTATCAGCGCTTAAAATTTGAAATTTTAGAACTTATATTTTGAATTTATATTGATGACATCTAAGGCTTGTCTTTGGAAAGAGCGTCTTCAACCTGTTTTTGGCCGCTGTCTTCCCAAGTGCTTTTGTCAAAATTCACTTTTCCTGCAGCCACTTCTCTAAGTGCTGAAACTACAAACTTGTTGTTTTTAACGTCAACCGTGGGGATTGCACCTTTTAGAAGCTGCTTTGATCTTTTAGAAACAAGCAAAACCAAGCTAAATCTATTGTCTACTTTCTCTAAACAGTCTTCAACAGTAACTCTAGCCATAATCGACCTCCAAAGACTAAAGGAGTACTAGGAACCAAGGTAAAGTTCAACTTTTTTTCTGAAAATAGCGAAAGCTTCTTTAAAATTGTCATTCACGATGACTTCATCGGCGTTTTCAGCCCAGTCCATCTCTATTTTAGCCGACTGCATTCTAATTTCAAAGTCTGGCGGGAGTTTGCCTCCACCTCTTTTAAGCAACCTGTCTTTGAGAGCCTCAATAGATGGAGGCTGAATAAAGACAATCAAAGCCTCAGGAAACTTATTTTTGAAGGTTTCAGCCCCTTGGATATCAACATCCATAATCACAGCATGGCCCGCCTGCCAGTGTGACCTGATCTGTTCATTTGAGCTTCCATAGTAAGAAGAGTGAACCTTGGCCCACTCTACAAAAAAATCTTTATCTTTGCGTTTTAAAAAGTCTTCTTCAGATATAAAAAAATAAGGACATCCTTCAGACTCGCCAGGTCTCATTTCACGGGTCGTATAAGTGATCAGGTCACTGATAGGAAGTTCCCGGCACTCAAGTATCTCATCAATAAAAGTCGATTTACCGGCCCCACTAGGCGCCACTACGATGATCATCTTACTCATTACTGAATATTCTGAACCTGTTGACGCAATTTCTCAACATTAGATTTCAGATTGACCGAAAGTCGGGTCAATTCTGTACTTTTAGATTTCGAAGCTATGGTGTTTGCCTCTCTGGCAAGCTCCTGACAAAAGAAGTCTAGCTTTTTACCTTTGAGTCCAGTTTGAGCGTTCATGATTTTACCAAACTCTTTTAAATGAATTCCCAATCTGTCGACTTCTTCAGTTATGTCAGCTTTTTCTAACACGAGTGCAACTTCAGATTCTAATTTAGATTTATCTGTTTCTAAGCCAATTTTTTTAAACTTCTTTTTCCAATCTTTGTGAGTGTCTGTTTTGATTTTTTTAACTTCAGTTTTAACTAATTTTAGCTCTTTGTGAATAGCGGAGATCTCTTTTTGAAGAACACTTTTTAAGCTTCGCCCTTCAACAAGTCTTCGGTTTTTTAAATCCATGAGCACTTTTCTAAAAGCATCCATGATAAGTTTTTTCTCTTGAGGCTTGAGACTGTAATCTGACTCATTTGAAGCCTTATGCAGAATCTTAGTCATCGTGAGGTCATCGGCAACACCAAGATTTTTAGCCATTGCTTTATACTGCCTGATCCACGGCTTAAGGCTTTTTAGAGGAGCCTCTAAATTGCTTTTTCTAAAGTAAAAATTGATTTCAAAAGTTCCCCTGACAAAATTTTTTTTAAATTCTTTTCTAAAGTCTTCTTCTAAGTAAGAAAGTGCCGGCGGCATATGGAATTTGAACTCTAAGAATCTAGCGTTTAGTGATTTCACTTGGAGACTATAGTTTAAATCTTTATTCTCTTTAGATAGTCTTGCAAACCCTGTCATGCTTTCCATAAATTCTCCTCAAAAGCAGTTTTTAAAAAATCTTTAGCTTTGTCAAAATCGTCCGCTTTAAACCATGTGACTGTTTCATCTTTCTTAAACCATGTCTTTTGTCTTTTTGACAGCTGCACGGTTCTCAAAACTATTTCATCTTCCAAATCTGACAGCGTTTTGATCACACCATTAAGATACTGCACAACTTGTAAGTAGCCAACTGAACTGATGGGTTTCCAATTTTTCAAGATGTTCGGATTGTCTCTGAGTAAAGCCTCAACCTCACCAACAAAACCAAGATTAAGCATCTGCTTAGTTCTTAGCTTTATACGCTTATGCAGTTCGGACCGGTCCCAATCGAAAGCAATTTTTTTTGCTACTGGCTTGGGATTGAATTCTTTCTGCCAAAGAGTCAGTGGCTTGCCCGTCTGTCTGTAAACCTCAAGTGCCCTGCCCACTCTGTATAAATCGTTGGGAGAAATCTTATCAAAAAAATTTGGATCAACTTTTTTAAGCTCAGATGCAGGATCAGAGATTTCTAAAACCTGAGCTTTTATTTTTGGATCTGTATCGGGAAGTGGCAAAAGTCCTAAATCTAGAGCTTTTATATAAAAGCCGCTGCCGCCTACGCACAAAAATTTTTTATTTGTATCTTCCAAAGTTTTTGAAGCCAACTTTTCAAAGCGTGATGCTGTAAGCTCTTCACCAATATCACAGACATCAACAAAGTGGTGCTTTACAAGCGCAAGCTCTTCTCTAGAAGGCTTAGCCGTTCCAATGTTCAAGTCACGGTAAAAAAGCAAACTGTCTGTGTTGATGATTTCTAAACCAAAATCTTCTGCAAAATCTAGAGAAAATCTTGTTTTTCCACTGGCGGTTTGACCCACTACATAGACATGAGGTGCCCTCATAGAGTTCTGCCAAAATCTCGATCAAGGCTTTGAAAGCTGACTTTTTTATAAACAGGTCTTCCATGAGGGCAAAAGTTAGATTTGTATTTGTCCATCTCTACAAGCAAAAGTTTCATTTCGTCTGCACTCATTGGGTGCCCCGCTCTGATCACAGAATGACAAGAAACTGTGGCAAAAAAGAGTTCAAAAACTTCATCAACCGAAGAGCCTCCACCAAATTTTTGAATGCGCTCAGCAAATGATCTCAGAGCTTTATCAATTGCTGCTT
>Ga0115567_10000866_pt1 | contig 30062 bp, 26 predicted proteins | sample COGITO_mtgs_1204_2_FD_88679 | JGI IMG/M metagenome (GOLD analysis project Ga0115567, IMG submission 88679) | Pelagic marine microbial communities from North Sea - COGITO_mtgs_120412 | ecosystem: Environmental > Aquatic > Marine > Epipelagic | place: Germany:Helgoland, sampling site Kabeltonne... | reverse complement strand
TTACTTATCGATAAAACGCCGAAAAGAATCGTTCATAAACAGACACCGCACGTCTGGCTTCTTTTTGACTTAATCTAAATGCCGCATCATGAGCAACACTATTCCTGACTTTGTGTCCTTCCCATGCGTACTGAATAACATCTTTAAATTCTGGTCCAACCTGTTTGAGTCGCTCAGCAACACCCGCGCCGTTATAACCTTGTTCAATCAATACTTCTTCTAACAAAATTTCTGCATCCATAATGGCAATCTTCCAACTAGTTTCTTCCGTACTATTCACTTTATCTAAAATTTCTTGCCATCGACTTGCCTTATCATTTGATACTTTTTTTTCTTCAGATACATGTGCAATATCATAAATAATTTTTTCTTTTTCTGAAAGAAAGTTCATTTTTTGTTTAAAAAATAAGTGAACAAGAAACGATACAATCGCAATAATCACAATCCAACCGAATGCCGTTGAAAATAATAAATCTATCACCGACTCTTTATCATTTCTTCCAAAAAATATATCAAGAATAAATTCTAACGTCCCTCGACCATCAGTTGGGTTTAAAAGCTCCTCAACTGAATTGTTATTAACCGAAGGACGGGAACTAAATATTCTAAAAAGACCAGAACTAAAATATTTATCAAAAAAGCTTGATTGTACAGCAACACCTAACTGATTAGTTTGTTCTAATAATTGTGCTGACTTTGAATTAAAAATCCATTGAAGCGAAATAACGTGCCATAGTGGTTGGAAAAAAAAGTCATGGATACGATATATTATTTCGTCTATATTGAGTGATCTAAATCCCATAGAACAAGTATACCAGGATGAAGATGCGATTTAAAAGACGGTGCCAAATATTTTGCATCCACAGAAGCGCAGCTTCAAGGACAGCAAAATATTTGGCACCGTCTTTTAAATTACTATAATTTCTCAAATTTTTGTGCCATATCCAGAACTTGCCTATCTTTTGAGTGTCCTCCCATAAACTGAATACCTACTGGCAAATCTTTTCCCTCTACTGACACCGTACCCATAGGCACAGAAATAGCTGGTGTACCAACGATATTTGCTGATACCGTGAATATATCTTCAAGATACATCTCTAATGGATCATCAGTCTTTTCTCCAAATTTAAATGCAGGAGAAGTAGTTGTTGGAGTTGCTATAAAGTCATATGTCTCATGCAAAGCGTAAATTTCTTTTTTCATTTTTTCTCTCAAACCCAAAGCATTTACATAAAATCTGTCGTCATATCCAGCAGACAACACATAGGTACCCAACATAATACGACGCTTTGATTCTGCACCAAACCCTTGGGATTTTGTCTTAATATATGAATCAAGCAAATCTTTCCCTTCCTGTTTATTTCCATATCGAATACCATCATAACGTGCCAAGTTTGAAGACACTTCGGCCGGCATTACTACATAATACACAGGTAGCCCGTACGCAAGAGCAGGAATAGGAACGTGAGTAACAGTATGTCCCGCTTGTTCTAGTTTTGAAATTGATGCGTCAAATGCTTTGCGTATTTCTGGATGTACTCCGTCAAGAAAAGCTTCTGGCACAGCAATAGTGTACATATCTTTTGTATCTGTTTGTTCCCAAACTGAATCATTAAGAGTAGTCATGTCACGCGCGTCGTGACCCTTAATTGCATCCCACACAATTTCTGTATCTGAAACCGTTTTTGTAAATGGTCCAATCTGGTCAAGAGATGAACCCATAGCAATTGACCCATATCGAGATACCCCTCCGTATGTGGTTTTAAGTCCCACTAATCCACATAACGCTGCTGGCTGACGAATAGAACCTCCCGTATCAGTACCTAATGCAAACAAAGCCATATCAGCAGCAACTGCTGCCGCTGATCCTCCTGATGAGCCCCCGGGAACACGCGTAATATCATGTGGATTTTTAGTTGGACCAAACGCCGAATTTTCAGTTGATGAACCCATAGCAAACTCGTCCATATTTGTGGAACCTAGAAATATCACTCCTTGATTTTCCAGATGCGAAACAACAGTTGCGTCATATGTTGCTTTGTAATTTTCCAGAATTTTTGAACTAGCGGATGCAATGTGTCCTTTGCGCATAAGATTTGCTTTTAAGGCACACGGAATACCTGTCAACATAGTTGCTGTTCCGTCTTTAAACATTTGTTGTGCTTTTTGAACCTGATCATCAATATCATCATGCATATGCAAATATACGTTCAACTGTTCATTTTTTTCAGCTATCACGGCCAAATAAGCATCCACCAGATTACGTACAGAAAAATCACCATTTTTTATGGCTTCGTGTGCTTTTGTAATAGTCAGTGTTTCAAGATTAATAGACATAATTATAAGATTTTTTGAACTTTAAGATATTCATCTTGTGTATCTGGCATGGCTTCTAAAATTGCGTCTCGATTCTCGCCTGATTCAAATGGATCTGTATCTTCTCGCATAACATTCACCAACGTAAAATCACGGATATCAACTCCTTTTGTATCAACTTTATTTACCTCTTGTACAAAACTTAAAATATTCGCCATCTGATTTGGAAACGTATTAATTTCTTCTTCAGTTAGCTCAAGTCTAGCCAGTGTTGCCAAGTGTAAAATTTCTTCTTTCTTCATAGATGACAGATATTATAACAAATCATTCAAATCTGATTCAGACCAAATAGTGATTCCCAATTCCTGAGCCTTTTTCAGTTTTGATCCAGCTTTTTCTCCAGCCAACAAATAGTCTGTGTTGCTGGTAATTTGTGATCCTGACTTACCTCCAAGTCTGCGAATGATATCTTTTGCTTCATCCCGAGAACGTGTTGGCAGTGTCCCTGTTATCACAATTGTTTTTCCGGAAAGCACGAGAGTTTTTTTGTTCTGTGAAAAATCCTCCACAACCACATGTTTCAATAAATTCTTGATAACTGAGAGATTTTTTTTATCATGCAACCAATCAATAATGTTTTGCGCCATAATGGGTCCGATGCCTGTAATTGCTTCTAGTTTCTCTACTGAAGTATTTTGTATAGCTTCAAAAGACCTAAAGACTTGTGATAACAAGAGTGCTGTTTCCTCTCCAACTTCATCAATAGACAATGCGGTGATAAAACGAGGAAGGGAAATAGTTTTTTTCTCAGCAATTCCTTGTATCAAATTATCTGCTGATTTTTCTTTGAATCCTTCAAGCTCGAGCACCTGGTCTTTTGTAAGAGTAAAAATATCTGCTGGTTCTGTGACCAATTGTTCATCCATCAATGTATTGATAATTTGTGGACCCAATCCGTCAATATCAAATGCTTTCTTCGATACAAAATAGTGCAACTTTCTTTTTGCCATATCACCAGACGTTCTATCTACACAACGATAGGCAACTTGCCCAGGAACTTTTTCAATAGAGCCATCACCGCCACATCCAACAACCTTTTTGGGAAACACATATCGTTTTGTTTGTTTTGGACGCAACGTGTGGACTACCTCAATAACCTTAGGAATAATGTCTCCAGCTTTTTCAATAATTACGGTGTCCCCAATGCGAACATCTAGGCGCTCTATTTCTTCTGCATTGTGTAATGTGGCACGTCTGACTGTTGTTCCAGCAACTGATACTGCGTCCAATTCAGCAACAGGAGTGATAACCCCGGTGCGTCCAACCTGCAGAGTAATACCGCGCACAATTGTTGTTGTTTGTTCAGCAGGGAATTTTAATGCAATGGCAAACCGAGGTGATTTTCCGGTATAACCCAACACGTTCTGTGTTTCAATATCATTTATTTTAACCACTAATCCATCAATCCAATAATTAAACGTCTCTTTCTTATCTCCTTGTTTCTGGTAATAATCCCAGACTCCGTTTATATCTTTGCACAACTTTCTCTCTTTATTTACATAAAATCCAAGCTCTTCCAACATAACTAATTCGTGTTGTTGACTGTTTGGAACGTCATTATCTATCTGTGCAATATCGTACACAAAACAAGCAAGGTTACGTTCAGCAACAACTGATGAGTTTAACTGTCTCATGGTTCCAGCGGCTGCGTTACGTGGATTGGCAAATAATTCAAGACCTGCTTTTTTTCTTTTTTTATTTAACGTATCAAATGACGTCTTGGGCATAAAAATTTCTCCTTCAAATATTCCAGATACTGGCTTATTGAGAGTCAATGGAATGGTATTAATGGTTTTTGCATTAACTGTTACATTTTCACCCACTCTACCATCACCTCTTGTTGCAGCCGTTTCAAGAACGCCATTTTTATATTCCAAAATAACTTTGAGTCCGTCAATTTTTTGCTCACACAGAAATTCTATATATTCAGTTTTTAAATTTTTTGAGTTTTTATTAAGATAATTATCAGCACGTCTCTTGAATTGTTCTAAGTCATCCTTATTAAATCCATCATCAAAAGACCATTGGGCTACCGTATGTGTAACTTTTTCGAACACATCCAAAACTGCTCCCGCCACCCGCTGAGTAGGAGAATCTGGAGTCACCAGTTCAGGATATTTCCGTTCTAGTTTCTTGAGCTCGTCTTTAAGAGAATCCAAAGCAGCTTCGGAAATCTCTTCTGTATCCAATACATGATACTGATATCTGTGATAGTTTATGGTCTCTTTCAAGTCTTTCAGACGCTGTATCTCTTGCTTGGTAGGTTGTGATGCATTCACGTTCATGTGTACATTATATCGCATATAGAAAATGGTGGGGCCGCAGGCCCCACCATTTTCTATATTTTTCTAATACACTACCTGCAACGCACGCTCGACACGGTTTGGTCTAGTATTATCTTTTACGTTATATCCTTGTGCTTCAATAATAGTTTTGTCATCAATAGTTCCTATATCACTTTTAAGAACTCGAACTCTGGCGTATGGTGATTGGTCTGCCGTCAAACCATTGTGCGTAAAACTGATCTCAAAACGAGTGTCCGAATTTACTGGATCACCAGAGCTGATTGATATGGGAAAATTCTCTCCGTTACAATACACCAAAGATGGAGTTCCTGTTGATGAACCGAACTGCTCTATCCGCAGATCATGATACAAAGCACACTCAAGAGCAGAATCGGCTGCGTAAAATGCGTTTTGTGATTCCCTTCCTGATGCGGATAATTGTAATTCTTTCACTGCTATAGATGCAATAAAAGCACCAATAGAAATAACCAACGTTGAAACGAGTACTGCTATCAATATTACGAATGCTTGTTTAGTATTTTTCATAATTACCATGATAATAAGTTTTCATATAATATATACGACCGTGTTGCATTTTGAAACGGCCAGGTGACTGACACCTCAACGCGTACTTCTGTCCTGATAGGGTCTTGTACATACCAAGCTTTTATCTGACGAGTGTATTTAGTATCTTGATATGAACTAGTGCTTCTATATGTATAGATATCATCGTTGCTCCTCATGATTGGGCATCCGGATGATGCACAGTCATTAACAAGAAATGAACCCCCAGATATTTGTGTTGCATCAATATAACATCCTCTATCATTTACGTTATTCGGATCAGCCTTACAAGCAACAAGATTCCCAGACAACTGGTCAATTCCCGCCAACTTGTTTTCATCCCGAATATTCCTAACTAACTCAACACCTTCTTGAGCCATATAAAAAGCAACGATCTGATCTTGTGCAAGCCGAGCGGCTGTAATACCATCTTGTGCCAATGTCATAGGAGCAACTACTGCAATTAACAAAACAGAAATGGCAACCATTGTTTCAATAAGAGTAAATCCTTGTTTACGCATGTGTGTGTAAGTAGTTTTCATATTATGGTGCTAATTTACGCTGAGAAATAGTTGACTGCAAATGAAAGTCATCCATAATCTCTGCTACTTGAATAGTTCCTCTGATTACTACGGTCACAAACGGCTGAATGTTGTCTCCTGTTTCTGTTCCTTGTATATAAAATTTCATCTCATCAATAACAACATCTGATCCTGTTATTTCAAAATACTGCGCTGAGCTTCCAATCCTTCTTTCAATAGTACCTCCACTTAACCGGTAACTTGAATTTGCTTCTCCTTTGTCAGTAGTAAAATAGATTTGTGTTACACCAGTAGATGATGAATCACAAGAACTTCCACTGGGGGTCGTACAATATTCATATCCTACCCTCAAATCACGTGTCATACCCTCCATGGCTAAGTTAACATTATTTACCACCAACTTGATTGCTTTTGCCTGCCGGTTTGCAGCAATTACCATAAATAAAGCACCTAATGCAATTACCATCACTATAGTAAAAAGAGACAAGGAAACAATCACTTCAATAAGAGTAAATCCTTCTTTTTCCTTTGGTTTGTTTTTGTGAATAAAATTGTACAACATATTATTTAATTGATATTTGTCCTGCTGTTCCTACAGAGATTCTTTGTGCAGCAATTCCAGCTATAGGTGAAGTGATCGTTATTTCTGCATACGCATAACTTGCAACTGACGATGACTTAATAATAGCATCTGGATTGGGACGTTTGAATGTAATGTGTAGTTCATCAACTTCTGTACAGGTTGCTTCATTATCACCAGCACATAATTCACTGATATACACCCCCTTTGTTAACGTGACGATACTGATACATTCATCGGATGAGTTGGCAATACAGGAAGAGCTTGAGCCGGAGTTTTTAGAAAATAAATTATCAGTACCAAAAGCACCTCCTTCATCATCAATAAATACCATGAATGATTCATCTGAAATTCCTGGCACTGGACTCAACACATTAGTTTTAAAATATACTCCATATGGTTTTGGTTCTTCAAATCCGGTCGACAATGAATCACGTCTGTTAATACCAAATGCCTGTGCCTGACGAATAGTTAATGCAACATTGTATGCAGTGTTTTCCAGATCAATTTCTCGACCGAAACGGTTGTGGTTAATTAACGTCACTCCAGCAAGCAAAAAGATTATTCCCATCACCACCAAAAGTTCTATAAGTGAGTATCCTGATTTAGTTGTTTTTTTATTATTGCTCATAATTATATAAGAATAAATGAAAATGCTGAGATATAAATAAACCACATTGCCAGCACCATAAATGGACCAAAGGGAATTGCTGTTTTCATGGTGGCTCCTGGTTGTGCTGAATCTGTTTTTTTGAATCGAGATGAAATAGCAATCAACGCCACACCAATTGCTGCTCCTACCCAAAATGACAACATCCATGCTGAAAGCCCCAAAGTAAGACCCAACAGTGCACCCATAGCCAACGCTATTTTTGAATCAGCCATACCCATCCAGGTACCTTTTGATACCGCCCATAATATAAACAGTGGCAGGGCCAAGACAACAGCGGCGATCATTGATTCCAATACACTAATTTGAGGCACTGATTGAAAACCAAGCACGTGAGAACCCAAAGCTAATAAGACCATCGGATACACCACAACATTTGGAACAATCATGTGTTCGTAATCAAATAACAACAGAATAATAGCAAGACTAAAGAATACAAACATATAAAATACTTCTCCCACAAACGCTGCATTTAATAGTTCGTATGAAGCGAAGACTCGTAAGAACACCGCCATGAAAACAACACCTGAAATAATTTCAACATACAAGTGTTGCGGAGAGAATGATGTTTTACAGCTATTGCATGTTCCTTTTTGCCACAAGTATGAAACGACAGGAACAAGCTCCTTAGGAGTCAATACAGCCGCACATGTGTCACATGAAGACCGATGGGTAAACACATGTTTCCAGAATTTTTTTGAAACAAGTTTTTTGTATATAAAAGCAACTTCTGATTTTTCATCCAAATTGTGTGCCATATATACTTTCATTGAATCTACTGCAACAACATTTAAAAAACTTCCCAAGATAGCACCCAACATAAAGAGTGCTAATAAATAGAATACTGTTATCCAAATCATGTGTTCATTATACCAAGATTAATTGCACTGGCTGTTCTGTACTTGTGAACAATCAAAAAAGTCTGGCAACACAAAAACCACCCTTGCGGGTGGTTTTTGTTGTTCTAGTCTATGTTCTAGATACAATTATTAATCAACGTGATTAGTTATTGTAGTTAGTAGTGATAGATAGTTCTTCGTCTTGGATTAAATCTGCTGGTCCCTCGATTGGAGAGATAACAATATTTGCACCACCTGTACGAACAACTTCTAGAAGTCCTCCAAAGTCAATTGAAGTAGTCAAGAATGGGTTGTCTGAACCTCCAAAGTTAACTGATGATCCTCGAACCACGAAGTTTCGTGTAGTGTTCTTTGGAATCACAAAGTTAGCTGTGTTAGTAGTTCCCGTCTTGTTTCGTGCATCAGAGTATGAAGTACCTGCGTATACAGTTGATGTACCTGCAGATGCTCCTGTAGATCCTGAAACATCAGCTGTAAGTGCAGCATTAATGTTTAGGTTTTTGTCTCCTGAAGCAGTAATTGCAAACTCAGCAATTACCTTGTTTGCACCGTTAACTCCTGAAATAGAGTTTTCAACGAATGTAGGTAGTGTTGAGTATACTTTTACTCCTGTAAGACCTGTAGCACCAATTGTGTAGAACTCTCCGTCAACCTTAATGTCATTACCAGCTGTCGTTGGGTTTTGTACCAAGTTAACTGCTATTGATTCTCCTTCAAGGTCTCGAGTGATAGTTGAAGCAAGTACTGCTTTGGCCTCTAACTCAAGTGTTTCATCATTTTCTAGAGTAATTCCTCCGTTTTTGAATGAATCAATTTTGTAAGTAGTTGTAGTTCCAGTACCTCCTGTGAAGAATGCTGAAGCAACGTGAGTTGTTCCGTCATATAGTTTTACTTCTTTTGTTGCGTTAAGAACAGCAACATCACCAGTAAACGCTAGATACATTTCTTCAACCTTTCCTTCTACATCTTCAGCTTCAATTTCAATAGCTCCTAGAGAAACAGTTTGATTTACTCGTGCTGTTTCGTCATCTGGGCTAAATCCGTCTCGTGCTGTGATATCTCCTTCAACAATTTGAACCGCTGGTCCAGTTGAAGGTGCTGTTCCGATAACAGTAGCATCAAAGTTTCCTGTTACGTCAGCATCAACATCTGAGTTATCTGCATTAGCTTGTGTTACAGATACTGTAATAGTATCTCCATTGCTAAATGCGTTTTTAAGATCACATCGTAGAGACAAACTCATTACATCATTTCCTTCAACAAGAACGTCGTCAATGTCGAATTTTTGTGTAGTTGTAGTTGCTCCGTCTAGATCTTCTTCATCTGATACTCGATCTCCGTCACTGTACAATGCACAGTTTTGGAAGTCTTCTAGATCAGCTGAAGTTGTACTTGCTGTGAAAGTAAATACAAGAGCTTGAACGTCTACGTCTTCTCCTGATTCAGAAGCATCAAGGATAACTTCTGCAATTTCTACTTCGTCTTGATCATCTTGAACACTTTCGTCTTCAACTGATCCTGAAACTCCGTATGCAAGTACTGCACCTTCTACTGTTTGTGTAGTATTAGGAGTAATGTCATCAATAATAACATCTTCATTAGAGTCATCTCCTTCGAATGAATCAAATTCAATTAATGAAGTTGTATATTCTGTACCATTATCAACGTCATCTGAGATATCAGCAACAATGATATAAATATCATTATCTCCTTCTGCAAATGTTACGTCATCAAATTTAACAGTAATTGTGAAGTCTCCTGTTCCTGATGTAGTAACATCGTTGTCATCTTCAGTAGCAATTTCGTTTCCATCAATATCTAAGATTCGTACGTTATCGATTTCGATATCGTTGTCATCATTAGTAGATCCTGATGTAGTTGCAACCTCAATAGTAATTGTTACATCACCAGTAACATCTTCTCCATCAACGTCTAGTTCAAATGATGCTAGTTCTGCATCTTCTTCACCAACCGCAATGTTAGTAGATGAAACTTCGTCAGAATCACTTGATGATCCTTCTCCAGCTTCAATATCTGTACCATCGTTTGTTGAATCGTTAGCATCTAGATTATCAACTGAAAGTACTCGGTCATCTTCATCAATGATGATAACCATGTCATCTAGATCATCTCGATCAAGTGAAAATACGATTTCATCAGAAGCTCCGTCTACAATATCCGCGTAAACGTCAAAGTCTAAGTCATCATTTTCCTCGATTTCAATTCCGTCTCCGAAATCAAATGTAAGATAATCATTTTCCATTTCACCATCATAGTCATCTCCATCAACAGTAACGTATATGTTGTCTAGATCTGATAGATTTGCTGATCCGTTCATTTCAATAACAAGTTTTTGAACAAAGATTGATTCATCTTCGTCGTTAGTATCATTATTATCGATGATGATTGTAGCAATTTGCTCTTCTTCATCACCTACTCGAACGTTTCCTCCTTCATTTTGAACTTCGTAACTGAAAGTATTCAATTCAAGAGAATCGTTTACTTCGTGTTCAGCTCCAGAAATTGGAAGTCCTTCCACGTCAGCTCCGTCAGTTTCAACTTCAACTAGTTGTAGTCTAAAGTTTAGTCCGTCTTTATCAACTGGGTCATCCATAGTTGCCGCAAAGACAAAATCTTCTGTATCACCGTCGTTAATTTCAACGTTCAATTTTAGAACTGCTTCGTAGTTTGAATCTACTGAGTCAGTGTCAAGAATTCGACCGTTGTACCATACTGATACTTCGTCAACATCTTGTCGAGCGTTTCCTGTTACTTTAACAGTAACAGTCTTTACTTTTACATCTTCGTCTCCAGCTTGCATTTCAACAGCTGTAGTTTTGATGTGTCGTTGTCCAGTTGCAACAACCATATCATCTGGTTGATTTCCTCCGTCAATTTCAAGGACATCTCCTACGACATCGTTTCCGTTGTCGTTTCCGTTGTCGTTTCCGTTGTCAGTTGAACCACATGATCCAGCAAGCTTCGCGTTAGCGTTAGCTCGTGTTAGTGGGTAAAAGTACCCAGCTGCTGGTCGCACGTCATATTTTAGTTGGTATTTTACTACCGCCTTTCGAGTCAAGTTACCGAAGTAAGTTGTCTCAAGCCCTGCTGATCCTACTCCAACTGCAGCCACTTGTGTGTCTACATCTGAGTTAAGGAACTTTTGTAACATCATAACGTCTTCTCCACGTGATTGTAGATATAGGTTACGAGTAAATAGGTATGTACAAGGGATACCATAGTCTGAGCTTGATGTAGTAACTGAAGCATTTCCACAAAGTTGTGCAAAGATTCCAGTTGTAACATTGATACCAAGAGCCGCAGCTTCCGCACATGCTTCAGCTGTAGATGTATCAGTAGCAGCAGATGCAGTTGGTGCGAATGCTCCAAATGTCATCGTGATTGCCATCAAAACTCCAGTTAGTCCAGCTACAACTTGTGCAGGTAGACTTTGTGTAAGTTTAAACATAGTTTTTAATTTTTTAATCTGTAAGTGTGTGGTGGGGTTAGCGCATGGTTAATGCACTCCCACCTACTTAATAATAGTTTCTAATAATATACAGACATAACGTTCTCATTTTCTGCAGAAAACAAAAAACAAGGGTCTAGTCATATATACAATATATGTATAAGCACATCTCTGTGCTCGGTTCTATATGTAATTGTCAAAGACCCTGTTCTATATATGTAGTACGAAAATACGCACTACATATAATCACAATTATACCATTTCAAGCCATTTTTCAAGTATACCTATGGACACCATGTGGATAATAAGGGTATAACGTAACCTACGTTCCAAGAGCACGTATGGAACGTAGGTTACGTACTATATACAAGGTTTTCCACTATTTTTTTAGTACAAAAAACGCTATTTTTTTAGTTGTTTCGTATGTGTCGCTTGCCTCTATAGTTATGTTATTCATTCCTTGTGAAAGATAATAACGATAGGTTGTTGTATTATTTTTTTCAATATCAATAGGCAGTCCTTGTATGTGCATCTGTGAAACTCTTTGTGTCGCGATAACCAAATCAACAAAAGACTCTGTGGTTGTTATATTTTTAGCAGGAGAAATCAGGACCAAATCTGGACCAGACAGTAATGGTAAAAATCTAAACAGACAATACGCTGCGATTATAAGAGTAATTATCCCTAGTAGTATTTTAGGTACAAGACGCTTGGTATCCATAATTAAAACCTATCGTTAGTTGGTGGAGTGTATACGTCAGTATCAGTATCTTCAAGAATATCTGCATCGGCAGAATCGATGTTCTCTGTTTCATCAACTTCTGGTTCTTCTTGATAGATTACTTCACGAGGTTTTGATCCTTGTGCTTCACCAATAACTTCTCTCTCTTCTAATGTATCCATGAGACGCGCAGCACGTGAATATCCAATCCGGAGCTTTCGTTGTAAGTAGGAAGTTGAAGCTTTCCCTGCTTGAATCACTGTTGCTTTTGCATCTTCATATAAATCGTCTTCATCTTCATCACCAACAGAACCAGAGAACATAGTAGTATCCGCTGAAACAGATTGTGTAGTTAAATCAATCTCGTCAGGCAATTCATCCCTATATGCTTTTTTTAAATATTTTACTACCTCTTTTACTTCTGTCTCAGGAATGAACGCTGACTGAACACGTACTGGATTAGACATTGATCCTGTCATATAAAGTGCATCTCCGGCTCCCAATAATTTTTCTGCACCTCCCATATCAAGAATAGTTCGTGAGTCAATTGATGAAGAAACTTTCAATGCAATACGTGTAGGGATGTTTGCTTTAATCAAACCAGTAATAACATTTACAGAAGGTCTCTGCGTAGAAAGTATCAAATGGATTCCCACAGCTCGTGACATTTGCGCCAATGAAACAATTCCTGCTTCAAGCTCTCTCGGGTAACTCATCATAATGTCTGCAAGTTCATCAATTACTATAACAATATATGGCATAGTTTCTGGAAGCTCTGCATCTGGATCATTATTCTTTTCAAAGAGTTCTTTTGCTGGATCAAGAATAGTGTCGTGATATGAAGAGATGTCTCGTACAGAATGAGACTGTAATACATCATACCGTCGGTTCATTTCTTTTACTGCCCACTTGAGCGCAAGAATTGCTGATTTAGGATCAGTAATAGTTGGTGTCAAAAGATGAGGAATCCCGTTATATAACGTAAGTTCCACTCTTTTTGGGTCAACCATAATAAATTTCAACATCTCTGGTCCGTGTTTAAATAACAAAGAAGTAATCAACGCATGCACTGTTACAGATTTACCAGCACCTGTAGCACCAGCGATTAACATATGTGGCGCTTTGGCCATATTGATAAATGCTGTTTGTCCAGCAATATCTTTCCCCACTGCCATAGGTAGTGCATCTTTTGTGGTAGAGAACATATCCGCAGAAAGCAGTGTACCCAACCCAACAGTAGTCTTTGATTTGTTAGGAATTTCTATACCCACCAGTGATCGTCCGGGAATAGGAGTCTCCATACGAAGTGTCTTTGCTGCCAATGAGAGCGCTAGATCATCTTGAAGTGCTGCTATCTTTGATAGTTTTACCCCTTCTGCTGGTTTGAATGAATACCGGGTAACAGTTGGCCCTACAGATACTTCATCCATCTCAACTTCAATACCAAAGTTTGAAAATGTCCGTTTGATAATATTTGCGTTTGCCTTGATGTCTCCCACCCCAGGTTTCCCCTTGTCTCGTGATAATAATGAAAGAGGTGGTAACTTGGTATCTGATGGTTTATTTGAAAACTTCTTGCGGATAGTAGAGTTAATTCCTTCAGCCATCTTTTCTTCTTCCGATGGTTTTGGTTTGGATATTGTTTGTTTTGTTGTGCTTGTTTCCTTTTTCGATAAAAATCCTTTTTTAGGCTTATCCTGCTGGTCTAGCGTAGGTTGCGTGCTTTTAGTGGCTTCGTTGATACGTTTCTCTTCTTTTTCATTCAATTCTTCTGTATATTCGTCCTTCTTCTCCCGTTTACGCAACTTCTTAAGTCCTGGTGTTGCATCATAGATAATTGCCAAAGAAACAATAAATCCTAGAGTCATAAAAAATAATGTGACCCCTCTACCAAACAGTCCTTGGATAGATGCTACTGCGTGTCCAATAACTCCTCCATTAGTAAATAACAAATCCAAGACAGCTAGCCCTGATATCAAGAAAAGTGCTGATCCAAAAAATTTTATACGTGAGAAATTGCGCTCAATATTATAGAAAAATGAAATAGCGAGAATAAACAAAAGTAGCGGAATAAGATAATAACCAATACCGAACATAACCGTGAGTCCTTTATAAATATAATCTCCCACTATTCCAGCCTGAGCGAATGCTGCAACAATCAACAGTACTGAAATAGCAAAAAATCCAATAGCTACTATAAAGCTCACCACCTCGTCAGAGAGTTCTATCCTTTTCTCTTTTTGTAATATTTTCTTTTGTTGTTTCACTGTTTGCTTTGTTGCCTTTTTGCTCTTCTTTTTAGTTTTTTTTCTTTGCGCCATATCGTCCTATTATAACAAGACTCTCGTATAAATTTTGGCTGTCTTGGTTGTGAGTAATTATCAAAAAAATAAAGTGTAATTCATCTGATTTTAATTTTAAATATCTCAGGTAACACACCTGCACCTAATACAAATAATGTTGAAAGACGTCCAACATGTTGAACTTAGCAACACTGTGCAAAACTTGGCAACAAGAAAAAAATGCCGAGTGATACAATACATCTATTAAGCAATAACTAATTATTACATCATGGCTGAAGACACAAAAGAAAAGAAAAAAGAAAGTAAAGAAACAACTCCAAAGAAGGTGGCTGATAAAAAAAGCACTGAAGAAAAAAAAGGTCCTTCAGCAAAAGAACTTAAAATGAAAGAAGTGGAAAGCACTCTCGACGACATTCAAACAAAATTTGGAGAAGGGTCTCTTATTAAATTGGGAGATGCTCCAAAAGTAGACATCAAAGCAATCTCGTCTGGATCAATTGGTCTTGATAATGCTTTAGGTATCGGTGGAATACCCAAAGGAAGAATCATCGAAATCTACGGACCCGAGTCTTCTGGTAAAACCACATTAGCGTTGCATATTATCGCCGAGGCACAAAAGACAGGAGGTATCTGCGCTTTCATAGATGCCGAACATGCGCTTGATCCTGTATATGCTAAAAATATTGGAGTGAAGACTGATGAACTATTAGTTTCACAACCAGACACCGGAGAACAAGCTTTGGAGATAACCGAATCTTTGGTTCGTTCTGCAAAATTGGATGTCATTGTAATTGATTCAGTTGCTGCATTGACACCACGAGACGAAATCGAAGGAGAAATGGGTGCTCACCACGTAGGTAAACAAGCTCGACTGATGTCACAAGCACTCCGCAAGTTGACAGCTATCGTTGCTAAGACTGGTACTACTGTTGTCTTTATTAACCAGTTAAGAATGAAAATTGGAGTTATGTTTGGTTCCCCAGAAGTAACACCTGGAGGTAAAGCACTTAAATTCTATGCTTCAGTGCGATTAGATGTACGTCGAATTGCTCAAATTAAAAAAGGTGATGCTGTGGTAGGAGGACGCGTTCGAGTAAAAGTAGTAAAAAACAAAGTTGCTAGCCCCTTTAAACAAACTGAATTTGACCTTATGTACAATGAAGGTATCTCGCAAGAAGGAGAAATTATTGCGCTGGGTGAAAAGTTTGATGTAATACAAAAGGTAAAAGCCACATATTTTTACGGAGATGAGAAGATGGCTGTGGGATACGACAAAACACGTATTTGGCTAACCGAAAACAAAAAAGAACGATCCGACATTTTGAAAAAAATCAGAGCAGGAATGAGAGAAGAGAAATAAACAAAGAAGAAAACAACGACCACAAGGTCGTTGTTTTCTTATGCTACAATTTCGAACATTATGTTGAATTACAATGAAATTAAACCTAGGGCCTACATTGTGCTTGATGGTGAACCATACGAAGTGATAGATAACCATGTGGCAAGAAAATCACAAGGAAAACCCTCTAATCAAACCAAGATTAAGTCTTTGTTATCAGGAAAAACTATAGAAAAAACATTTCATGTCTCAGACACTGTGGAAGAAGCTGATATCAGTAATAACGATATTAAATATCTTTACCAAAAAAGTCATGAAATTTGGTTCTGTGATCCAGAAAACCCGAGTAATCGTTTTATGTTGGAAGAATCAGTTCTGGAAGATAAATTACAATACATCAAGCAAAACGATGTCATTAAAGGCGTATATTACAATGAAGAAGTAATTGGTATCAAGATACCCATTAAAGTTACTTTGCAGGTTACAGAGGCTCCTCCTGCGGTCAAAGGGAATACTTCAAGTGGCGCAACAAAACGTGTTGTACTTGAAAATGGACTTGAGGTGTTCACTCCTCTTTTTATCAACGAAGGAGACAGTATTGTGGTGAATACAGACAAAGGAGAATATTCAGAGAGAGCAAAAGAATAAAAGAAGTGGCCTCACACAAAGAAAACTATTAAAAAAACAGCCTCCACAGGACCGAAGGTCCGAGGACGGGCTGTTTTTTTAATAGTTTTCTTGTGCTTACCAGAGAGAATTATCTATCTGGTACTTGCAGACTAAGATTCTACGTATGGTAGTAGTCCCATAAATCGCGAACGTTTAATAGCTTGTGCTACCTTTCGTTGTGAACGAGCTTTAACCCCGGTATGTCGGGCTGCGATTAATCGACCGTGAGCGTTTGTAAACTTCTCAAGAGTCGTTGTGTCTTTATAGTCAATGTGAGAGATATTGTTCTCTTCAAAGTAACATGTCTTCTTCTTGTTTTTCATGCTCGGTATCATACCAAATAGTTTGTAAAGTGGCAATAAATAAAACTACTCGGTCGAGTAGTTTTATTCCATTCCCTGTATCCCTATTCCGTTCTAAAACGGAATGTCGTCGGGATTGATCTCTTCGGTAGGATATTGAATCTCCGGTACTTTATCAGCTTTGGGAGCTTGGCTTGATGCTGATGAACCTGCATCATAATTTCCACTTCCTCCTGCTCCACCAGGTTTAGATCCGAACTCAAACTTGTCCATAATAATCTCTGTTCGATACATCTTTTTGCCTGAACCTTCGTCGTCCCAATTTCGAGTCTCTAGGTGACCTTCTACATATATCTCTTGCCCTTTTACAAAGTATTGAGCGACAGTTTTAGCTTGTGGTCCCCACGATACAATATTGTGAAATTCTGTTCGTTCTTGTTTATTACCTGCTTGATCTTTCCATGTTCTGTTTGTTGCAACAGAAAAGTTTACTACTTCTCGTCCTGTTGTTGTTGTCTTAAGTTCTAGGTCTTGTGTGATTCGACCTATAATCATTGCTTTGTTTAAATTCATAGTTCATACATTATATCTTGGTCATATCTATTATCCAACTAGGATTAATTGTCATGTTAAACTTCGAAATATTTACCCGGTAACAGTGAGACACTGCAAAACCAACCAACTAAAAAACAGCCTCCACAGGACTAAAGGTCCGAGGACGGGCTGTTTTTTAGTTGGTTGATTTTGTGATTAATTACTCTTTCCCTCCGTCCATCTCATCTTGCCACGTCTTTAGTTCATCCCATTTGCCTTCAGCTGCCATTCCGGCTTGCTTAGGCCAAGTACCTGCGTCATGTGATCCTCGTACATCTGCGATGATTTCATCGATTTTTTCAGTGTCTGTTTTTGCTAGTTCAGCAAATGTAGATACTCCTGCATCTGTAAGAGTTTCTGCAATTTTTGGTCCAATTCCTTCAATTTTAGTAAGATCATCAGAAGCTGACGATTCTTTTGTGTCTTCAGTCTTCTCTTCTTCTTTACCCATATCAACACCTTCGTTTACATCAACGTTAGATTCTTCCGCTTCCATCATTTCTTCTGATACGAACAAGTCTGTTACTGCATCGTCTTCTACTGTCTTTACTACAATAACTCGTAATACATCATCAAGATTTTTAATCGCTTTTTCTAATTTAGCTGGTGTTTCTGGATCAGCCGTAAATTTAACCCATCCAAAATGTGCTTGATCAAATTTTACATTTTTGGTTTTAATTTTTTTAACCATTTCATATGCAAGATCAATAAAGTGTGTTGCTCCTTTTGTAGTAACTGAACCACCAGTAGAGGCAATTGTCTTTTCTAATCCTGTAATTGTTTCGGAAACTTCTTTTTCGCTCAGCGTTGGCACCAAAAGGTATCCAAGCTCATATACTGTTTGTGATGTATTCATAATGGGAAGAGAATATCACAGAGAACATTATTTTGCAATAAACATTCTAAACTGGCAATTTTTTACAAATATGGTGCAGTAACGTACTTACTCTTTGATTGTGTTCCTCTGGTTCCTTGTGATGATTTCACGCAACGTCAGTCTGTTGTCAAAAAAAACTAATGTTTTCTTGTCTTGTAAAAATCCATATCCAAATAATACCTCTCCTTGATTGTCTAGAATAGCTCGTACATCAGTATTGTATAAAACCAAGTCTTCAAAATTACTCCTACTGAGACTGCTCAAATCCTGAGCAAACATAGGTTCTAAATCTCTAATAATATCGTCTTCCCACTTTAACAATTCTGCGTATGCTGTGGCATACGAACTAACAGTGAACAATAAAAAAGGAGAGATCCCAGTTGATGAGTATGATCCATACATAAAGAGAGGGTCGATTGCTCGTTCAAGCGCACCGGGGATTTGAACATCCATGGCTCTAAAAAACTGACCAGAGGTTGTGAGAACTTTGGGCACATCCTCTCCATCCTGTACCAAATACATATGCTTTATTGAACCAATAGGTATTGCTGTTTCTTCAATGTCACTTTGTACGGCCCTGGTTATTCTTGCTCTGTTTGGTTCTGGTATATATAGTTCTTTTCTAAAATCGGTTGAAAGTAATGGTTTAGGAGCAACAATGAACCCATCTCTTATTTGTGCGGCCTGTTGTGTATTTTTTACCAACACAAATGAAACCCCTACAATTCCTATTCCTGCACATACAAATAATACTGCCAAGAAAGTAACAAGCAAGTTTTTTGAATTTTTTACTGAATGTCTTTTTTGTTCACGTTCTTTCTCTCTCTCTTGAACAATCATAGTTGTTAACGTCCCTCCTCCTTTTTTAAGCTCTTCAGCTGCGTAATCTCTATATGTTTTAATTCCAACTTTTCGTCCTTGTTTTTTCTTTCTTTCTTCAACATATTTTCTAGCAGCAGCCTCTTGATCAGCTGTTTGATCCACCACTGCTTCTTTTTCTTTCTCCAAAGAACTACCCAAAATCTCTGGATCTATTTTTTGTATATTCTTTTCTAGTTCGTTTGGTTCCATTTGTTTTATTTTTTCTTAACAGGAGATTTCTTTTGCGTTTTAGATTTTGTGGTAGTAGTGGTATTTGAATTTGTTGAAGCAGAAGCAGGTGCTTTTGTTTTAGGCTTTGATTCTGTTTTTACAGATTTTGATGGCCTGGCATCGTTTGATCGTGTTTGTTTTTTACGTTTATTATGTGAACGTGCTACACGTGAGTGCATAAGATATCTTTTAGTATCGTCACACATATCAACAAAGTCGTCAGCAACTTCAATCAGTTTACTGGACGATGAACGTCCAAATGAGATAACTTCAACCTGACACCCAGCGTTTTGTTGAATATATTTAATGGCTGGAATAAAATCACCGTCTCCTGATGCTATAACAATAGCGTCTAAATGTGGAGCGAGCTTGATTGCGTCCACGGCAATTCCTACATCCCAGTCTGCTTTTTTTGCTCCTCCATAAAATATTTGTAAATCTTTTGATTTTGTTTCAATTCCTACTTTTTCTAGTGCTTCAAAAAAGCTTTCTTCGTCTCCTGCTTCTGAAGTGATAACGTAGGCGATGGCTCGAATCAGCTGCCGGCCCGCAACTGCTTCTTGTAATACTTCTGTAAAGTTTACTCGTTTTCCATATAAATTTTGAGCCGAATGATAGAGATTTTGAGCATCTATCAGCACACCAACTCGCTGATGTGAATGTTTAATGATTGTCATATATTTCTATTATATCAAAAAAACACGATGCATATGCATCGTGTTTTTTTGATTACGCTTTAAGTCCAACTTTAGCAGAGAGAGCTTCCCATGCTTCTGGATTTTTACGTTTTAGATATTTAATAAGTTTACGTCTGTCTGCAACCATCTGTAATAAACCTCTTCGTGAATGTTTATCTTTTTTGTTCACATCTAAGTGAGCTTGTAGGTTTGCAATCTTTTCAGACAAAATAGCAATTTGTGCTTGTGTTCCACCTGTATTAGAACCTGCATCAGCAGTCTTTAAGGCGTTTTGTACTCGTTCTTGTTTTGACATGACGAGTATAGTACCAGTTTATATAATGTATGTAAATAGTAAAAAAACAGCGCACTGTATAGTGCGCTGTTGCCGATTAATTCCCGTTAGTTAGTTGAAAAAATAAAAGTTGAAGCATGCCCCCCAAGGAGACGATCCTTCACACCTCTTTCAAAAAAACTTTTTTTCATTTCCCAACCATCAGGTAATCGGTACCCGTTAGTAGAAAATGTAATCTCGTAACTTAGACGAGAATCCAAAGGTTTTTGGATAATGTCCCAAGTTACCACAACTTCAACGGACTTATCTGTGGGATGTTTACCAAGAGCAGAGCGTATGTCTGCTTCTAAAAGAATAGTCAGATCTTCAATACCAATTTTTGGCATATTACCACGAATCAAGAGAGTTGGCTTGTCTTTAAGTTCGCTCATTTTTTTCTCCTTTCAAGAGAGTTTTCGTTTGTTTATTAAGATCAACTCAATTTATATTATACATTTTATAATTGTATAAGTCAATACTTACCCAACCCAATATTGTTATACTACAAACATGTCGCACAATATAAAAGAACATAAACGTCAGTTTCTTGAATACCTGGAAATAGAGAAGGGGCGTTCTTTGAAAACTGTTGAAAATTACGATCGATACTTAAAGCGTTATTTATTGTTTTCTCACATTGAAAAAGCCGTCGATATCACCAAAGAATCTGTTCGTTCATACAGATTGTGGTTGAATAGACAAGAAGTACGCAATGGAAAAACACTTTCTAAAAGTACTCAGAACTATCACCTTATTGCACTGCGTTCTTTTTTAAAATATCTAGCAAAAAATGATGTCGAGACATTGGCTCCTGAAAAAATAGAGCTAGCAAAAGTATCTGAGCGTGAGCTTGACCTGATATCACGCAAAGAGTTTGAGCGTTTGATGGCTACGCCATCAAACGCTACTGTGACTGATTTCCGTGATAAAGCAATTCTTGAAATGTTGTACTCTACAGGTCTGCGTATATCTGAATTATGTTCGCTGGATGACGATCTGGATTTATCTAGTGACGAGTTCTCAATCAGAGGAAAAGGAGGAAAAGTGCGTATTGTGTTTTTATCAGATGCAGCAAAACAAGCAGTGCAAAACTATCTAGAAAAAAGACATACGCAAAAAAATAAGGTGTTGTCTGATGCATTGTTTACTTCTGCTGCGGGGGAACGCATCTATCCACGATCTATCCAGAGATTAATTAAAAAACGAGCGCTACAGGCGGGAATCACAAAACACGTTACCCCTCACACCATTCGTCACTACTTTGCCACCGACTTACTGAGGAATGGAGCAGACATTCGTTCTGTGCAGATGTTGCTTGGTCATGCATCCATAAATACTACTCAGATATATACCAATCTGTCTGACACGCATTTGAAAAGTGTTCATAAAAAGTTTCACGGGAATAACTAAAATAGTAAAAAGAACGCTCATTATTTTGTCTCCGCAGGACCGAAGGTCCGAGGACGGCAAAATAATGAGCGTTCTTTTTAGTTATTTTTTCTATTTATTCCGGTGATACCACAGTACCAACACTTTCATTCCCAATATGTTCCAAATCACTCATCGCTATGATGTGAATTGGCAGTCTGTTATCTCGTGCAATTGAAATGGCGGAGCCATCAACCACTTTTAGGTTCTGTTCTAACACATCAGATCCTTTAATTCTTTCAATCTTTTCAGCATCATCATGCGTTCGCGGATCTTTCGTATATACACCATCCACTCCATTTTTAGCCATTACTAATAGTGAACAATTCATCTCCAAAGCACGCTGTGCTGCTGCTGAGTCAGTAGTAAAAAATGGATTTCCTAAACCTCCTGCAAAAATTACTACCCGACCCTTTTCCATATGTCTGATCGCTCGTCCAGGAACATACGGTTCGCATACTTGATTCATAGAAATAGCTGATAACACCCGTGCGTCAACACCTTGCGTGTGAAAATAATCTCGCACCACCAACGCGTTTTGCACTGTTGCTATCATCCCAATATAATCAGCCGTTGGTCGTTTGATATCCAACATTCCTGACAGCTCGGCTCCACGAAACAGATTTCCTCCTCCTATTACTAAACAAATCTGCTTATCTTGCTCTAACAACGATTTGATTTTAGTTGCCACGTCGGACAAAACTTTTTCTGAATATTTCTGTGGACCATCAGACAATGCTTCTCCCGAAAGCTTAAGTAAGATTCTATTTTTTTGAGGAATAGAAGCCATATTATTTTTTAGTTTTCTTAATGTCTGATTTTTTAGTGATTACTTTATCAACCAATCCATATTTTTTTGCCTCTTGTGCTGTCATCCAAAAATCACGATCCATATCTTGTGCTACTTTCTCTTTCTTTTGTCCTGTTGCTTCAACCAACATATCAGTCAACTGATCTTTAAGGCGCACAATATGTTTTGCGGTAATTTCAATATCAGAAGCTTGTCCTTGTGCTCCACCTAGTGGCTGATGAATCATTACTTCAGCATTTGGCAGTACGTAACGTTTACCTTTTGCTCCAGCAGCAAGCAACATTGCCCCCATAGAAGCTGCCATCCCCATCCCAACAGTAGAAACATCTGGTTTAATATGATTCATGGTGTCAATGATCGCTAAACCATCAAAGACATGTCCTCCTGGTGAATTAATGTAAATAGTAATATCTTTTTCTGAATCTTCTGATTCTAAAAATAATAACTGAGCAATTACTGAGTTTGAAATATGTTCATTTACGTCACTTCCTAAAAAAATAATCCTATCTTTCAAAAGCCGTGAGTAGATATCGTATGCCCTTTCTCCTGCGTGTGTTTTTTCTATAACTGTTGGTATTAACATAATATGTATATTAGCTGTTTATGTATTGATTATAACAAATTAGGCAATAGAAAAACGCGAGGGCAAAGCCCTCGCGTTTTTCCGATAACTAGATTGCAATTGTATTGATTAAGTTAATGCGTTAATCAAGATTATTGATTGTCTTGCATTGCTCGCAATTCAGCTAGTACTCGTTCGTTTTCGTTTCGTGAGAAAAGAATTCGTGAAACTAGGTATGCAATTGCTAGTACGATTGCAAGTAAGATAAGCCATCCAAACAATGTAGTAGGGAAGAAGTCAGCTCCAAAGATTGATGCAGCTTGACTAACTTCATCAGCTATTTGATCTTCTTCAACTTGAATATCTACTTCGTTTGAATTTACAGAGAAGTCGTCGTTAAACGCTGTTGCGAAGGATTCGATTCGAGATCCGTATCGGACGTCGTCTCGTACTCGCATTTCTGTAGTAAACTCTCGAGTATCACCTGGTTGTAACCGGGCAATCCTCCATCGAACTTCTTTGGCAGAGTCATCATCAAGAGCTTCTTCTCCATCCAATTCTAGTTCGAATGGAATATAGTCAATCACAGTGATGTCTTCTAGTACTCTGTCTCCGTTGTTCTCAATAACAACTTTGTAGAATACTGCTTCGTCTCGATCAGCTTCTGTATAGTCAGAGAACCGTGCGTCATCAACTGAAGAAACAAATTTTGTTAGTTCAATCTCGTTGATATCTTCTTGTTCTACTTGTTCAACTACATCAACAATAATTGTTGTTGGTCGATTAACTACAACTGGTGGTCGTGGGTTAACTACAACTGGATTTGATCCAGTCCGGAAAGACTGTCGTAGTCCAAAGTATGTTTGTCCGCCGTCCACTAATACTGCTCGATAGTAATATGTTGTGTTAGCAGAAAGGTTAAACCGTGTTGAAGTACATTCTCCAATATCATCAAGGTCAACTGTTTGTGCTGGTGTAGTAATTCCGTATGAAGTTGTTCGTCCATATTGGAAGTAACATGATGCTAGTCCTTCTCCTGCAACAAATGATCGCAAAGTTGCTGAATTAGTTGTTACTCCTGAAGGAATACGTGTAATTGCTACTGACTCATTTCCTGAAGTAGGATTATCGTCATTATCATCTTCGTCTGTAACAAATTCTCGAATTGTTCCAGTTTCAGTGTCGCCATTGTCTCCAAGAGCACATGCTCGATAGTAATATTTAGTATTTTGAGACAGGTTAGTTACTGTTTTAGAGAAGTTATCTCCATCATCGTATGATCCTGAAACATTAATTCGTTGAGAAGATAGCGTACATGAAGGTGTTGAGTCAGTTCGTGAGAATGCAAACCATACCTCTACGTTATCTCCTTCAGTTACTCGACCATTAAGTCGTGCTGAGTCTTCGTCAATTGAAGATGGTGATTGTGTATCAACACCAGCGTCATCGCGATTGTTGTTATTGTCATCCTCTTCATCTGTAACAAATTCTCGAATGTTTCCTGAAAGTACATCTCCGTCTTCATCTAGTGTACAAGCTCGGAAATAATATTTTTCATTCTCATCAAGATTTGTAACTGTTTTAGAGAAGTTGTCTCCATCATCATATGTTCCAGATACATTCACACGTTGTGAAGATTGTGAACATGATGGTGTTGAATCATTCTCGTCGAATGCAAACCATACTTCTTGATTGTCTCCTTCATCAATTCGACCATTAAGTCGTGCTGAGTCTTCATCAACTGAAGATGCTGATAGTGTAGAAATTTCTACGTCATCGTTATTATTTGTTGGTTCATCAACAGTACATGAGTTATACCGGAAAGATGAGCTTCCTGACAGTACTCCGTCATTACAAGTTCGTACTAAATCAAACATTGAACATGTCTGATTTGAATTTACATCTTCTCGTGAATAAAATCGGTGTGATTGTCCATGTTGTACTGTAACTCCGTCAAGAGAACAGTTGTCGTATGTTGGTGTTGGATCATTAATTTCAGAAACCTTGAACGTTACAATAACGTTACCGTTATAGTGTTTCCCTTGGTAGTTGCTTCCTGTGTATCCTTCAACATCACCAATAGTCATTCCATTTGATGTAAGAACCTTACCTGCAGACTCTACAAGTGATGATTCACACCCTACAGATGTACAAGGTCCTTTTTGCCATGAAACGTTATACAGGTCTAATCGCACCTTATCTGTAAATGTTACAGAAGCAGAACCATTTGACGTTGACAGGTTATCAGCTTTCACTGATCCTGTTACTGTCTCAGTCTGACCAGCCTCAAATGTTTTTCCAGCAAGATTTTCTACTGCAAAACGCATATCTTGTGCTGAATCACCTGGATTTAGGTAATAATGAAGTTGCACATGTAGTGCTTCTCCAGGGCTTACAGTAGTACTTGGTGACCAAGTAGTACTTGAAAGTCCTTTGTCCGTCACAAGCACAGTGGCCCATGAAGAACTCTCGTTAGTTGATCCCGCATATGCAGAAGCAGCCACTGCTAGTGACAGCACAGCACATATCGAGATAACTGTTTTAATAAATGTTTTCATAAAATGTTTTTAAATAAATAAAATTAAATTTTGTAATCAATACAATTAACAATAATTGTAGGCATATTATACATTATATAATATATATGTCAATATCTTTTGGATACTGTCAAATGTAGTTACTACGCGAACAAATTGTTAAGAGTATTTTAAACAATATTTGACATAAAGTCAAGGAGTATTTGTAATAAAAATTATACATAGTTATTAACAGTTTTATACACAAAAAAATAAACCCCCGCAGAGCGGGGGTTTGATTATTCATAAACAACTTATTAAGAAGCTGGACCTGCGCCACCATTGTCAGGTGCTCCATCAGGAACACTTGGAATTGGTGTGACGGGTGCATCTGTAGGAGGATTAAACGGTGTTCCACCAGGATTATCCGGCGCAGGATTATCTGCAGGAGGATTTGCTGGTGTTCCACCAGGATTATCCGGCGCAGGATTATCTGGACCAGGATTAGGTGGTGGATTAGTACCCGGATTCGTAATATCAACGACATTACTTGTCACGTTTGAATACCGTGCGGGATTCAACTGGTAATTAACACCAAATTGAATACTCGGCGTTAGTTTCTGCAAAATTGCCGTACCACGCTGATAAACCAATCCAGCTTCCTGTGAAGCGTATGTCTTCAGTCTTGATTTCTCGAGACTGACAAACGCTTGCGTTCCAGTAAAGCATCCGCCATCCAAAGTACGTTTACATTGTTCTTGAGGTTGATAAACAACCTGTTGAACCGGTGCAACGTACGGCGCTGGTGCAGAGTAAGTCGGCTGAGGTGGTGGTGCAAGCATATACGCCGCAGTCACCATCTCGTTGTTTTGATCACGACAAGCGGTTCCGGAAACTTCTCCGGCTTCGCAAGTGAGACCCGCCAGGACTTTGGTAACGCATGGGTCTGAAAGACCATACTGACCAAAACCTCCTGGGCCTCTGACATCAACAAGTTGACGTTCGCGATTGCTGTCTTCTTGCAAAGAATTGACACGAATGCCAAGGTTCTGAGCCTGAAGTGTTGCCGCACGAATCCGTGTTGGATGAGCGACAATATCAACATAACAAGCTGTTCCAGTATTGAGACAAATCTCATTACCAGAATTTGCTTGCGGATAGCCACCAGCCATCGTTTGTGCAAAGACGCTTGATGAAATTGAAAGCATCGCTATTGTCGCAACGCTAGTCATAATATATTTGGTCATAAAGACCTCCTTTTCTAGTGTGATACCCGTATTGGGTGATTAAAATATAAAATAAATTTTATATTCTGTTTCGCCCTACGGGTTGAATGAAACAGAATAGTAGGACTTGTATCGCACTATTCTGTTTCATTCATGTTGTTTATGAATGTAAAAGATCAACTGAACACATGTTCAGTAATCACAACTTTAAATTTCTTTACTGTAGTGATTAATGAACACGTTTTTATCAAACGTGTTTATCAAAGTTGCATGAGATTGAACGACGTTCAATCTCATACACTATCTTAGTTATCCTTTTTCTTCTTCAGTTAAAGGAATGTTCTGCATTCTCATGATTACTCGGCCGCAGTTTTGTCCGGCTGCCCAGGACATGTCATGATAGAACTTTTTTTGAAACTTTCCGTCCCGAACATCTTGATCAGTGCCGGTTGAATTTTGAAACTCATTTTCAAAAACAATATCAGCGTTTTGTCGCATGCCCAATGAGTCATTCATGCATCCAACGCCCTGTGTGGAAACATTTGCAACATCTTCAGCATATACAACGTCGCGTCGCGTTTGTTTGTCATAAGTTGCACAACCAGAAACGGTTAGTCCAAGAAGTGTAATAGCAGTGATAAATGTAATTTTCATGTTTTTTCTCCATGCATGAATTAATATTTCGACCTCTTGAGTCGCTCGCTCGAAAGGTCACTAGGATAGTTTTTTTGTGAGCAAGAATAATGCAACGATAGCAACATTATTCTTGCTCACAAACTTTGATGAAATGTAAAAGAACTTCTTGGTACATATTATACTATATTTGACGTATTGTCAAGTATCTGTCTTACTTAACACTCAAGAAATGCCTCGTTGCATCAGCAGCAAGAGAAAATTTTTCAACCATACTTAAAGAAGCATCATTAAACCTAGCAAGCACCCCCGCGTTACCTTCGGTTGAGAGTGGATTAAGTACACTAAATCCTTCTGGGCTAGGTGAAAGTAATAATATCCTAGGCTCTCCATTTACAATCTTTGTAAATTCATATCCACGCACAACACGACCAAGTGAATCTGGTGATAATTCGACTGGTTTTGCTTGTCCAAAAACATCCTGAGGAAATGCATCAGGCGTTAAATTTCCAAATGGATTAAATGAACCTCTAAACTGACCTTTAAAATCTTGGATGGTTTTTCCAATACTTTCTGGAAATTCATATGCTTTCATGATTTCAGCAACATCAACCATTTGACCTGTACTCTCTGGAGTTACTCCCATATTTGCTTCAACTTGAGATGGTTGGTTAAACGCCTCTTGTGGAGGCACTTGAACACTTTCTTCTACTGGGAGATTTTCACCAAAAGGATTTCCATTAGGATATCCTGGATGATTATAATAATAGTGACGCCCGTCTCGTTCAAAAGCTAAACCTTTTTCGATATTCTCCTGAGTTGGTTGTAAGTATTGTTCAGTAGAAGCTGTTGATACAACTTCTTTCTGAATATCACCATACACAGGTGTTTCAACTGATGCCTGTGTCAATTCACTGTTTGAAGTATACGGATAATCTAATTTTTGTTCCCATCGTCCAATCTCGGGATTCCATTCAATTTTTGAAGGATCTACTCCTGTTGGCATTACAGACGGATCTCGTTCTTGTAACATTGTTTGTGCAAGACTTGTTTTTTCTCCATCATAATCAAACATTTTTCCTCCATAGCCATCTTTGATAATTTTACCGTCCATTGAAATAGCATCATCAGACAAGAGAACATCACCTTGTTCAACACCAGGAGTCATTAGACTGATTTTTCCATCAGGAGAATATACAAAAGATTGACCTTTTATTGTTGCTGCGCTTTCCATACCACTTGGATCATTAGGGTCATACATTCCGATATCCTGAGCAATTTTATCAGCAGGGTTGTTTAACACATATCTAACGGTGTCTGGTTGTTTATCAGTTGGCACGCCTTTGAAACGCTCCGCTAATTGTCCTTTGAGTGTCTCCAAATCGTGAATAGCACCTTGTGGTGATGCGTCAACTGATATTTTGCTAGTATTGGAAATATTCTCCACAACACTGGAAGAGGAAGCGTCGGGTGTCATTTTTGCTTCAAATTTTTGAGATGCATCTAGTACCGAATTACCTGAACTCTCAGAAAAATCAGGATTTCCTGCCTTATAAGCCTCTTCAAGCCCATCAGACTCACCAAGACCAAAACCAAATGCTGCGGCCAACGATCCTGAAAGTCCATATCCGACAAGCCTCATTTGGGCCTTCCTTTGTTTGTCTTTTTTCTTCTGAAACGCTTCTTGAGATTCACCTTCTTGAATCTTTCTCCACTCCTTCTCATTAGTTATGTTTCCTTCTCTGTCACGAATATTCACCAACTCGAGTCCTCGAGCATCTTTGTATGTTTCATGGATTCCTCCAAGCAATACTTTACCTACTCCTGCTTTTTGTGAACCTTGTTCAAATTTATTTTTTCTAAACCAAGCATCAAAACCAGCTCGGGAGGAAATACCAACCCCCAAAGCAACAGCTGCTTTTTGTCCCATCAGCGCAGAAAGACCAGCGCTACCGGCACCTCCCAATGTCACTGCTAATGCACCAACACTTGCGATAGAACCTACTGCTAATGTTGAGGTTACGGCTTGTCTCGCAATCTCAATCCTAGATTCATTTTTTGCTTTCTTGATTGAACGAAGTGTTGATTCTTTTAGATCTTCTTTTTTTGTTCTGTTTCCTCCAAGAATCCTCGCAAGCCTATCTCTCTGTTCAGGAGAAAGATCTTTTTTAATACTGCTGATTTCTTTAAGTTTTGCTCTAAACAGTAACTTTGATTCCAAATATGAAGTTGAATTCTCAAGTTGTTTAAGCTCTTCTGGCTTTGCTACTTTTCTAATAGAATCTTGTACTTCTTTCATTTCAAACATCGATTTTCGAGACTCCAATAAGTCTGTCAGTAATGAGGAATTACCTTTCAACATTTCTTGATTAGCACTATTTTTTTTCCAAGCTTCTGCGGTATTAATAAATGTTGCTTTCTTTAAAAACTCTTTACCAGCATTTTTTGCAAAACCAAACAGTCCTCCTTTTTTCTTCTCAACTGCCTGCTCTACTTGTTCTGATGTTTTTTCTTGAGCAGCCACAACCTTTTTTGTCTCTTCTTTGCTAAATCCGGCTGCAATTGCTGCGTCTTCCATAGAAAGAGAACCATCAATAGGAGCATTCCTCTTTCTTTTTACTTCTGCCTCTCG